>Ga0193954_1000274_pt1 | contig 31365 bp, 25 predicted proteins | sample BB_5_MG_FD_140340 | JGI IMG/M metagenome (GOLD analysis project Ga0193954, IMG submission 140340) | Microbial mat bacterial communities from the Broadkill River, Lewes, Delaware, United States - BB_5_MG | ecosystem: Environmental > Aquatic > Freshwater > River > Microbial mats | place: USA...
GGAACTCCTGTATAGAAGTTCACATCATTGCTCTCCAGATTTTTAAAAAATGATTTTAATTCTATCATTCTAATCTTATTTAGTACCAGGTATTAGTTCTAGAATTTCCTTAATTGGCATGCATTTATCATTCGCATCCGACGAGCGTCCATTAGCTAAAATCGATTTTGCAACATCCATCATTGCCGGATAAGAAGCACGTAACATGTGATTTGCATAAATCACCACATTAACACCAACCTTACTAAATTCTTCTTCTGTAATGTGATTGAAAGTTGATGGTACAACTACAATAGGTGTGTTTTTATTATCTTTTCTGAATCGTTCACAAAACTCAATAATATCTTCTCCAGTTTTCTCTTTACTATGAATCATTACACCATCGGCACCAGCTTTAACATAGGCGTGTGCTCTTTCTAATGCATCTTCAACTGATTTTCCTAAAATTAAAGACTCTACACGAGCAATAACCATAAAATCCTCAGTAACCTGAGCCATTTTTCCAGCTTTAATTTTAGCAGAAAAATCTTCAATTGTATCTTGAGTTTGTGGAACTGCAGTACCGAATAATGAATTCTTTTTAAGACCTGTCTTATCTTCGATAATTACAGCAGAAACACCATGACGCTCCAATGTTCTTACCGTAAATACAAAATGCTCTACTTTTCCACCAGTATCACCATCGTAAATAATCGGCTTGGTTGTACACTCTAAAGTGTCATTCAAACCATGCATACGTGTTGTAATATCAACAGCTTCAATATCCGGCTTTCCTTTTGATGTAGAGTCAGTTAAACTACTTGACCACATGCCATCAAATTCCTGATTCATACCGTTTACACTCACCTTAGCATTCTCAGCAATTAATCCTGTTAAACCACTATGTGATTCCAAAATACGTACCACTGGTTTAGCCTGAATTAATCGACGTAGGCGCTTCATTCTAATTTCAGGTGTAGTCCCAATTGACTTTACCTTCTCGTTTAATTTTGATGAAGAGATTCCTTGCGTATAAGGTACATCGATAACCTTACCATTCCATTCTTTAATCGTGTCGATAACGCGTTGTCTTGTTTCTTGCTGAATTCCCTCTTTCCAATCGTCACCATGAACTACAAAATCAGGCTTAACATTCATCAAATTAGGTACGTAATCAAGAGTATCCTGAGGTATAACTTTTTCAACTCCCTTTAGGTTTTCTACGATCATTTTTCTTTGCTCGTAATCCAAATAAGGTAAACGCTTATAGCTAGCAATTGCCTTATCCGTTAGAACACCAACTGTAACACTTCCCAATTTAGCACCTTCTTTAATAATATTTAAATGCCCTGGATGAATGATGTCGGCACTCATTCCAATGTATACGCTCTTACTCATGTAATATATTTTTTAAATGTTTCACAATTCTATGGGCAACTTTTCCATCAACGTCGCCAACAACTTTTTTAACCAAACTCATTCGCTGGTCAAGCATTTTACTAGGATTCTCTAAATTTTCTTTTAACAGCTCAACCATCTGCTTATCATTATAAGCATTATCACCCACTTCCCAAAGATCAAAATTAAGCAGATCTAATCTGCCATTCAATTTATTAGGCATTAATTTATAATACCATCTCGATTTTACAAATCGATTTACCACTACTGGTTTACCCATCGCTGCAAATTCATAAATGGCAGCTGAAAAATCTGAAACCAGAATATCAGCTACAAGCATAAATGGAATAAGAGAATTTTCCGATAGATCTGCAAAATACACATTATCGTACTTATTCCAATTCTGAATCAATTCAAATTCCTTTATATACCTCTTCCTCATATAAATATAAAAATGAGGTTTAATAAGGATGTTATACTCACTCAGCAATTCAGGAAAGTTTTCAGATATCTTTCTAATTGATGAAGGATAAAAGGTTGGCGCATAAAGAATAGTTTTCTTTTTAGGATCTAAATTGTATTTTTCTTTTAAATCCTGAATCTCTTTTGGATTTTCTTGTAGTAAAGAATCCAATTTAGAATACCCTACTACAACAGTATTATCCCTTTTATCTGGATGAGCCCGAAGAATATTCTCACGAATAAATTCAGTCTCAACAAATCGAATGTCAAATTTAGTATGAGTATCTCCTAAATAAACATTTTTACCTCCCCAACAACCATGAAAAATGGATACTGCTTTTTGATAATCTATATTTGTAGGTATTAATGCATTTCCAAATATTAAAAATTTACAAACTAAATCTTCTCTTGGTAATAAGTAATACTCAATGGAACGTTTCTTACAAAAAGCAATAGTGGTTTTATTTTGTTCCTGTATATTTCTTGATTTTTCCTCCGGAATTACAACAGCAAAACTTAAGGAGTTAGCATTCATCTCATCCATAACAGATATGAAATGAGGCAAGTAATAATTATTCTCTAAATAAAATAAAGCAAAAAAAGAATTTAACTGACTCTGCATATCTAGTCTTTTTATAAAATTGAAGATCTTATTTAAAAATTCCGGACTTAGACAATCTAATAAAAAATCCTAAGTTATCCTTTAAAAGGTCTCCCTTATCAACAGCACATGCTAAATCTATTTTAAAAGGAAGTTTCCTTGCAGGTATAGTCATTTCCATGACTCCAGAAAACTGATTTAAACTTGAAGTATACGGACTTGAATAGGTACCATAATTCTTACTGAAAGTAAAATATGTCTTGTATGGCAATCCAAGTAAATGCCCCATAAGACCTATATGAACAGCTTTAAATCTGTTATTTTCAATTACAGTGTGACCATCCTTATATCCTGTTGTAAACAATGGTGATCCAATTGTTCTTCCATGATGAGTCCATCCCGAGCGATATTCGCTATGGTTAAAATAATTATCTCGTCCTCCAATAATATGGTCTCCTTCCTGAAAAATAGATCCTCCCTGATCAGTTGTATGATAAAATTCAAATAGTGCAGATTGAATTAATGACTTTTCATTCTTATTATTTTTGAAATATAAACCGTACAATCCATCTGGTAAGTTATTCATTCTTTTACCCGACCCATCTTCAAAAACTGTTTGATAGTATGCATTCAAACTAAAATTCTTGTCATTATAATATAAGTCGAAACGATAACTTCCAATGTGATTACCTAAGCGATACTCATCGTTACCAAATGTTCCAGCATCATCCCCTTCTATTTTAAATATTTTCATATATTTTGAAAATGATCCTGAAATATCGCCGTTTATAGGGTGTGTTCCTGCCCACAAGGCATAATGCTCGATACCAGCACTTGCACTAAATTTATAATCTTTAAATATTCTTAAATAAAAGTTTTTGTGATGTATCCTTGCATTATCAATATATCTATTGTCGGTTGTAATTCCATCAGACAACAAGCCTTTAAACGAAATTAATCCATTGGTATAAGGCACACCTGTCCAATCTGAAACACTTAATTCGTATTTAGGATAGGCACGTGAATTATTTGAATACATTAAATCCCCATTCGTTGATGATAGTCCATCCTTAAGTATAGAATTGTTTTTCTGTCCGATATATAAATTAAATATTTTCCATTTTAAACCAACATAAGCCTCATCCAATATTAAATTTGATTCATGACCTGAGTACGCAACACCACTTGTTTTCCACATGAAATCAATTTCTCTTTTATTTTCGTTGTAATCCATTCCCAATGAAATATCTCCCATTATAAATCCTTTGTCTGGAACTCTTCCATTTTTGTTAGAATGTAACCAAAACGGTAAATTTTTATTTGTCCCTACAGCTGATGAAATCCCCACTTCATATTTGGTTTTCTTTTGTGCAAAGATCACAACACAAATCATCATCAAAGAAGCTAATAGAAAGGCTTTCAATTTCATTATTCTAATATTTAAATTTTAAAAGTGAACAAAGATAAGTATTATAATCTGAGATACTCAGAACCTTGTTTAATTTATCATTTTTTTCAAACAAATACTTAAACGAAATGATTCATGTAATATTGAGTAAGAGTGTATTTTTTGTTTTCTTTGCATAAAATCTCAAGTTTATGCAATTAGTTACAATCAACTCACTCATTATGCCAAAGGGAATTTATAATAATTTATCCATAGACAATAATGATATAATCGAATTGATGAATTAATTGATAACGTTCTATTTCCGTTAAAAGAAATAAAATTGTCTATAAGCATAATAAATAAAACATTATAAGAATTATATGAAAATTGTATTATTTTGTGAGCAGAAGTATACCATTTCAATGGTAAAACCAATACATGAACAAGCTATTTTAGAAGGTTGTCATGAAATATTGTGGTATATCCATAAAAATAATATTTCAGAATTTAGTTTGGATGTTCCTTGGACGAATAATATTAATGATATCTATGAATTCTCTCCTGATGCAATTTTTGTTCCATGTAATGTTGTTCCTTATGATTTACCTGGGGTGAAAATTCAAATTTCACATGGGTATGAATGTGGAGAAAAGCGTTATTTTCGAATTCGGGATTATTTTGATTTGTACTTAACCCAAGGACCATATTTTACAGATGGATATAAAAAGGCACTTAAAAACAAACGCAAAGCTGAAGTAGTTGAGACTGGTTGGTCACGAAGAGATGGAATTATTCGAGATTTAAATAAATACGATGATTATAAACAAGATCTTCTTACAAAATACAAGAAAGAAAAAATTGTTTTATATGCTCCAACTTTTCCTCCGTCTATAACTTCTTTGCCTTACTTGCAAGAAGGAATTCAAAAATTCGTTGAAGAACGAGATGATGTTTTGCTAATTCTCAAATTTCACCCTTTAACAGATAAAAAATGGATGAAAGCATATGAGACCATTGCAAACAATAATAAAAATATGCTGTGGATGGCAGATGTGGATATCAATAAATTTCTATTAATTTCAGATGTAATGATTAGTGATTCATCGTCTGTTGTTTTTGAGTTTCTGTTTCTTAACAAGCCAGTAATTACCTTTAACAATGCTTCAAAAGTAAAATATTGGCGAAATATTAACAATCCATTGCAATTAGCTGATGCTTATAATAAAGAAATTACACTGGATGAATTTGCCGATAAACGTAAAGAAGCAATTCTATACTTTGATCCCTATTCTGATGGAAACTCATGTAAGAGAATGTTAACTGCAGCTCAAAATTACATTGATCAATTTGGAGTTCCTGAAAAAAGAAATCTAGGTTATTTCAGAAGAAAAAAATCCTTAAAAAGATTTAAATAATGCGATACGAAATAAATCCTTCCTACAGTCTTCTTAAAGAGAAGATACTTGACATTCCTCGTATATTTGAAAATGAAGGACAAGTGATTCAAGATGGTCGAAATTTAATTAAATCAATAAATATAGATGGTTTAACCTTTAATATTAAATCATTTAAAACTCCTAACTTAATCAACAAGTATGCTTATCGTTACTTAAGAAAATCAAAGGCTAAAAGATCTTTTCAATATGGTTCTAAGTTGTTAAAATTAGGAGTTTCAACTCCAGATCCTGTAGCTTATATAGAATACTCTAAACTTGGCGGATTAACCAGAAGTTATTATATCTCAATACAAGCTGAATATGATTACACATTCAGGGAACTAATTGGTCAAAACATTGAAAACATAAACGATGTGTTGATTGAATTCACTAGATTTACATACAACTTCCATAAGCAAGGAATTTATTTCATTGATCATTCTCCAGGGAATACACTAATAAAAGAAAACGATTCTGGTTTTAACTTTTATCTAGTAGATCTTAATCGAACCAAATTTACTTCTATTGATATAGATTTGGGTATAAAAAACTTCTACAGGCTAGGCTCTACTAAAGAAATGGTAGAAGTAATGGCAAAAGAATATGCAAAACTTTGGAATACGGATGAAAATTCTGTTATTGAAAAAATGATGCAACTAACAATGTCTCATAATGAAGCAATTAAGAAAAGAAAAGCCAAAAAGAAGAAAGCATAACCAGATATCTTACATGCAAAGAGAATTTATTTAATCTCTTTGCATTTTTATGTATTCACGAATAATTATAGGGATGGATCCTGAACAAACATTATCAAAATCAATCTCTGAAAACTTATAAAACTTAAATGCTGAAATATCATCCTTAGCGTGTATTTTATTATAATTTATCACAGAGCATGCAAATGCCAAATCAATTGTAAATACAGAAATTCCGCCAAAAATATATTCATTGGGAAAAGACATAAAGTACTTCATGCTTTTCACATCTAAATTCAACTCTTCCTTAATTTCTCTGGAGACAGCATTTTCTGCAGTTTCCATCACATCTACAAAACCACCTGGCAAATCGAGCATTCCTTTTTGAGGTTCAATAGCTCGTTTGGTGAGAAGAATTTCACCATCATCGTTAACTATTAATGCGGCTACAGCAGCAGCTGAATTTATGTACAAATGAAAATTACAGTTTTCGCAAAGAAATGAGTTATCCTCTCGATATTTGAAATTTGCACTTCCACACTTCGGACAAAAAGCAATAACATTTTCCGGAAGTGTACCTTTATTAACAGGATTCATAAACATTGATTTTTTTGAAGAATAACAAATCTAAAGGAATGATTTCTGTTAACCAACAAACAATATAAATTTTCATTACAATTGTTCCATTTCTTGTTTTCATACTATTTAAACAAACATTTTGGACTTCTATTAAGCAGGCAATTTTCTTATTTGGATTGAAATCAAACTAGGTAATCTATGCTGCATTTATAGTGATTATTTTAAAAAGTTACTACTTTTAGCAAGAAGCAAGTAACAAATGGGAACGGTCAACCTCATTTTTATTTTATATCCTGACATTAATTTCGGGGTTGTATCTTATTCAAATTGAATAGTCGCTAATTTTAATTGGACAAGATATTCAGACCGCCCATTATGTAAGCAACTAACCCAAATACCATAAACCCAAAAAAGGCAAAACTTCTTTAAAGTTCTGCCTTTTTTATTTTTTAATAACCAACAGCTTTACTATCCTTATGCCTGAGAGTATCGGCGCAACCAATTAAAGTACCATTCTCCTGTACAAAAATATTCGCCATCATTCCTATTTCATACTGATCTTTTATCACATGTCCCATTTTCTCTAATCTCTTTCGAGTTACATTATCAATTGCCTTAGGTTCGATATAGATTTCATCTGGAAGCCATTGAGAATGCATTCTTGGTGCATTTACACATTCCTGTGGCCTCATTTCAAATTCTATTGCATTAATAATATTTTGAAAAACTGATGTGATAATTGTAGATCCTCCAGGAGTACCAAGTACCATTCGCAATTCTCCATCTTTTTCAACTATGGTAGGAGTCATACTACTAAGCATTCTTTTCTCAGGCTGAATCGCATTTGCCATTCCTCCCACTAAACCAAACTGATTCGGAACTCCGGGTTTAATACTAAAATCATCCATTTCATTATTCAACAAAAATCCTGCTCCATCAACCACCACCTTACAACCATAGTTGCCATTCAGTGTTGTGGTGATAGCTATCGCATTCCCAGCTTTATCTGCTATAGAAAAATGTGTGGTTTCAAAACTCTCAATTACATTTACTTCTCCAGCTTTAATTTCCTGAGAATCTGATTTTTCATCTAATTTTATATCTGAGAACCTCTCTTGCAGGTATTCATCACTAATCAATCGAGCTGTTGGAACATCATAAAAATCAGGATCACCCAACCAAGTTGCTCTATCCGCATACACTCTTCTTTCCAACTCCGTCATGATATGAAAGTGTTCAAAAGATCCAAATCCATAATTCCTTAATTCAAATTTTTCTGCGCCCTTTAACAATTGAATCAATGCAATTCCACCACTTGAAGGAGGTGGCATAGAAATAATTTTACAATCACGATATTTCCCGACAAGTGCCTCTCGCCAAACGGCTTTATAGTTCTTTAAATCTTCATTTGTAATAATTCCATTTCCATTTTGAATTTCACTTATTAACAACTCCGCAGTTTTACCACCGTAAAACCCCTCTCTTTCATCAAGCTGTATTCGCTTTAAAGTTTCCTTCAATTCTGGTTGCAAAAGAATATCTCCTTTTAAAAACAGAGTATCCTTTACATATCTAATTTCTTTTTTTCCTGGATTCTGTGTTAATATTCTTTCGCGATAATCATTTAACTTATTCGCTTCAAGTTCAGTCAATTTAATTCCATTGCCTGCAAAATCAATAGCTGGTTGCAGTAATTTCTCCCATTGTATGCTTCCATATTTTTTATGCAATTCGCACATTCCATCTACACTACCCGGAACACCAACAGCCAAATGTCCCTTTTGACCAAGGTTTGTAAGCGCATTTCCAGAGCTATCAACATACATATTTTCATATGCGGCTAAGGGAGCCTTTTCGCGAAAATCAAGAGTATTGTATTTTCCATCAGCAGTTCTAATAACTGCAAATCCTCCACCTGCAATGTTGCCAGCTCTAGGGTAAACAACCGCAAGAGCAAACTGAACAGCAACAGCAGCATCAAAAGCATTACCTCCCTGTTTTAAAATTTCAGCGCCTACTTCCGAAGCCAGAAAATGTGCTGTCACTACCATTCCATCACTGCCTTTGGAAATCGTTTCTTTTTGATCACAAGAAGATTGCCCAATTAACAAGCACAAAATTAACAGTATCGAATATGCTTTTTTCATCATTAAAATTGATTTTTCAGGTTGAATTCCTAAAGATAATACTGTTTACTATGAACATTAAGCTACTTCAAAAAAATAATGTAGAAATAGTCTGATTTATATTGAATAAAAAGAGCTGTTGCAATTGCAACAGCTCTAACTTTTATGAATTTTATTTATTAATTAAAAATATAACGTATCCCTATTTGCAATTGCCATTTAGAATTTACCGATACATCATCAATATAAGATTCTTTTAGGTTAGGATCGAATTGTAACCAAGGAATACCATTATTATCCACTCCATTAACAGTTATTGGTCGTGTTGTTGTTGCAAACTGACGAACTCCCCAGTTAGAACTAATCATATTCCCAATATTTAATACATCAATCGAAAATTGCAAGGTGTTTTTCTTTCCTCCTACATCAAAATTATAATCCTGCATAAATCTAAAATCCATTTGACCGTACCATGGCAACATTGCACCATTACGTTCTGCGAACTTGCCTCTTCTGTCTTTCAGATAATCATCCTGACTTATGAATGCATCTAAAGCAATCCATTGTTGAGCTGCATCAGCTGCAGCAATACCATTGCCACTGCCATCAACAATACCAAAATTTATATCATTAGAATTTCTCGGCACATAAATTAGGTCGTTATTAGCAATAGCATCTCCATTTATATCTCCTGTGTATGAGTAGGAATAACGATTCCCTTTACCTGCTTCGTAGAACATAGCAAAAGAAGAAGCAAATTTTCCATACTTAATTTTATAAAGTGCAGAAGCAATTACTCTATGCTTCAAACCATATCTGGACCATGAATATTCTGGGCTATTAGGATTTCCTACAACCGGATTTCGTTGAAATGCATCAGCTGCAATTTCTGCTGGAATTGATGTTAAATCTTTAGCATTTAAATATGTATAAGCAATATCTGTAGTTAAACCACAATCCCATTTTTTAGCAAGTTTACCCGTTGCTGTGAATTGATATCCTTTACTTGTATTGTCCATTACAATTGCTCCGGCATCTAAAAATGCCTCTGATTCTGCAGAAGCAGAATAAATATTCACCTCATTAAATCCTGCAAATCTAGCTCTATTATCGCCAGTTCCAGACAATTGTCCCGATGGAGGTAACATATTATAATTTCTATGTACCACAGCATTTACATCTTTCGAATAAATACCCTCAACAGTTGCCAACCATCCATCACCAAACTTAACATCCAACGCCAAATTGTTTTTCCAGACTTGTGGGAATTTGAAATCGTCAGCCGTTGCATTTAACTGAAATTCATATCCTGCATCAATTCTTGCATTGGTTGATTGATTGCCTAGCCATACAAAAGGGATACGACCGGTAAAAATACCAGAACCTCCTCTAAGTTGCATTGTATTATCCCCTTTAATATCCCAATTAAAACCAAAACGAGGCGACCACATTAATTTTGAATCTGGCCACTGAGCAGGATCAAGTCTCACAGAATTTCCATTTTCGTCAACCCAGCCGTCAAAATCACGACCTCTATTAGTTGCTTCATCTTGCGGTATATTATTATAATACTTAGGAAAATCAATACGAAGACCAAAGGTAAGTTTTAAATCATCGTTAAACTGAAATTCATCCTGAGCATAAAAAGCGATCTGTGCAACATCAACATCAGACCATGCAAATGCATTTTGCTGAGCATCCGTCACATCTTGATTCAAATCGTTAGTAGCATTTCCAACAAAGTAAGCAAAGTCATCATTTAAAAAATTCTGGACGCTAAAAGCGTTCACCCAAGGGTAATAAAATAAATTGAATGAATTCTCAAATTTGAATCTTTCATAGTTAAATCCAACTGTAATTGCGTGACGATCTGAATAATACGTTAAATTATCTGAAATCTGAAACACATCCTGATTTAAGCGATTATTAGTAGAGAACATTTCGGAACCTGCCGTTAATGCTACATTACCATTTAAATCCATAATATCAACAACTGGGAATGGCTCGGAATGTGGATTACGCTTATCGCGAAAAGCTGTATATCCTATTAATAATTTATTAGAAATTTTGCTTGAGAACATGGAATGAAGCTCTCCAACAACAGAATGAATTTCATTAAAAATTCGGTAAGATGAATTTTGGAAAGGCAGACGAAAACTTGTTGGTCCGCGACCTCCGACTGCTTCCGGGTGAGGAAGAATATCTTTCCAGGCATCAAGCATATTGTAACGTAAAACTAAATTGTGATTTCTAGAAAGATTTGCATCCAGCTTAATCAAAAATTTATCATTAGAGGTTTCATGATTGTATCCCTGATATTTTCCAGGATCGTAGCCCCATCGATTAATTAAATGCTGTTGAACTGCCATTGCATCAGCTTCTGAAACACTTGTTGTATTCGAATTTCCAGTATTTGAACCATTATCTGCAACAAATCCATGAGCCAACTGATCTCTTCTTTCCTGCTCATAGTTAATAAAGAAAAACAGCTTATTTTTTATAATCGGTCCACCAAGACTAATGCCATATTGCTTTGTACTAAAATCCAGATTCTTAACCTTAAGACCACTCACTTTATCACCAATCATATTTTCGTTTCGAAAATAGTAATAAGTGGATCCTTTAAAATCATTTGTACCCGATTTGGTAACTGCATTTACACCAGCTCCGGTAAACCCTCCCTCTCGAACATCAAAAGGTGCCAAAGATACCTGAATCTGATCAATAGCATCGAGCGAAACCGGCTGTGCATCAGCCTGTCCTCCAGGAGTTGAAACATCAAGACCAAATGAATTATTAAAAATAGAACCGTCAAGAGAAAAGTTGTTATACAAATTGTTTCGTCCACCAAAACTATTGCCATCAGATTCTGGAGTTAATCTTGTCATATCCGACTGACTTCTTGAAATTGTTGGCAAGGCAGCAATTCTCTCTCTATTTACATTGGTTTGAGCTCCCGTTCTATCCTGACTTATCACATCATTCTTATCGTAAACGACTGTAATTTCATCAATTTGCACATTGTCTTCGTGCAAAATCAGATTAATTTCGGCAGATTTATTTAACTGCAAATAAATATTTTCCTGCTTCGATTCCTTATATCCAATAAAAGTAACGGTAACCGTATAAGGACCTCCAATTTTCATATTTCTAATGTCATAACGTCCATCATCCTGAGTAATGGTTCCATATTGAGTTCCTGTTGGAGTGTGAGTAGCTACCACAGTGGCTGCAAAAACAGGAGTGTTGTTTGGATCTACAATTTTACCACGCATAGACGAGGTAGTAACCCCTTGTGAAAAAGCATCAGGCATTAAAAATGCCACAATTGCAAAGAGCAACAATAATTTAAATTTGTTCATAGTATAAAGATTAGATTATAATTAGGTGATATTAAAATACAAAAAAAACAAAAACAAACCCGCACTCCACCATTTCGATATTACTTACTACCAACACCTTACCATCATAATCAAACACTACTACTGTTAACCTATATTGAATTCAACAGAAATTACATATCCTCACAAGCTTTAAAAAGTAGTACTCACACAACTTATTGTTTATCATACTTTTACAATTCATATCTTTACTTATAATAAATTGTTTTTTACTAATCAGTTGGATAAAAAATTTGTTCTAATTTTTTGAAGAAGATTACAGAATTGCGAAAAAATTATAATTTCACGCAAGAATAAGTTATAATACCTATAAACCCACAACAAATGGAAAAGATAAACCAATTCATCAACCATCCTTTAATCACCTCAAAATCAATCAATATTAATCTTTATCATCTATTGATAATAATTGCGTTGCTTTTTACCACTATTTTTATTCTTAGGCTAATTAAAAGGATCTTTAAAAGATTAGTGGATGAAGATAAAATTGATCAGGGAAGTGGGACCTCAATTTATCTAATAATTAAATACATAACATGGGTTTGCATTATTGCTTTTAGTCTTGACACTATTGGTGTTAAACTTACTCTGCTTATTGCAAGTTCGGCTGCCCTACTTGTAGGTGTTGGTTTAGGTATCCAACAAATCTTTCATGATATTGCTTCCGGCATCATCTTACTTTTTGAAAGAAACCTTAAAGTGAATGATATTATTGAGTTAGAAAACGAAATTGTAGGAAAAGTTGCAGAAATTGGACTTAGAACTTCAAAAATTCTGACACGTGATAACATTATCATGATTATACCTAACTCGAAATTAATTAGTGACAATGTAATTAATTGGAGTCACAATGAAACCATAACCCGGTTTAATGTACAAGTAGGTGTTGCTTATGGATCAAATGTAGAAATGGTTGAAAAGGTGCTTTTGAAAGTAGCAGAAGAACATCCGGATATAGCTAAGAAAAGAAACCCATTTGTTCGATTTATCAATTTTGGTGATTCATCTCTCGATTTTAAATTGTTTTTCTGGTCTAAAAAAAGCTTCATGGTTGAATTTATAAAAAGTGATTTGCGATTTGCAATCAATAAGGAATTTGAAAAAAATAACATCACCATACCTTTTCCACAAAGAGATGTTCACATCAAAAATAATTAGGGCAATTAAAAAGGGTATCCTAATTGGATACCCTTCATTAATAAAGTGAAATCTTCTTACTCACTCCATATTTTACTTTCCTGATTGATATACCAAATCTTTCCTGATTTTCCCTTACCAAAAGCAATAAACTGTTTCGATGTTGTTTCGATGGTTATTCCATTAAAATTTAAGCTATTTGAATAAATAAAATTCTTAGAATAGTATTGTTTTTGTTGATTGTACACTTTCATCAGTTCCATTTTTAAAGGATAATCCAAATCCTTTTTAGGCAACAAATTTCCTTTAACTTTTTCAGAAAACTCAACAAATGCCCAAGTTTCTGGTTGGTGCATAGCTATCACACCTTGAGGAGACCAAACCCAATTGCTTTCAGGAAATGCTTTATTCGTTTTAGGGTTAATCTTTTTCTTGTATTTTCCATCCTTTACTTTCATTTTCCAATTGACTCTTGAAAAATTCACTCTCCATTGCTCACCATCTTTTGGCTTTCTTCCTTCAGGAGCACATTCCTTTAAAACCTGCCAAGGAAAAGCAATTTCCAGAGTCCATTTTTCATCCTCATCATTCGGATTGTTTAATGTACCATAAATCTTAACTGCCGATTTTAACCCCTGTATATCCCAGGCATTTATTGCTGGAGCTCCATCGCGATATGGTTTTGCAATTAACAAATCCCACACCGTATTTAAAGCATTCATTTCAAATTCATAATACCTATGATTATCTCCTTGTGGATCAATAAACACCTCAAAATCATTATCATAGAAGATTACTGTATCACGCTGTTTGAGTTTTGCACAAATATGTGGCTCTTCAATTTCCGCTGCTACATAAAAATAATTCTCATCCCATAGCATTTTGGCGCGAGTCTTATATTCAGGTTTAGGTTTCTTATCACCTTCTATATCTACAAAATAATTGGTCCACGGAGCGTTCTCCCATTCCTGCTCACTAATAATTCCATCAACATTTATCGAATCCGCTGATTTGTAACACATATACGACTCGGGATAAGATTGAGCAAACAAATTCCCAAAGCAATATATTGCGATTAGTACCGTAAGTAATTTCTTCATTTTATTTAAAGATTGTTTGAGTTTCTATTTGGCTAATCTAATGATAAAATTTTGTATTATTTCACTCTAAAACCCTCGTAAGATGGGAGAAATACGAAGAAATTCTTTGGAAACATACTACTAAACAGGTTTAGTTCCTACCTAAATAATTTAATAATTAATTGTATTGTTTTAATTTTAAAAGCTAATTCAAATTTCAACAATCATGCTTGATATATTATTTAAAAGAAGAAGTGTTAGAAGATACACCAACACGGCAATCGACCAGAATAAAATAGACAGAATACTAAAAGCCGGACTATTGGCTCCATCATCAAAAAGTAAATATCCTTGGGAATTTATTTTATGCAATAAGTCAGAACTTAATCAGAAACTTTCGGAGTGCAAACCTCATGGCGCAAGTTTTCTTAAACACGCTCCAGCATCAATAGTGATTACCGGGGATGAATCGTTAAGTGATGTTTGGATAGAAGATTGCTCTATTGCAGCTGGATTCATGCTATTGCAAGCAGAAAAAGAAGACATTGGAGCATGCTGGATTCAAGTAAGAGAACGTCCTCACAATGATACAATAGATGCTGAGGAATACATTAAAAACCTTTTAGAGATTCCTAAATCGCAACGAATTTTAGCAATTATAGCCTTAGGCAATAAAGACGGAACTAAAGATAGACGAGAAGAATCATTCCTCAAGAAAGATAAAATTCACATTAATAAATTTTAAAATAAAACGGAAACTCAAAAGGTTTCCGTTTTATTTTTCTCTCAAAATTAGTAACTTTTGCCTTCTTTAGTAATTATATCAACGAAAGTGTAAATACAGTACTCTTTTAGCTTATTCAAATTCATATTGTCCCATGATACGAACAAGGTGGTTTTTAATATTTTTGCTCGCTCAATTGTTCATTCTGTCATGTGCTCCGAAAAATGAAGATATTTTAACCACAAAAGAAAAAGAATGGTTAAAAAAACATCCAAATATTAAGATTGCTGTAAGTACAACATTTGCTCCATTTCAATATCTTGATAAAAACAATAAATCAATTGGTATATCTGTTGATATTCTAAATCAGATAGAAGAAAATATCAATTATCAATTTGATAAAATCTATTTCGACAATTGGTCTAACATACTAGAAGCTGGTAAAGCTGGCAAAGTAGATGCAATACTAGAAATTCAGGAGACAATGGATAGGAGGAAGTATTTTCATTTTACACATCCATTTATCACTCTTCCCCACTCCATTCTAATGAGAGATGATGCAGAAGATCATATTTCTTTAGATGAAATGGAAAATCTCAAAATTGGTGTTGTTCAAAACTACGCGGTTCATGAGCATATTAAACTTCTTTATCCTGAACTAAAATTGGTTGCATTAGCCGATGATTTGACCTGCCTTAGAGAGTTATATTCTAAAAATATCGATGCTGTCATCACCCAACAAGGATATGCTATTTACCTAATTCACAAAGAAATAATTCCCAACCTTAAAATAGTTGGTGATGTAGGATATGATAATATTTTAGGAATAGGATCCAGAAAAGATTGGCCTATTTTAACCAGAATATTGGATAAAGGTCTTGCACAAATAAGTCCTAAAGAGCAAAATGCAATTTACAATCAGTATATACCTATACAAGTACGTCCATTTTGGCAAAAAGCTGTATTTTGGATTGTACTTATTTCAGTAATGCTTGGTTTAGTACTAAGTACATTAGTAGTTTCTATCTGGAACAAAACGCTCAGAAAAAGAGTAAGTTTAAAAACCAAGGAATTAACCGAAGCGAAAAATAAAGCAGAAGAAAGCAATCAATTAAAAAGCTCTTTTCTAGCCAACATGTCTCACGAAATCAGAACTCCTTTAAATGCAATTCAAGGGTTTTCAGAACTTATAAGTTCCAAAGATTTAGATCTGACAAAAAAGGAAAAATTTGCCAATATCATAAATACCAACTGTCAATCCTTAACTCATTTAATTGATGAAATATTAGATTTATCAAAAATTGAATCGGGTCAGATAAAACTAATTGATCAGAAATTTGAACTTATCACATCCATAAATGAGATAATAAGCATACAACAACAAAACATTCCTTCGCACAAAAAGATTATCATTCAGTTTGTAAATCAGTTACAGTCTGAATCCTTCCATTTGATATCTGACCCTTTTCGGTTTAAACAGGTTTTAAATAACCTGATTGAAAATGGCATTAAATTTACCGAAAACGGATACATTCGGATTTATGCTAGTTTCAACAGTAATTCAGAAGTAATATTTTGTGTGGAGGACTCAGGAATTGGTATAGAGGAATCGGCCCTTAATTTTATTTTTGACCGATTCCGTAAGATCGAAATTGACAATACAGTTCTTTACCGAGGATCGGGACTTGGCTTAAATATTTGCAAAAAATTACTTCGTTTAATGGATGGTCAAATTTGGGTTAAATCGACACCTGGCAAAGGATCTGCATTCTACTTTACCCTTCCAATTAAGCAAGAAACTAAATGGCGTGACGCTGTTTCAGCAAATTAACCACCTCTTCCAGAGTATATCCTTTTGCAGATAATAAAACCAAATAGTGAAACATTAAATCGGCGGCTTCTCCCATAAATAAATCTTTATTGTCATCCTTGGCTTCAATCACCAATTCAACAGCTTCCTCTCCTACCTTTTGTGCAATTTTATTCATTCCTTTTTGAAACAAACTTGCCGTATACGATTTCTCTGATTGATTTTTCTTTCTTTCGGCAATAACCTGCTGCAATTGCAAAAGAAAATCAATTGAACTAGCCTTATTCTCCTCATCCCAACATGTATCAGTTCCTTTATGACAAACCGGACCTATCGGATCCACTTTTATCAAAAGAGTATCATTATCACAATCCAAGCTCAGATCTTTCAAACCTAAAAAGTTACCACTTTCTTCCCCTTTCGTCCATAATCTCTGTTTACTACGACTGTAAAACGTCACTTTTCCACTTTCAATGGTTTTCTGGTAGGACTCCTTATTCATATATCCTAACATTAAAACCTTTTGTGTTTTCACATCTTGTATAATTGCAGGAACTAGTCCATCTCCTTTATTAAAATCAATTTGATTTGTTAGATCTTTAAAATTCATATGTTTACTCTTATTGTGGTTAAATTATATTCTTGTTGGTATTCCTTTATTTTTCAGATATTTCTTCAATTCTGGGATTTCAATTTCCTTAAAATGGAAAACACTTGCCGCCAAGGCCGCGTCTGCTTTTCCATGAATAAAGGTATCAGCAAAATGTTCCATATTACCTGCTCCACCCGAAGCAATAACTGGTATGTTTACCATTTCGGATATTTTTGCCAAAGTTTCATTAGCAAATCCATTTTTGGTTCCATCGTGGTTCATAGAAGTGAACAAAATCTCTCCTGCACCTAGTTTTTCTACTTTCAAAATCCATTCAAACAAATCAATTCCTGTGGCAAGTCTTCCTCCATTTAAATACACTTCCCAATTGCCATCAACACATTTCGCATCCACCGCCAAAACAACACATTGGCTTCCAAAACGTAATGCCAAATCGGAAATTAACTTCGGATTACGAACTGCCGAAGAATTAATCGAAACCTTATCAGCTCCAGCATTCAATAGCATTTCAACATCTTCGGGTGTAGAAATTCCACCTCCAACAGTAAAAGGAATATTTAGTTCTTTAGCCACTTTCTGAACCAAATCAACTAAGGTTTTTCTTTTTTCATGTGTAGCCGTAATATCCAGAAACACCAACTCATCAGCACCTTGCTCTGCATAAAAAGCCGCCAGTTCAACGGCATCTCCTGCATCTCTCAAATCAACAAAGTTCACACCTTTAACAGTTCTCCCATCTTTTACATCCAAACATGGAATTATTCTTTTCGATAGCATAATTACAGTATAAATTCACGAACTAATTCCTTCATATCTATACGTTTTTCATAAATAGCTTTGCCGATTATAACACCCCAACAGCCAATTTCATTCAAAACTCGCACATCACTAACATCTCCCACTCCACCACTGGCAATCAGCTCCAAATCAGGAAATTCCTGCATTATACCATTGTATAATTCAACGGCCGGACCTTGCAACATTCCATCTTTTGAAATATCAGTGCAGATAATGGTTTTTACTCCTTTTTTCTGATACTTCTCTAAAAATTGATACAAGTGATAATCCGAATCTTCCTGCCATCCTGAAATTGAAACCATCTCGTTTCGAACATCAGCACCCAAAATGATTTTATCAGCTCCATATTTTTCCAACCAAGCTTCAAATAATTCCGGATTTGATACAGCAATACTTCCACCTGTAACCTGTGCAGCTCCAGATTCAAAAGCCAATTCAATATCCTGATCAGACTTTACTCCTCCTCCAAAATCAATTTTCAGATTTGTTCCCGAAGAAACTCGCTCTAATACTTTCGAATTGCAAATGTGTCCCGACTTTGCACCTTCTAAATCAACCAAATGCAAACGTGTAATTCCTAAATCCTCAAACTCTTTAGCTACTTGAAAAGGATCTTCACTATACACTTTTTCAGTGTTATAGTCTCCCTTAGTTAACCGAACACAACGACCTTTTATGGTATCAATGGCTGGTATAATTTTTATTCTAGACATTTGTTTCATTATAAATTGATAAAATTCTCAATAATTCTTACGCCCACATCTCCCGATTTTTCAGGATGAAATTGGCAAGCATAGAAATTATCCTTCTGCAATGCAGCGCTAAATGGCAGAATGTATTCACATTGAGCTGCTGTCGCTTCTATAATAGGCACGTAATAAGAATGTACAAAATAAACAGACTGATCACTTGTAATTCCCTTGCACAGTTCACCACTTAAATCAGTTAACTGGTTCCACCCCATGTGTGGTACTTTACGTTCATTTGTAAATCGCTTTACCTGAACAGGAAAAATCCCCAAAGAACTTGTCTCTCCTTCTTCAGAACTTTCGCACATCAACTGCATACCCAGGCAAATTCCTAAAACAGGTTGTTTTAAATCCGGAATCAATTTATCCAATCCACTTTTACGAAGTGAATTCATTGCCCAGGAAGCTTCTCCAACACCAGGAAAAATAACTTTATCAGCATTTAGAATCACTTTCTCATCTTTCGAAACAATTGGGGTAACTCCTAATCTCTCAAAAGCATATTTTACCGATTGAATATTTCCGGCTTCATAATCAATAATTACAATATCTTGCTTTTTCATACACTACAGTTTCCCTTTAGTAGATGGCAATTGCAAACAGTTTACATCTCTTCTTATTGCCATTCGAATTGCTCGCGCTAATGCCTTAAAAATTCCCTCAATCTTATGATGTTCGTTAGTTCCTTCAGCTTTAATGTTCAAATTGCACTGCGCTCCATCGGTAAAAGATTTGAAAAAATGGTAGAACATTTCCGTTGGCATTCCTCCAATCATTTCCCGATTAAACTCTGCTTCCCAAACCAACCAGTTTCTTCCGCCAAAATCAATTGCAACTTGTGCAAAACAATCATCCATTGGCAAAGAAAAACCATATCGATCCAAACCTAACTTATTTCCTAATGCTTTCTTGAAAGCTTCGCCCAAAGCTATTGCTGTATCCTCAATAGTATGATGTTCATCAACTTCCAAATCTCCATTCACCACCACCTTTAAGTCGATTCCTGCATGTTTGGCTATTTGATCGAGCATGTGATCGAAAAAGCCAATTCCCGTATCAAACTCACCATTTCCTTTTCCATCCAAATCTAAATAAATGCTGATTTGAGTTTCCTTGGTATCCCTATTTATCTTAGCGGTCCTCTGATCTAACCTTAAGTACTCAAAAATCTTTTCCCAACTTTCTGTTTTAAGAGCCACAAATGTTTCAAGATCATTTTTCGATTCAGATAGTTCATCGTCACCAATATCTCCACTTGCTGTGATAAAAATTGCGTTCGCATTTAAATTCTTTGCCAGTTCAACATCTGTCCATCTATCTCCTATCACAAAAGAATTTTCCAAATCATACTCTACAGAGAAATATTTGGTCAGTAATCCTGTACCTGGCTTACGTGTTGGAGCATTTTCTTCAGGAAAAGTTCTATCAATGCAAACATCTGTAAATTCAATTCCTTCATTTAAAAATGTTTTCATCATTTTATTGTGAGGAGACCAAAATGTATCTTCCGGATATGATGCTGTTCCTAAGCCATCCTGATTGGTAATCATCACCAATTCATAATCTAGTTGATCAGCAATTTTTGAAAGATTTCGAATCACTCCGGGATAAAACTCAAGTTTTTCTAGACTATCCACCTGATAATCCAAAGGCGGCTCAAGAATTAAGGTTCCATCTCTATCTATAAAAAGCACTTTCTTTTTTGTTGTCATATCCTAAAATTTTGAATCATAAGTTAAAAGAGCATTACGAAGCATCTCATTCTCTGTGTTGGTTCCTATACTAATTCTTACACATTGTTCCAATCCTTTAATTTTAGATCTGTCCCGAATAATAATTCCCTTTGCTAGCAAATAACGATACAAACCTTTAGCATCCGTCACTTTTATTAGAACAAAATTTGAATCTGAATGAAATACTTTTTTAACAAATCCTAAATTGATTAGAAAACCAATTAATCGATTTCGCTCCTTCACTATCTCTGTAACCTGATTTATAAATATATTTTCCTCCTTCAAGCCTTCCAATGCTTTTTCCTGCGTAAGACTATTCACATTATAAGGAGGCTTAATTCTATTCAAAATTTTAATAATTTCCAGAGAAGCAAGTCCAATTCCTAAACGAATTCCCGCCATACCCCAGGCTTTGGAAAGAGTGTGCAAAACCACCAGATTAGAATATTCGGACAACTTCCTGGACAAACTCTTGTTCCGCGAAAAATCAATATATGCCTCATCAACAATCACAATTCCATTAAACTTTTCCAGCAACTCTTCAACTTTGGATTCCTCAAACAAATTAGCAGTTGGATTATTCGGTGAACACAAAAAGAGCATTTTTGAATTCATATCTGCTGTCTGAATAAGCTTTTTAATATTGGGTTGAAAATCCTCATCAAGATTAACTTCCTTTATTGCAACTGCATTTACACCTGCAGCAACTTCGTACATTCCGTATGTTGGTGTACAAATCACCACATTATCCTTATTAGGTTCGCAAAAAGCCCGAAACAAGAGGTCAATAATTTCATCACTACCATTTCCCAAAATCATGTTCTCAGGATTCACGCCTTTAATTTCGCCGATTCTCTTTTTTAATTTTTTTTGCAATGGGTCAGGGTATCTGTTAATGCCATTTTCATATGGATTTTCATTAGCATCCAGAAATACGGATCCATTTCCTGAAAATTCATCTCGAGCAGAAGAATATGGTGTCATTTTTTTTACATTTTCACGTACAAAATCCTCCAAATTAAATTTTGATCCCATAATTCTATTCTGATTTAATCTTTTTCAAACGAACACTTACGGCATTACAGTGAGCATCCAGCTGCTCCGCTTTTGCCATCGTTTCAATCACAGGTCCGAGCTCCAACAATCCCTTTTCACTAATCTTCTGAAAAGAAATACTCTTCATAAAAGATTCCAAATTCACTCCTGAATACGCTTTAGCATATCCGTTAGTAGGTAAAGTATGATTGGTTCCTGAAGCATAATCACCAGCACTCTCAGGCGTATAATTCCCTAAAAATACCGATCCAGCATTTTGAATATGGCTCACAACTTCTTCTTCATTTTCAACAGATACAATAAGGTGTTCAGGACCGTACTCATTCGACATTTCAAGAGCTTCTTCCATTGATTCTACTAAAATGATTTTTGAATTTTTCAATGCCAATTCCGCAACATTTCTTCTGGAGAGTGCCGACAATTGAACTTCCACTTCTGCAACTACTTTGTCAACCAAATCTTTATCCCAGGTAAGCAGAATAACCTGACTATCTGCGCCGTGTTCAGCCTGCGAAAGTAAATCAGCAGCTACAAAGGATGGTTCAGCGATTTTATCTGCCAAAACTAAAACTTCCGAAGGTCCTGCAGGCATATCAATAGCTACACCAACTTTATTCACTCGCTGTTTTGCTGCAGTTACAAACTGGTTACCCGGACCAAATATTTTAAAAACATTAGGAATAGATTCTGTACCAAATGCCATTGCTCCAATTGCCTGAATTCCTCCAACACGAAACACTCTATCGATTCCTACCAGCTTGCTGGCATATAGTATTGCGGGATCAATTTCTCCATCTTTACCAGGGGGAGTACAAAGAATCACCTCTTTACAACCGGCAAGTTTTGCTGGAACACCTAGCATCAAAACGGTTGAAAAAAGTGGTGCACTTCCACCTGGAATGTACAAACCCACCTTTTCAATTGCTGTCGCTTTTCTCCAACAACTTACGCCTGTAGTTGTTTCTATTATTTTAGATTCCGGAAATTGAGATGCATGAAAAAGCTCAATATTTTTTGCAGCAACAGCCATAGCCTGCTTCAAATCTTCACTAATCAATTGAGTCGAAGCGTCAATTTCTTCACGACTAACTTCCAGTTCATCAATTTTAATTCTATCGTAAAACCATGTATATTTTAATAATGCTTTGTCTCCATCACACTTTATTTCTTTGTAAATCTGATTTACAACTTCTTCCAACTCATCCATATCGATTGCTGGACGGGTTAAGATTTGTTGCCAATCCTGTTTTTGCGGATATTTTATTACTTGCATAACTTTTTTCTCTAGCGTTTGAATATATCGAACTGTTTATAGCACCATCTTTTGAATAGGGATTATCAAAATACCTTCAGCTCCACTTAGTTTTAACTGATCGATAACTCCCCAAAAATCACTCTCGGTGATTACAGAATGTAAAGAACTCCATCCATCCTTCGCCAATGGCATAACGGTTGGACTATTCATTCCCGGAAGAACTTTTATAATATCATCAATTTTATCATTAGGGGCATTCAATAAGATATACTTGTTATTTTTAGCCGCCAAAACCGATTTCATCCTAAACAGCAAACGATCCAGAATTGCACTTTTCAAATTACTGATATTCTTATTGGCAACCAAACATGCTTCAGACACAAGAATCTCTTCAACTTCAGTTAATCCATTCTTAAATAAGGTACTACCAGAACTTACCAAGTCACAAATCCCATCAGCAAGCCCAATATTCGGTGCAATCTCTACAGAACCTGAAATTTCGTGAATTTCGCAATCCAAATTATTCGTATCAAGAAATTGTCGCAATGAATTTGGGTAAGAAGTAGCTAACTTTTTGCCATTAAAATACTCCAGTCCATTATAGTCAACATCTTTCGGAACAGCCATTGCCAATCTACACTTAGAGAATCCAAGTTTTTGAAGCACATCTAATTCTTTCTGTTTTTCAATTACAACATTCTCTCCTACAATAGCGATATCAGCTACTCCATCTTCTACATATTGAGGGATATCAGAATTTCTAAGATACAAAACCTCTAAAGGAAAATTAAAAGCACTAGCTTTTAATTGATCCTTTCCATTGTCTATTGAAATTCCGCATTCTTTAAGGATTTTAAGAGAATCTTCTTTAAGTCGTCCTGATTTTTGAACAGCAATCTTTAATTTTTCGCCCATGATTATTTAAAATTTTGGTTCCGACTGAGTACAGAAATAGGCAAAAAAAAAGCCCACCTGAATCAGGCGGGCATTAATAATGTTAGATTATATATCTTTTAGAATATGGCACAACATCGTAAGCTCACCTTGTGGTAAGTATAATGATGATGATGATGTAGTGCTACTAAATTCATTTTTTTCTCTTTTATGTGCTACAAAGATTAGTATTAAATTTTAAGTGAGCAAATTTTTCAGATAAAGTATTGAAAAATTAACTTTCCAATAACATCCCCCTTCATTATAATACCAATTAAAATTTCCAATCATTTCTGTAAAATTTCATTTTAAAATTAAGGGGTCTCCAAATGAAAATGAGCTTTTTTTTAACTCACCCCCTAATCGAAAACGTTACAACAAATAAAAATTCATTTTTTTGAGCATTACCCCCCTATTTTAATGTGGTGAATTAATTTTTATTTATACATTTACAGAATAAACCCCTAAAATACATAGGGTCATTTTTGAAAAAACCACATAATTTCAAATGACACACCCAAATAATAAGGGGTTGAATTTTAAAAAACTAATTATTACTAACTATTAGTACTATCTAATTTTAATCGTATGAAAAAGAATTACATCAATTTTCGAATAGACTCAATTATTCTCGACGAAAGAATCAAAAAACAATCACTTTCTTCAATTTATCGACAACAGTCGAATTTTCGCTTGGTTTAAAACGAAATCCGAGATTCCTTAATCCGGGGAATCTCGGTATTTCCAAAACAAAAAAATTAAGTTAATTCCATTATTACAAAATCTATTAGTTTATGAAAAAGATAGAAGCAATAATTCGCAAAACGAAATTTGAAGAAGTAAAAAAAGGTCTTCACGAAATCGGAATTGATTACTTAACATTTTGGGATGTAAGAGGTGTAGGTAAATCTGTAGAAGAAAGAGTGTATCGTGGTGTTGTTTATGATACAAGCAGTATTGAGAGAACTCTCATATCTTTTATTGTGAGAGATAAATTTGTTGATAGCTGTGTTGTAAGCATTCGTGAAAACGCATACACCGGAGAAATAGGCGATGGTAGAATTTTCATTTATGACGTTCAGGACGCCTATAGAATCCGTACGGGACATTCCGGAGATCGTTCATTATACGATGAAGAGTAAAAAAAGCAGCCACCTTATTTTCACGAATCAAAATTATTTTATCATGGAAGAGATACTTAACTTAAATACAATACAGACAACAGTAACTGCTACCGCGCACTCCATAGATGTAGTGTGGGTACTATTATCAGCAGCACTAGTAATGTTTATGCAGCCAGGTTTCGCGATGGCAGAAGCTGGTTTTACAAGAGCAAAAAATACAGCCAATATCCTAATGAAAAATCTATTGGATTTTGGTGTTGGCTCGATATCATTCTTTCTCATTGGCTATGCTTTAATGTTCGGAACCGACATTGGAGGATTAATTGGAAAACTTCCTTTTATGGAAGATATTACTCCAGATATTGACTACTCCTTTTTAATGTTTCAAACTGTATTTGCTGCAACGGCAGCAACAATTGTATCGGGAGCGGTTGCAGAAAGAACTGAATTTAAAACTTATTTATTTTTTAGTATAATTACAACTGCAATTATTTATCCTATCTCAGGTCACTGGGTATGGGGTGGCGGATGGTTAAGCCAACTTGGTTTTCACGACTTCGCAGGCTCTACAGTTGTACACTCTGTAGGTGCATGGATGGGTTTAATAGGAGCTGTTCTCATTGGACCTCGTATAGGAAAGTACAATGGCAAGGCAAACGCAATACCTGGTCACAACTTAACCTTCGCAGCACTTGGCGTATTTATCCTCTGGTTTGGATGGTTTGGTTTTAACGCCGGATCACAACTTGCAGCATCAGGAACCGACAATACTATAGCAATCTCTCATATTTTCCTTACAACCAACCTTTCCGCAGCTGGTGGTACATTAGCCGCATTAACTGTAAGTTGGTTAAGATACAAACGCCCAACATTATCATTAACCTTAAATGGTGCTTTAGCTGGTCTGGTAGCTATTACGGCAGGCTGTGATATTGTTAGTCCACACGCTGCCATCATTATTGGTATTCTTGCTGGTACCACTTTAGTGTTTTCAGTTGAATTTATTGATAAACTATTAAAAATTGATGATCCTGTTGGAGCGATTACCGTACACGGAGTAAATGGTGCACTTGGTACTATTTTAGTAGGATTTTTTGCAACTGATGGAGGAGTATTCTACGGAGGTGGATTTAGCCTTCTTGGAGTACAGTTATTGGGTGTTCTTGCTGTAGCTGCATGGGCTCTTGGAACAGCCTACGTATTATTTAAAATATTAAAAATTACAATTGGCTTACGCGTACCAGCTGTTGTAGAAGAAGAAGGTTTAGATATCTACGAACACGGAGAAAAAGCATACCATTAATAATTTTAAACTACTCGTTTCTCATCAAAGTGGCATGAAGATGAATTTCTTCTGCCACTTTTTTACTTTTTCAGCAATTTATTTTAAAATACTTCGTAATTTCAATTTGTAGTTAAATGAAAATTAAGAAATAATAATTACTTAAATTTATCGTTTCTTTGATGTTTCCGAGAATTATCACACACAATATTTAATTAAAATTGATTATTATGAAAAAAGTAAATGTCTTTCTTTTAGCATGTTTGTTCTTTACTCTAAGTATCGGTCAAACGGGATGTTATGGTCCATTTCGACTAACAAAAAACCTACACGAATGGAATAGTACAGTGGGCGATAAGTTTATAAATGCTTTGGTATTTTTTGCTTTCATAGTTATACCGGTTTACGAGGTTGCTGTTTTGGTAGACGGTATTGTTTTAAATACTATTGAATTTTGGACTGGAGATAACCCTGTAACTATGAAAGATGGAGATAAAGATGTCCAAATTGTAAAAAAGGATGGCAAAAAATATCGTATCACTGCCACCAAAAATAAATTCCATATCGAACAACTACAAGGACCTGATAAAGGTAGATTTGCTGAATTAATTTTTGATCCAACGACTGAATCATGGAACTTAAAAGACGGCGACAAAGATTTACAAAAGCTAGTTAGCATTCAGGAAGAAGCAAACTTAATCGAAATATACAAACCAAATGGAGATGCTATTTCTGTTAACCCAGACAGTTATAACTTAGCAGAAATTAGAAGTCAAGTGAATACAAGCTCAATTAACTGGGCATTAAGATAAAAATTATAGACCCGGCTTAAATAGTCGGGTTTTTTTATTCTTCCTTCAAAAAATTTTTTTCATTACTACTATAAATGTAACTTTAGTACTAGTCCAAAAACTAGTAGTTATGAACAAAGCTCCAACTCTCAACTTCTCCTTATTTCGTCCAATTTTAGTGATATTTTTACTATTGGCTTTTGTTCCCAAAATACACTCAAACACCACACACAAAACTCCTCAACCAGATAAAATTAAGTTACAATTAAAGTATTATCATCAATTTCAGTTTGCAGGATATTATGCAGCATTACACAAAGGCTATTTTAGCGAAGAAGGGTTAGATGTTGAACTGCTAGAGGGTGGTAATATCAATTCTATACAAATGGTACTTGAAGGTAAAGCCGATTATGGTATTGCCGCCAATGATATTTTAATTGAAAGAGTTAACAATAAACCAATCGTTCTTTTGGCATCTATTTTCCAAAGCTCTCCATCCATTTTCCTATCTCTAAAGGAATCGAATATTCATACGGCTCACGATTTAATAAACAAACGGATAATGCTATTAGATCAATTTCGTGATCCGGAATTACTTGCCATTTTCTATCAGGAAGGAATACAATTGTTTAATATTCAACGACAAACTACTTCCTACAATATTAATGATCTGATAAATAAAAAAACGGATGCCTTAAATGCTTACTCTACAAATGAACCTTATTTTTTAGAAGAACAAAATATCCCCTACTCCATTATCTATCCGCAGAGTTACGGAATTGATTTTTACGGAGATGGCATATTCACCAGTGAAAAAGAAATAGAAAACAACCCCAAACGCGTAGATGCATTCATTAGAGCCAGCAAAAAAGGTTGGGAATATGCACTTGCTAACTCGGAAGAAATCATCGATCTGTTAATTACCAAATATGGCGTAAAAAAAAGTAAAAATCATTTAAGATTCGAAGCCAACCAAATCAAAAAATTAATCCTGAATGAGTACGTTGAAATAGGTCATATTAATCCAGGTAGATTAGATAATATTGCAAAAATATGTGCACAAATGGGCATGATAAAACCCAATTACAATCTAGATGGATTTGTTTATCAACCCGAACAATTTAAAACACCATTCTGGTTAAAATGGACATTAATCATTATCACTCTTATTTGTTCCATTGTTATAATTTTCTCTCTGTATTTATTTATTTTTAATCGACAACTTAGAGTAGCTGTGATGAAGCAAACCTCCTCATTAAGTATTAAAAATAAGGAGTTAGAAAATGAAATAAGTGAAAGAATAAAGACGGAGGAAGCCTTAAAAATATCGGAGAAGCGTTTCCGCGAATTGATTGAAAACCTGCCATCGGGTGCGATTATTATTGAAGGAGACAAACTCTTTACCAACAAAAAGGCTTATGAAATAACTGAGTATTTAAATGAAGAAACACCAGATATTGAATCGTGGTTTGCTGCTCTTTATAAAAACAAAAAAAATGTTAATTTTCAAACCTATTTAAAAAGTAAAACTGAAAGCTTTAAACTACCAACTGTCAAGAGCATTACAACAAAAAGTGGATTAAAAAAACATGTGGAATTTCATGCTTATAGTTTCGACAATAAAGAAATATGGCTGATGAATGACATAAGTCAAAGAATTGCAACAGAAAAAGCACTTATTACCAGTGAATACAAACTAAGAACATATATTGATGAATCTCCAAATGGATTAGTCATTTTTAATCGAGAAACCAAAGTCTCATTCTCAAATATTTCCTTTACAAAACTTCTGGAATTAGAATCTGATTCGGATAAGGTTTACTACATAAGTGACTTTTTTGCTCCTATAGAAATGGAGAAAAACAAAGATATGTTGAAACAGCTCCTCACCACAGGTAAAGTTCAAGGAGAAGTAATAATCCAAACAGCAAATAAAACAACGCTTCCTGTATTCATAAATGCGGTCCAACTTAATAGCAACGAGTATTTAGCATTTGTCATGGACACCTCACAAATTAAAAAAGTTGAAAATGAATTAAAATTAGCCCTGAAGAAAGCTGAAGAGAGTGATCGATTAAAATCGGCATTCTTGGCAAATATGAGTCATGAAATAAGGACTCCTATGAATGGAATTTTAGGTTTTAGCCAACTTCTACTAAAGAACAACTTAACTAAAGAAAAGAAAGAAAAATATGTTGATATTTTAAATCAAAATGGGAGACAATTGCTTGATATTATTAACAACATAATTGACATCTCTTATCTAGAGGTACAGCAATTAAAAATTTTCTCTTCAGCATTTTCTATCTCCAAATTATTCAATGATATAGAAATATTATTCAAACTGGAAAAATTAAAATACCAAAAGGAACATCTAAACATCTCATTTATAAATAATGTTCCCGAGGAATATGATCAAATTAATTCTGATTCGGGAAAAATAAAACAAGTTCTTATAAATTTAGTGAATAATGCCTTAAAGTTCACTGCTGATGGCTTCATTAAGATAACAGTTGACTTATTCGAATCAAAACTTGTTTTTAAAGTTGAAGATAGTGGTATTGGCATTCCGAAACACAAGGAAAATATCATTTTTGAAAGGTTCGGACAAATTGAAAATGTATATACAAAACAATTTGGTGGTGCTGGTTTAGGACTCCCAATTTCCAAAGGATTGATTGAATTATTGGATGGAGAAATTTCTCTTTCATCAACTGTAGATAAAGGTTCTAAATTTGAATTTTTTATTCCCATTACTAAAATAAATGTCAAAGCTCAAAATGTAGAATTAAGAACAGAGATATTTAATTGGACTGGTAAAAAAATCCTAATCGTAGAAGATGTTGATATCAATATCAGTTATTTTACAGAACTTTTTGAAAACACTCAAGCCGAATTACTTATCTGTAAAAATGGGAAGGAAGCAATCGATCTGTGCAAATCCGGAATTGAACCTGATTTAATATTAATGGATATTCAAATGCCTGAAGTAAATGGAATTGAGGCTACTAAAGCAATAAGGCAAATCCTAACAAATACACCAATCATAGCACAGACAGCATACGCATCCATCAGTGATAAAGAAAATGCTATATTAGCCGGATGCAATGATTTCTTTGCTAAACCATTGAATTCTGAAAAACTACTAATGAGAATTAATCAATTTTTAGAAACGTCAACCTGAAGTTTTCGCTGCTTTTTCTCTTTGCGGTGCTTAAATCCTTTACGCTCCATTTTACCCCATTTTCTATTTCCCATGGCATACTGAATGTTCCCCTTAATAGAAAAAAACAAACAAATCGGGTGCAATAAAAATGGCTCTAAAACAGCGGCAATCCATAATTTAAAAACATCCCCTTTTCGTTCGTAACGATGAAAGGTTAATTCTTCATACAAAATAGCCCAAGTGGTAAAAAACAAGGCAAACGTATAAACAAAAAGAAATGTGATTAAAATAAAATTAAGACTTAAATTTCCAGTAGCATATAAAACAATGGCATAAATAATACCTATCAACTCAACAATTGGTGCCAACCATTCAAAAATAAACCAAAATGGATATCCCATCATACCCATGGCTCCATAGCGAGGCGAAAAGAATATTTTGGAATGATCGGTAAGCGTTTCAATTGTGCCACGTGTCCATCTACTACGTTGACGACCAAAAGTTCCTAGGTCCACCGGAGCTTCAGTCCAACACAAAGGATCGGGTACGTACTCTATCTTGTATTTCTCACGTTGCTCCGACATATAACGACGAATACGAACAACCAATTCCATATCTTCACCAATAGTATGTGCATAGCCTCCACTCTGAACAACAACATCACGATCGAACATTCCCATGGCTCCTGAAATAATGATTAAACCATCTAATTTTGCCCATGCCATTCTACCCATTAAAAATGAACGAGTATACTCCAACACTTGCATCCTGGCTAACAAATTACGTGGCACTCTTACTTCAGATATTCGACCATCCTCAACAATACATGAATTTACAATACGTACTACGCCTCCTGCTGCAATCACTCTTCTATCTGTACGCTCTAAAAATGGCTTAACCAATTTTAAAACGGCATCGGGTTCAAGTATTGAATCAGCATCAATCGCCATAAACAAATCACGATCGGAAATGTTAATTCCAGCATTTAAGGCATCAGCTTTTCCACCATTTTCTTTATCTACAACAATTAAATTGGAATAAGAATTTA
>Ga0193954_1000275_pt1 | contig 31338 bp, 32 predicted proteins | sample BB_5_MG_FD_140340 | JGI IMG/M metagenome (GOLD analysis project Ga0193954, IMG submission 140340) | Microbial mat bacterial communities from the Broadkill River, Lewes, Delaware, United States - BB_5_MG | ecosystem: Environmental > Aquatic > Freshwater > River > Microbial mats | place: USA...
TACTGTTATGAGTAATAACTTTGGATTTGGTGGAACTAACGGTTCTGTTATTTTTAAAAAATACGAAGCATAAAAATAAAATATACTTAAATTAAAAAAGAGTTAGTTATGCTAACTCTTTTTTTTTGATATAAAAGGGGAAAACTTGGCAACTTACTTAGAATTTGAAGATAAAATCAAGAAAATAGAAGAAGATATCATAGTTGCAAGAACTAAAGCAGATGAACCTGCTGTTGAAATCTTAGAAAAAAAACTTGAAAAAGAAGTTGAAAAAACTTTTAAAAATTTAAGTGACTATCAAAAACTTCAATTAGCAAGGCATCCTGATAGACCTTATGCTATGGATTATATTTCTGGTTTATTAACTGATGCTTATGAAATTCATGGAGATAGACATTATGTTGATGATAAAGCAATTGTTTGTTATCTTGGATATATTGATGAGCAAAAAGTTATGGTTATTGGAGAGCAAAAAGGACGAGGTACTAAGGATAAGTTACATAGAAACTTTGGTATGCCACAACCTGAAGGTTATAGAAAAGCTTTAAGAGCTGCAAAAATGGCAGAAAAGTTCCAAATTCCTATTCTTATGTTAGTTGACACTCCGGGTGCATATCCAGGATTAGGTGCTGAAGAGAGAAATCAATCTGAAGCAATTGCTAGAAACTTATATGAATTTGCTGATTTAACAACTCCAACTGTATCAGTTGTAATTGGTGAAGGTGGTTCAGGAGGAGCATTAGCTATTTCTGTTGCTGATAAATTAGCAATGATGAGATATTCAGTTTATGCAGTAATATCACCAGAAGGTTGTTCTGCAATTTTATGGAATGATCCTACAAAAGTTGAAACAGCTGCAAACGCACTTAGAATTACTTCTGATAATTTAAAAGAATTAAATTTAGTTGATGATATAATTAATGAACCATTAATTGGTGCACACAGACAAAAAGATGAAGCAATTAGAGCTTTAGGTGAATATTTTATTACTTCAATTAATGAATTAAAACAATTAACGCCAGCTCAAAGATACCAAAAGAAATATGAAAAAATTATGGCTTTAGGATCTTTTCAAGAAGGTAAATAATACCTTCTTTTGAGACTTGAAAATCTCTATCTAACCAATCGTCCTACTGGTTCTCCACCTAATAAATGAAAATGTAAATGATGAACTTCTTGTCCTCCATCATCACCAATATTTGTAATTAATCTATATCCACTTTTTCTAATCTCTAATTTTGAAGCAACTTTATGTATAAATTCTGTCATATTAGCCATTATCTTTGGTGGTATAACATCAAATGAATCATAATGCTCTTTGGGGATAATTAAAACATGAATTTTTTTAGAAGGATTTATATCATTAAAAGCTAAAAAATTTTCATCTTCTAATATAGTTTGATTAGGTATTTCACCTTTTACAATTTTACAAAATATACACATTGTTTTTCCTTGAATTTAAATCGTAAATAATTATAACCAAACTCTAATAAATCTTTAAGTATAATCGCAAGAATATAGATATATAACAATTAGAATAATAAGATATTGTTCTTAAAAAAATAGGAGATGTAAGTGACAGATTTGATTAAAAATATAAACAACGCAGCCTCTCTAGAAAAGTTAGAAAACCTTAGAATTGACATATTAGGTAAAAAAGGTATTTTAACTTTAGAGTTTGCAAAAATGAAAACTATACCAAATGAAGAGAAAAAGGCATTTGCACAAAATTTAAATGAACAAAAAGTAAAAGTTACAAATGCAATTGAAGATAGAAAAGTTATCTTAGAAAAAATTGCATTAGATAAAAAACTAGAAAATGAAAAAATTGATGTAACAAGATTTAATAATACACTTTCTTGTGGAGCCACTCATCCAGTTGTTGAGACAATGAATAGAATTGTAACTTACTTTCAAAATTTAAATTTTGCAGTAGAAGTTGGTCCTTTAGTTGAAGATGATTTTCATAACTTTGAAGCTTTAAACTTACCAAAGTATCACCCAGCACGAGATATGCAAGATACTTTTTATAATAAAGATTACACACTTTTAAGAACACATACATCTCCTGTTCAAATTAGAACAATGCTAAAACAAAATACTCCTATTAGAATGATTGCACCTGGAACTGTATTTAGACGTGATTTTGATATTACTCACACACCAATGTTTCACCAAATCGAAGCTTTAGTTGTTGATGAAGCTGATAAAATTTCTTTTGCAAATTTAAAACATGTATTAGTTGAATTTTTACATCATATGTTTGGTGATGTTGAAGTTAGATTTAGACCATCATTTTTCCCATTTACTGAACCTTCTGCTGAAGTTGATATTTCATGTGTATTTTGTAAAGGTGAAGGATGTAGAGTTTGTTCACATACAGGATGGCTTGAAGTATTAGGTTGTGGTGTTGTTGACCAAAATGTATTTAAAGCAGTTGGTTATGAAAATAAATCAGGATATGCATTTGGATTAGGTGTTGAACGATTTGCTATGCTTATTCATAATATTGGAGATTTAAGATCACTATTTGAGAGTGATACAAGACTATTAGGACAATTTAGATGATTATTACAAGAACGTGGATAGAAGAATTTATTGATATTAGTGAAATATCAACTGATGATATTTGCAAAACACTAAATTCTATTGGTTTAGAAGTAGATAGTTTAGAACAAGTTTCAATTGCACCTAAAGTTGTAGTAGGAAAAGTTTTAGAAAAAATTAAGCATCCTGATGCTGATAAATTAAATATTTGTCAAGTAGACATTGGAGAGGAAACTGTTCAAATTGTATGTGGTGCTAAAAATGTTAATGCAGAACAGTTTGTACCAGTTGCAACTGTTGGATGCAAATTATCTCCTGATTTCAAAATTAAAAAAGCAAAATTAAGAGGTGTTGAATCAAACGGAATGATTTGTTCTTCAACAGAATTAGGACTTGCAAAATTAAATGACGGGATCTTAGAACTTGATAATTCAATAGGTGAACTAATTATAGGAAAAGAGTTATCTGAATATAAACTTTTAAATGATGATATTATTGAAATTGAATTAACAGCAAACAGAGGTGACTGTCTTAGTATAAATGGAGTTGCAAGAGAATTAAGTGCTTTTTATAATATCCCATTAAATACATTTGAGAAAAAAGTTGTACATGCAGATTTAGGAATTGGTCAGATTCTTGATGTACAAACTAGCAATATTGATTCATCTTTAATTTTCAAAGTTGTTGATTTAAAAGATTTTAAATTAGATCTTATCACAAATTTACGAACTTCAATTATTGGTAAATATGAAGAAAATAATGATATTAAAAATACATTAACATATACAACTCATTGTACAGGTGTACTTTTAAATGCATACGAAAAAAACAAAGCAAAAGATGAAAATAGTATAAATTTACTTGAGATTAAAAAAGATGAGAATGGTTTTGATACTGTTTATGGAAAAGAAGATTTAAGTACAGTTTGTATTGAACATAAAAAAATAGACAATACTGATACTACCTTTATTATAGAAGCTTCATATTTAAATCCTGAAAAACTTTGTATGCAAGTATTTGAAACAAAGATGACTACGGGAGAAGTTTATTATAAATCTTCAAGAGGTTCAGAACCAGATATTGCTTATGGAATAGATTATTTAACAACATTTTTATCAGGATTTGGTGCAAAAATTTATAAAGGAAGGAAATCTTTTATAGAAGATAGCCAAAAATCAACAATAGATATTGCATTTGCAAAAGTAAATGCAATTATTGGTCAAGATATTCCTGAATTAGAAGTTGAACGAATTCTAAGCTCTTTAGGATTTGAAGTTAAAGATACACTAAATCATATTTTAAATGTAAAAATTCCATTCTTTAGACATGATATTAAAAATATTGCAGATGTTACAGAAGAGATTGTAAGAATAATTGGTATTGATAATATTCAAGCAAAACCTATGGCAATTGACGAAGTAAATAGAATTAATCATACTACAAATGATTTAATCAAAAAAAATAAATTAAGAGCAAAAGCTTGTGAAAATGGTTTTAATGAAACATTAACTTATGTATTTGCATCAAGAGAAAGTTTAGAAAAGTACTCTTTCCCAGTAGTTAAAGAAGAATTAGAAATCTTAAATCCTATTGTAAAAGAATTAAATACATATAGAACAACTATCCTTTTAAATTTAATTGAAGCATGTGCTAGCAATTATAAAATTGGTGCTAAATCAACTTCATTTTTTGAAATTGGAACAATATTTGATGAAAATAGAAATGAATCAAGAAAGATATCATTTATTCAAACTGGTGCGTGCGAACAAGAAGATGTATCAAATTCAGGGAAACCAGAAAATGTAGATTTATTTAAATTTGCAAAAAAGATTTTAAATACTATTGGTAAGTTTGATTTAGAACCAATGACAAATATAGAGAATGACTTTATTCATCCATACCAAAATGCAAATGTTATTATTGATGGAAAAGTAATTGGATTCCTTTCAAAAGTACATCCAAGTGTTTGTGAAGATTATGATTTATCAGATACATTTATAGCTGAAATTGATTTTGATTCAATTAAAAATGATTTAGTTAAAACAACATCTTATTCAAAATTTCAAGCATCTAAAAAAGATTTAAGTATCATTACTCCAAAAACTTTAGCATATAAACAAATCAAAGATGTTATTAACTCTTTAGACGATTCAAATATCAAGCAATTTAACTTAATTGATGTATATAGTGATGAAAGCTTAGGTGAAAATGAAAGTCTTACAATAAGATTTGTTTTACAAAATGATGAAAAAACAATGGAAGAAGAAGATATTACAGCTTCAATGAATAATATTTTAGAAGCATTAGAATCAAAACTTTCTATTGGACTAAGATAAAAGATTAAGAAATTTAAAATATATTAAGAGGTAAAAAAGTGGAAAAATTTAGTATAAACAAATTAGACAAGGCATTTAATATTGAAATAGATTCAATTGCAAGTGATAAATCAATATCTCATAGATGTGCAATGTTTTCACTTTTTTCTAATAAAACATCTTACATAAAAAACTATTTAACAGCTGAAGACACATTAAATACTCTTAGTATTGTTGAACAATTAGGTGCAACAATTAAAAGAGATGGTGGAACAGTTGAGATTACGCCAACATCAAAATTAAGTGAACCAAAAGACATATTAGATTGTGGAAACTCAGGAACTGCAATGAGACTTTTTTGTGGTTTACTAGCTTCTGTTGATGGAGCTTTTACTTTAGTTGGTGATAAATACTTAATGAATAGACCAATGAATAGAGTTGCAAAACCTTTACGAAGTATAGGTGCTTGTATTGATGGAAGAGAGCATGGAAATAAGGCTCCTTTATTTATAAGAGGTGCAAAAGAATTAAAACCTTTTACATACCATTCACCTGTAGATTCAGCACAAGTAAAATCAGCAATGATTCTAGCAGCTTTAAGAGCAACTGGTGTTTCAAAATATAAAGAAAATGAACTAACACGTGACCATACTGAAAGAATGTTAAAAGGCATGGGAGCAAATTTATCAACTGATGCAGATGGTTTTATAAATATTCATCCTTTAGAAGGGATGCTTAAACCTTTAGATATAACAGTTCCAACAGATCCTTCATCAGCTTTCTTCTTTGCACTTGCAGCTGCAATTACAAAAGACGCAAGAGTACTTATTAAAAATGTAACTCTAAACCCAACTAGAATTGGTGCATATCATGTATTAAAGAAAATGGGTGTAACTGTTAATTTTATAGAAAAAGAGAATATCTATGAACCAATTGGAGATATTGAAGTAATTAATAATGAATTAAATGCAGTTAATGTAGATGAAAATATTTCATGGCTAATAGATGAACTTCCTGCTTTATCAATAGCGATGAGTTTAGCAAAAGGAACTTCAAAAGTTTCAAATGCACAAGAACTAAGAGTTAAAGAATCAGATAGAATTTCAGCTGTTATTGATAACTTAAAACTTTGTGGTGTTAATTATAAAGAGTTTGAAGATGGTTATGAAATTACTGGTGGAAGTATTAATAAAGCAGTTATAAATTCATGCGGTGATCATAGAATTGCCATGAGTTTTGCAATTGCAGGATTAAATTGTGATATGGAAATAGAAGATACACAATGTATAGATACTTCATTTCCTAATTTTAAAGAGATTTTAGACTCTTTATATAAATAAAGGCGATTAAAGATGAAAGTTAAATTAGCTTCAAATTATGGATTTTGTTTTGGTGTTAAAAGAGCTATTAAAATAGCAGAATCTTATGAAAATTCTGCGACTATGGGTCCATTAATTCATAATCAAGATGAAATAAATAGATTAAAAAACGATTATAATGTAGGTCTTTACAAAAATTTAAAAGAAGTAAAAGACAATGATACCATTATTATCAGAACTCATGGTATTCCAAAGAATGACTTAAAAAACTTAAAAGCACAAAATGCAAAAGTTATAAATGCAACTTGTCCTTTTGTTACAACTCCTCAGCAAATAGTTAAAAAAATGTCAAAAGAAGAGTATTCAATTTTAATTTTTGGTGATGCAGATCATCCAGAAGTTAAAGGAGTTCAATCTTATGGAGAAGATCAAGAAGATGTTCATATTGTATTAGAACCATCAGATTTAAATAAGATAAAATTTAAATACAGCAAAATAGCAACTGTTGCACAAACTACAAAAAAGAAAGAAAAATATCTTGAGATTGTAAATACTCTTGTTTTAAAAAATAAAGAAGTTAGAGTATTTAATACTATTTGTGATGCAACATTTGAAAATCAAGATGCGGCTAGAGAATTATCAGATGAAGTTGATGTTATGATTGTAATTGGTGGTAAAAATTCATCCAATACAAAACAGCTTCACTCTATTTGTAAAGAAAATTGTGAAGATTCTTATCTAATAGAAAATGAAAATGATTTAGATTCTAAATGGTTTGAAAATAAAAAATTATGTGGTATAACAGCGGGGGCTTCAACTCCTGATTGGATAATTCAACAAGTTGTAAACTCAGTAGAAAGTTATAATTAAGTAAATTAAGTATTCTTTTTGTATAATCGTGCATTAAATAAAAACGGTTAATATGAAGGAATAAAATGGGTATCGATGATATTGATTTAGGCGAAGATTTTGATTTTGAGCAAATGCTTAACGAGTCTTTCGAGAATGCTGAGAATAACTCTGTAGTTGATGGTGTAATTGTTGAAATCTCTGGTGATAGAGTTTTAGTTGATGTTGGTCAAAAAGTTGAAGGTCAGATTTATTTATCTGAAATTACAATTAATGGTGAAGTTGCATTTAAAGAAGGTGATACAATCCCTGTTATGTTAATGGGAAGTAGAGGGGAAAGACCTAATATTTCACATAAGAAAGTTCTTCAAAAATTAAAATTTGACGAATTTGTAAAAAAACATGGTGAAGATGTTGAGAATGTAACAATTGAAGGTAAAATCATTTCTGTTAAGCAAAGAGGTGGATTTATAATTGAAGACGAAGAAGGTTGTGAATATTTCATGCCTATGGCTCAGTCTTACTTAAAAGCAGTAGGTGCAGTTGGTAAAAAAGTTAAAGCGAAAGTTTTAAAAGTAAACGAAGCACAAAATTCAATTATAGTTTCTAGAAAGAAATTAATTGAAGAAGGTAAAGCGATTAAAGATTCTAGAGTTGCTGATATCTTAGAAAAAGCTGAACCAGTTAATGGTATTATTAAAAAAATTACTTCTTACGGAATGTTTGTAGATTTAGATGGAATTGATGGTTTAGTAAACTACAATGAAATTTCTTACAAAGGTCCTGTAAATCCTGCGAATTATTACAATGAAGGTGACGAAGTTACTGTAGTTGTATTATCTTACGATAAAGCAAAACAACACTTATCATTATCAATCAAAGCTGCACTTTCTAACCCTTGGGAAGAAATTAAAGACGAATTAGAAGTAGGTGATACTATTACTGTTACTATTTCTAACTTTGAATCTTATGGTGCATTTGTTGATTTAGGAAATGATATTGAAGGTTTATTACATATTTCTGAAATTTCATGGAATAAAAACGTTAAGAACCCAAAAGAATTATTAACTTTAGGTGAAGAAGTTAACGTTGAAGTAATTGAACTTAATGTTGAGGCAAAAAGATTAAGAGTTTCTTTAAAGAACTTACAAGAAAAACCTTTTGCAAAATTCACGAAAGAGCATAAAGTTGGTGATGTAATCACTGGTAAAATTGCTACATTAACTGACTTTGGTGCATTTGTTACTATTGGTGATGTTGATGGTTTATTACATAATGAAGAATCTTCTTGGGAAACTAATGCAAAATGTAAAGCCTTATTCAAAAAAGGTGATGAAGTAGAAGTTAAAATTATCAAAATTGATAGAGAAAAAGAAAATATTTCATTATCAGTTAAAGAAATTGCTGATTCTCCTGCAAAAAGATTCCAAGATACTCACAAAATTGGTGATATCGTTAAAGGAACTGTTAAAGATGCAAAAGATTTCGGTGTATTCATTAAATTAGAAGATAACCTTGATGGTTTAATTAGAAATGAAGATGTTGAACCACTAGTAATTGAAGAAATCAAAGCTGGTGATGAAATTGAAGCTGTTGTTGTAAATATTGATACTAAAAGAAATAGAGTTAGATTATCAGTTAAAAAATTAGAACAACAACAAGAAAGAGAAGTTCTTAAATCAGTTAATGATACTTCATCTATGACTTTAGGTGATTTATTAAAAGACCAAATTAAGTAAATTAGGATTAGTTGAAAATGAGTAAACACACAATCGTAGTTTGTGACCATATACATGAAGATGGATTGAATATCCTTCAAAGTACTGAAGATATAAATTATGTATATGCAGCAGATATTGATAAAACTGAACTTTTAAATGTAATTAAAGATGCAGATGTAGCAATTACTAGATCATCAACTGATGTTGATGAAAAGTTTTTAAATGCAGCTGTTAATCTTAAAGCTATTATTAGAGCTGGTGTTGGTTATGATAACGTAGATATGGAAGGTTGTAGCAAAAGAGGAATCATTGCTATGAACGTTCCAACTGCAAACACTATAGCAGCTGTTGAATTAACAATGACACATATGTTATCTTGTATGAGAAAATTCCCATATGCTCATAACCAATTAAAACAAGATCGAATCTGGAAAAGAGAAGATTGGTATGGAAACGAACTTTATGGTAAAAAACTTGGTGTTATTGGTTTTGGTAATATTGGACATAGAGTTGCATTAAGAGCTAAATCATTTGAAATGGACGTAGTAACATACGACCCATATATTCCTTCAACTAAAGCAACTGATTTAGGTATTAGCTATACTAATAATTTTCAAGATATTTTAGATTGTGATATTATCACTATTCACACTCCAAAAAATCAAGAAACATTAAATATGATAGGTGAAGAAGAAATTGCAAAAATGAAAGATGGTGTAGTTTTAATTAACTGTGCTAGAGGTGGATTATATAATGAAGATGCATTATATAACAACCTTAAATCTGGAAAAATTGCAATGGGTGGAATTGATGTATTCATCAAAGAACCTGCAATTAATCACCCATTATTAGATTTACCAAATGTAACTGTAACTGCACATTTAGGTGCAAATACAAAAGAATCACAAAAGCAAATTGCTATTCAAGCTGCTGAAAATGCAATTGAATCAGCACGTGGGATTGCTTACCCTAATGCTTTAAACTTACCAATTGATGAAAGTAAAATTCCGTCATTTGTAAAGCCATATATTGAGTTAACTCAAAAAATGGCTTTCCTAACTGCACAAATTGATAAATCTGCAATAAGATCAATTTCTGTTTGTGCACAAGGCGAAATTTCTGAGTATTTAGATTCTTTAAATACTTTTGCAACTGTAGGTGCACTTACAGTTTCTTCAGGAGATGAAGTTAATTATGTTAACGCAAAATTCTGGGCAGAAGAAAAAGGTATTGTTATTGATACATCTGAATTAACTAATAATAGCGGATATAGCAATAAAGTTACAGTAAAAATTACAACTGAAAAAGGTGTAAATTCAATTTCTGGAACTGTATTCGATGAAAATGTTCAAAGAATAGTAGAAATTAATAATTTCGTATTTGATATTGAACCAAAAGGTAAAATGATTATTATGAGAAACAATGACATCCCTGGTGTTATTGGAGAAGTTGGAAAACTTTTAGGTGATGAAAATATTAATATTGCTGACTTTAGATTATCTAGAGGAAAAGATGGTGCTTTAGCTGTTATTCTTGTTGATGAAAAAATCTGTAGTAATACATTAAAAAGATTAGAAAATCTAGAAGCAGCAAGAACTGTTGCTTACGCAGAAATTTAAGGAGAACTTATGGCTTTAGGAATGAGTGATTTAAAAAAAGGTATGAAGATTGAAGTGGATGGTATTCCATATAGAATCACAGATTACGCACATGTTAAACCTGGTAAAGGTGCTGCATTCGTAAGATGTAAAATCAAAAACTTTTTAAATGCAAAAACTATTGAAAAAACATTTCACGCAGGTGACAAGTTTGAAATTCCTGATTTACAACAAAAAACTATGCAGTTCTTATATGACGATGGTGAAATGTTACAATTCATGGACACAACAACTTATGACCAAATAGGTTTAACTTACCAACAAGTAGGAGATACTGAAAAATGGATTATTGACGGAATGAACGTTGATATGATGTTCTTCAAAGGTGAAGCAATTACTGTTGAACCACCTGCTACTGTTGAAATGAAAATTGTAGAAACACCACCTAACTTTAAAGGTGATTCACAAGGTGGAAGAAAACCAGCAACATTAGAATGTGGTGCTGTTGTTCAAATTCCATTTCATTTAGTTGAAGGTGACATTATTAAATGTGATACTAAGACTGGTGAATACGTAGAAAAAGTAAAATAGCGTTAAAAAAGAGTGAAGAGTTTCACTCTTTTAGCTATTTTAGACTTTTTTCTGTGTTTTAAGAAAACACAAAAAAGGCCGTTGTGAACTAGCGTAGCGTATGGTCGTAACCTGAGAGAATCGAAGTAAGACCTTGTGAGATTCTATTTTCTTTTTAAAAAAACTAATTTTTCATCACCTATATAATTCTCATGTATAATCTCAAAATCTAAATCTATTTCATTTAAAGCATTTAGCCCTTTTCTAATTTTTGGAGATATAATTAATACTATATAATCTAACTTCTCTTTTAATACATCTAATAAAGTATAAGTACCCTCAACCATAATAAGTTTATAATCAAGTAGTTTAAATAAATCATCACTTATAATCACTTCTCTATTTGGTACATGAAAAAGTGGTATTTTATTATCAAAGATTTTATTTTTAGTATATATCATGACATTAGGAGCACGTCCAGCAATATATCTTGCATCTAGAGTTGGTCTATCAATTCTAACTGTATTGCCACCAATTAGCATCAAATCACTTTTATCTCTTAGTGCATGAACATATGCTTTTGCTCTATTTTCTGATATTTGACCATCTATTGAACCATTTAATGTTTGTGCCATTTTGTAAAAGATGAAACTTCCACTATTCCATTTAATAAATGGATATAAAAGTTCATAAGCCTCTTTTTTCATACAACCTACATCAATATCAATATTAGCATTTTTAAGCGTCTCAAGACCTCCTGATGCAACTTTATTTATATCTTCATGAGCAACAATAACTTTTTTAGGTTTTACAGCTTTTAAAAGTAAAGCACAAGCTGGAGTTTTACCAATATGATTACAAGGCTCTAATGTTACATAAACTTTACAATCATTAAAAAAATCTTTATGGTTATTGATTAAATACTCATGAATATCTTTAGAACTATTTTTTGTTTTTAATAAATCATTTGGATAATACTTTAAAAAAGCTGCTTTAAGTGCATTTACTTCAGCATGTGGCATTCCAGCTTCTTTATGAGCTTCAATAGCTAGTATTTCACTCTCACCTTTTACAACAACACAACCAACAGCTGGATTTGGATAAGTTAGAAGTTGATATTTCCATGCTTCATCAAGGGCTAGTTTCATAAAAAAATCGTCATTTATTTTCATTAGTTAAATCTTTCGTAAATAGTATGTATCTTTGAGGTTTAGTATATTTAAAGAGTAATTAATTAGGAGTTAAAAGGCAATAAAGTTAAACTTTATTACCATTCAAAATAAGTTGAAGCTGATAATATAGAACCGTATTCTATTGTTTCTTCTCCAAATTCAGTTTCTATAGTGATTTGTTCTTTATTCGCACTTGTTAGTTTACCTTTGTAAACTTCTGTTGCAATATCTTTTACTTTTACATTTTCGCCAACTGAAGCAATAAAATGATTAGTAGATTTTAGTTTTCTTTCAATTCCAGGAGAGCTAACTTCTAGTTTGTAGTTTCCACCAAGAGGTTCATCTAAGTCTAATATAGGCGAAATCATTCTAGAAACTTCAGCACATTTATCTAGATTTACACCATCTTTATGAGTTATACTAACTCTATAAATAGTATCATTATGTTCTCTAGCTGTTGTAATATCATATAATTCAACACCTAAACTTTCAACTGCAAGTTTTATTGATTCTTCTAAATTCATTAGTCTTCACTTTTCTTTTTATTAATTTGAGCAAATAATGCTTCAATATTTCTTGATTTTTCTAAAGAAGTATCATTAACAAATTTAAAATCAGGACATTTATACCAACCAGTACTTGCTAATATATGTGACTTTAGTCTTCCATTTGCTTTATTTAACAATGATACTATTTGAGTGATCTCTTTTTTATCATAATCAGAGCCATCAAAATATACTAATGCATCATATTTACCATTTTTACAGTTTACACCAGTAATTGCTAAAGAGTTAATTCTAGCATCTGCTAAATCAGATAATGCTTCAGGAATTAACTCCATTAATAAAGATTCTGTTCTTTGTAAATTAACACTTTTCATAATTAGTCGTCAATCGAAACTTTTTCTTCAATTTGAATAAATGTTTCAATAAAATCTCCAACTTTAATATCATTAAATTTATCAAACATAATACCACACTCATAACCATTAGCAACTTCTTTTGCATCATCTTTAAATCTTTTTAATGATGAAATTTTACCAGTATAAGTAACTACACCATCTCTAATGATTCTTGCATGACCACCTCTGATTACTTTACCATCAGTTACTAAACATCCTGCAACTGTTCCAACTTTAGGAACAACGAATGTATCTCTAACTTCTGCTTGACCAGTGTTTTCTTCTCTAATTACTGCAGACATCATTCCAGATAATGCATCTTTAACATCATCAAGTAAGTCATAAATAATTGTATAAGTATTTATTGTAATTCCATCAGCTTTAGCTTTTGATTTAACAGAACCAGTAGGTCTTACATTAAATCCTAAGATAATACACCCTTCAGATGCACCAGCAAGAACTAAATCAGACTCAGTAATTCCACCAACTGCTGCATGAATAACTTTTACTTTAACTTCGTCATTAGCAATTTTTTCTAATGAACCTTTAATAGCTTCTAAAGAACCGCCAACATCTGCTTTAATAATTACTGGTAATTGTTTAATTTTACCTTCTGCAATTAATCCGCTCATCTCTTCTAATGTTACTTTAGTAGATTTTGATAATTCTTTAGCTCGTGCATGCTCAGCTCTTGTTGTTGCAATATCTCTAGCTTCTTTCTCTGAATCTTGTGCAACCATTACAGCACCAGAAACAGGAACTTCATTTAAACCTAAAACATTACCTGTTTCAGAAAGTCCTAATTCTTTTACTGGTTTCCCTTGATCATTAGTAATTGCTTTTACTCTACCATATGTAGTATCACAAACAATATTATCACCAACTCTTAGTGTACCGTTTTGAACAATAATAGTAGCAACTGGACCTCTACCTTTTTCAAGTAGTGATTCAACAACTGCACCTTTTACTTTTGCAGTAGGATCAGCTTTAAGTTCTAACATTTCAGATTGAATTAAAATATTTTCTAATAAATCATCAATACCTGTACCATTTAAAGCAGATACTCCGATAAATTCAACATCTCCACCCCAATCAACAGGAGTCATTTCTCTTTCTGCCATTTGTGCTTTAACCATATCCATATTTGCAGATTCTTTATCAATTTTATTAACTGCAACAATAATAGGACATCCAGATGCTTTTGCATGTGAAATAACTTCTTCTGTTTGTGGCTTAACACCATCATCAGCTGCAACAACGATAATAATAATATCGGTTACATCAGCACCTCTTGATCTCATAGCTGAGAAAGCAGCATGCCCAGGAGTATCTACAAATGTAATTTTTTGACCATTTTGATCAACTGTATATGCAGAAATATGTTGAGTAATTCCACCAGCTTCACCTGAAGCTACTTTTGCAGATCTAATTTTGTCTAATAATGAAGTTTTACCATGATCAACATGTCCCATAATTGTTACAACAGGAGGTCTAGTTACATAATTTGATTCATCAATATCTTCATCTGCATACTCTTCAACATAGTTTACATCTTCTAAAGCATCTTTAACTGTAACTTCAATACCAAATTCTTCACCTAAGATTTCTAACTCGTCTTGTTTTAAGAAGTCATTTTTAGTAACAAGCATTCCTAAACCAAATAATACAGAAATTACATCTGATGCAGTTTTTCCACAAGCTTCTGCAAATTCGTAAACTCTACACTCTTCAGGAATTGTTACATTAGTAATTTCAACTGATTCTTCTTCTCTTTTAAATCTTTTCTTTCTCTTACCTCTTTTTAAACCTTGTGGTCTATTTCCAAAAGCAGCAGGTCTAGATGATCTAGATTGTTTATTTTGTTTTTGAGGTTTTGTTTCTTCAAGTAATTTAGATTTATCTGCTAATCCTAAATCAAGTAAGAATACCTCTTCACCTAAAATTGAATCAGTACTATTAGAAAATTCATCTGGAGTTTTTCTTTCAACTTCAAGTCTTCTTCCATGATCTTGAGCTCTTACAGTACTTTTCTTTTTTTCTTTTTTTGGTTTTGCTCTATTATCTGTTGTTTCTTTCTTATCTTCAGAATTATTTCCTAAAATTTCACTAAGTGATTTCATTTGTTTTTTAGGAGCGCCAGCGATTGGAGTATTGAATTCTACTTTTGGAGCTTCAACTTCTCTTGGCTTTTTCTTTTTAACAATTTTAAGACCTCTTCTTTTAGGAATAATCTTTTTAATTTTAGGAGCATCAGAATCTGCTGCTTCTACTTTTTTAGCTGCTTCAACTTCTTTTTCTACTTTTTCAACTTTTATTTCTTTTTCTACTTTTACTTCAGGTGCTATTTTAACTTCTTCTATGTTTTCTTTTGGAGATGCTTTAGTATCTAGAGGTTTAGGTTTTGATATTCCAACTTTTTTAATAGCTGTTTTACTTTCAACTTTTTTAATCTCTTTTTTTTCTTCAACTTTTGTCTCAGTAGTTTCTTTCTTTGTTTCTTCTACCACTTTTTTAACTACAGCTTTTTTTACTTTTGCTGGTTCTTTCTTTTCTAACTTAGAACTTTTACCAGTCATTATATATTTTGTGATTTCTTCAGCATCTTCATATGATACTGCGCTTTGTGGTGATTTTAATTCTATTTTTAAATCTTTTGCTTTTGCAATTACATCTGAGCTAGAAGCTCCTGCCTCTTCTGCAATTTCATAAACTCTTACTTTATCTGACATCTGTTAGCATCTCCTTAAGTTGTTCAACATATTTATCTTTATTTTTGCACTCTCTGAAAAGTGACTTTTCTATTTTTTTATAGGCTTTTTGATTAATATCTGATTGTAATAAATTAATACAATCCCTACAGATATAAAAACTTCTACCATAATTATTATAGGGTACAAGTTTTTTATCTTCGCATTTTAATCTAAAAAGTTCTTTTTGCTCTATTTTTTTTCTACAAACAATACATGTTCGAAGTGTTATTTTCAAATTAGCCAACGATTATACCTAAAATATACTTAATATCAAAACTAACTTAAATTTCAACACGAACACCGTTGTTATCAAAGTCACTTATGAATACTTTGAAATGTGGAAATTTACTCTTAAGTGATTTTTCTATTTTCTTTGCATCTTCTGCAAAACAAATAGAAAATAGCGTAGAACCTGAACCAGATAATGTACTCATTAAAGAACCTGACCTTAGTGAAGTTTTTTGAACATCAAATAATTCTGGCATCTGTTTCATTCTATATTTTTGATGTACTTTATCTAAAGATGCAGTTCTAAGCATTTTCCAATCTTCACTCATAAAAGCAGCTGTTAATAATGAAGAGTGCGAAATATTAAAAACTGCATCCTCTTTCGAATATTTATATGGTAGTGCTTTTCTTGATAATTGTGTTGAAATTGGTCTATTTGGAACAACAACAACAGCTCTTAAAATATTTGGAATAGCTTTATTTATGAACTTTACTTCATTTTCTTGTACAGTTGCTACATTAAATCCACCCATAACAGCTGGTGTTATATTATCTGGATGATTTTCATATGCAAGTGCTAAATTTAATAATTTAGATTTTTCTAATTTTATTCCCTCAATTGCATAAGCAGATGCAATTGCAGATACAATAACAGCAGAAGAACTACCTAAGCCACGAGATAATGGAATTTCATTATAAAATTCAAATCTATAATGTCTTTTTCTAACTGCTAAATTATGATAAAAATCATTAAAAATCGAAATAAACATATTATTATCTTTTAAAACTGGGTTATTAGCACCCTCACCTTTTAATGATACGCTATGAAATTTTGATGGTTTAATTATTACTTGGTTTTTCATGGCAATTGCTAAGCCTAATGAATCGAAACCTGGTCCCAAGTTTGCACTTGTAGCTGGAACACTTACTTTCATCTATTTCCTTATTTAAACAGCTGGTAAATTATATATTGGCAGTGTTTGTTTATTAAAATTTATTTTATCTATACTATTAGGTAATTTAAAGTCGCGAATTATATCGTCTTTTTCTAAAAAATCAACTTTAATATCATCTTTATCTTGAATAAAGTATTTTTTACCTAAAGCTTTTATAGGAGAATTTTCATTAAATTCAAAACCATTACAAGCCATAAATTCAATATTTTTTGAAATAGATATAGTTTTTAAAAAGATATAAGCAACTTTTATTGCCATATAAGAACCTGGAGAATTTACATAATTTATTTTTTTTATATCAAATTCTTCTAGAATATGTGAGAAAAGAGATGGTAATAAATCAGAAGTTTTTCCTTCTAATTTATACTCTTTTATTAATTTTTTGTTTTCATAAATGCCAATTAACAATGGCTTTGAAATACTAATTACTAAAACTTCAATCAATCAAAAACCTTATACTTCAACTTTTGAATAGGCTAATTCAAATACTTCAGCTTCTTCACTAGCTTCTTCTAAATCAATAATCTCATAATTTGAAGCATCTTTATAAAGCTCTTTTGTTAATAAGTGATTTAAGTGATGACTTCCTGCAACAGCATCATATTCACCAATCATTGTATAACCTAATAGTGCCATATCACCAATTGCATCGAGTATTTTATGTCTTACAAACTCATCATCAAATCTTAATCCTTCAGGATTTAAAACTTTTGATTGATCAAGAACAATAGCATTTTCCATAGAACCACCTTGTGCTAATCCTATACTTCTTAAATACTGTACTTCATGTAAAAATCCAAAAGTTCTAGCTCTACTAATATTTTCTTTATACTCACCAATTGAGTAATCAAAATGAAAATTTTGTTTTCCAATTGATGGATGATCAAAAGATATTTCAAAATCATAAATAATTCTATTTGATGGTTTTAAAGTAACTCTTTTACCATCTTCAGTTGTAACTTCAACTTCTTTTTTTACTTTTATAGCTTTTTTACTTTTATTAAGTTCTTTAATTCCAGCTTCTTCAATAAGCATACAATATCCAGCAGAACTTCCATCTAAAACAGGAACTTCATCATTATCAATAACTACTCTTAAGTTATCAATTCCATATGCATATAAAGCTGATAATAAATGCTCAATAGTAGAAATAACAACGCCATCTTTTCCAATAACTGTTGCCATTTTTGTATCAACTACATTTTCAATAGTTAAAGGAATTGTTATTCCTGTATCAACTCTATAAAATATTATTCCAGCATCTGCTTCTAGGGGTTCTAATTTCATCTTTACCGGAACGCCTTTGTGAAGGCCAATACCAACTATTTCAACTTCTTTTGCTAATGTTCTTTGTTTCATTTGCTATCAATCACTTTCTTTGCATTGTCAATTATTTTAGTAATATTTTCTCTAACCCAATACTTGCTAAGCCATTCAGTTGGGTTAACTTCTATTCCTTGAATTAACACTCCAAAGTGTAAATGATCACCAAAAACTGCACCTGATGAACCTGTATTTGCAATATATTGTCCTGCTTTTACTTCATCATTTAATTTTACAGCAGCTCTACTTGTATGAGCATATAAAGTTGCTAAACCAAATTTGTGGTCGATAATAATAGTATCTCCATAAATTCCTAAATAGTCATTAAAAATAACTTTTCCTGCATTTGTAGTAAAGATTTTAGCTTTTTTTACACTAGCCCAATCCATACCAAGATGCCATGCTTCATCAATTTTTTTACCATTATATGTATAATGTCTTCTCTCACCAAAACCTGCAAAAGTCATTGATGAAGGTAATCTTTTAAACTCTTTGATATTAAATTTAGAAACTTTTTCTTTATTCATATTATTTCTAGTTTCACTTTTAATCGTATCAACATTTCTTTTTCTTAAATCTTTATTTTGTTTAACAAAAACTTCTGCTTGATTATCTGGAATATCATATCCACTTTTTGCAAGTACATTTTTACTTACTTTATTAATAAACGTATCTGATATTTTAATATTATCAGGTTTAATTTTTAATTCTTTTATATATAAAGGTACTTTTGTAACTGTTTTATTTCTAGCTTTATCAATTGCAACAAGATTAACTCTTTGAAACTCTTTAATTTCAATAGGCCATGCAATTATTGCAATATAAAAATTATCTTTGTAAAATGGAAATAATTCAAATCTTTCTTCATTATTAAAAGAGATATAAAAATCTTTTAAATTTTCATCTTTAACTTCAACAATAACACTAGCACTCCCACCTTGGTTTATTGAATAAGAATTATTTAATACATTTGCAATTGGATTTTTTTTATCTACTTTTATTTTAATCTCTTTAGTAGCTTTATTCCCCATAAAGAAGTTCCATTTACTTGTATCGGAAACTTCGATTTTTAACATTGCATTATTAGTTTTTTTATTTAACTCAATCTTAGGTGCAAATATATCCAAATCAATTGAACCTTTTGATGAATTTAATGTTTTTGTATCAAGTTTGATTTCATTATTATCATCAAAGTATGTAATCACATATGACGCGATTTCATTATCATCTGTAAAATTTACTTTTAAAGGAGATTTTAAATTCCAATAAATTTCATTTTCTAATGAAATTTTTGGACTATTTTTTTCAAATGTAGGAGATAAGAATACAAATGCTCCAAGTCCAATTATTATTGCGATAATAATATATACTAATACCATTTTCGCTTTATTTTGTTTTTTTCTATTTGTATAATTCAAAAATTTCCTTTAAAACTAATTCTTTTGCTTTATCTATATTATCTGTATCAACTGAACATCCAGCTGCATTAAAGTGTCCACCACCATTAAAGTGTCCAGCAATTTTAGAAACATCAATATTTCCTTTTGAACGTAAAGATATTCTTGCTCTATTTGAAACTAGTCTTGCAAATACTGCAACTTTTACTATTGACATACTCATAATCATTTCTAATGCATCTTCACAATCTCTATTGTGGGCACCGGTTTCTTCAAACCATTCTTTTCTTGCAATAATAGTAGCTATTTCACCCTCTTTAAATAGCTCTAAACTATCTAATACTTTTGGAATTATTCTATATTTTGCTAAAGAATCTCTTCTTAAAAGTTTATTTGCAATACCAGATGGACTAGCTCCGCATTGAACTAAAAAGTTAACCTTATCAAATGTTAATTCGTCGCAACGTGAAAGTGAAAAAGCCAAAGAATCATCATATATTCCTACATAAAGTGCAGTTGCTGAATCTTTTGTAATATATAAACCATTATGCTTAAAAAAATCATAAATTATTTCAGCAGTTGAACTTTTCATTGGGTCTACTATATTTAAAGTCCCAAAGTTATTATTAGATTTGTGATGGTCAAAATTAATTAAAGGAATATTTTCATCTAATTTGAAACCTAATCGTGGATATGTTCCACAATCAACACTAATTGCTAAATCAAAAAACTTTGGTAATTGGTCTGTGATTTTATCAAATCTACTAATAAAATCTAAATTTTGTGGTAAGTCAGAACTTATATTAAATACTTTATGTTTTATTTTATTTTCTGAAAATAAATTTGATAAAGCAAGTGCAGAAGAGATACTATCAGCATCAGGATTTACATGAGTAATAATCAAAATGTATCTGCTTTTTTCAATTAGTTTTAAAGCTTTTGTGTATGCTGACATATCAATTTTATTACTTACTATGAAATCTTTTTTCAATACCTATCCTTATAATTTATATTCGTTATTCTATATAATTAAAACTAACCAAAAGTTAATGATTAGTCAAACTTCATTGAGAAGTCTAACCAAGTTGCTTGATGAATAATACTTCCACTACTAATAGCATCAACACCAGTTTTTGCATATTTACTTATAGTTTCAAGATTAATATCTCCACTTGCTTCTAATAAAATATGAGGGTAGTTTTCATTTCTAAATTTAACTACATTTTTTATTTCATCCGTATTCATATTATCACACATTATAATATCAGCACCTGCATCCATTGCTTCTTTTACATTATCAAAAGTTTCACACTCAATTTCTATTTTTGTAACCCAAGAAATTCTTTTTCTTGCTCTTAGAATAAACTCTTTTAAGTTTTTAATTGTTCGCATATGTGTATCTTTTAACATCAAACAATCATCAAGTCCAAGTCTATGGTTAATTGCTCCACCTACTCTTGAAGCATACTTTTCAAAATCTCTAAGCTGTGGTCTTGTTTTTCTAGTATCTAATAAAACAACACCTGTACCTTCCATTAGTTTTGCATACTTATTTGCCATAGTTGCAATTCCTGAAGCGTGTTGAAGCATATTTAAAAAAGTTCTTTCACTTGATAAAAGAATAGAAGCTTTACCTTCAAGTTCTGCAATCACATCACCTTTTTTAATCACATCACCATCTTGTTTTAAAAACTTGCAATCAAATTTTTCTGTTCGAGCTAGTACTTTTGCATATTGAATACCTGCAATTATTCCATCAGATTTTGAAATAGCTCTTGCTTTAAATCTACCTTTTGGAGCAACGTCAAAGAATAAATCTCCTCTTCCATTATCTTCTACAATAGCATTTTTTACAAATTTTTTAATATTAATCATACTTCAAACATCCTTTCAAGAGCTAATCTTGCATATTTTGTATTTTCTTCTGATACAACAATTTCTGTTTCTTTCATAATATTATCATCTTTGATTGATTTTAAAGTATTATAAACATCTTGTAAAGTAGTTTCATTCATAGTTGGACATTCAGGCTTTGTTGAAGATAAAATATAAGTATTTTTTGTTCTTAATCTATTTACCATATTAAACTCAGTACCAACTGCAATTTTTTGATCTTCTGGTAATTCTTTAATATATGTAATTAATTGAGAAGTAGAACCAACATAATCAGCTGCATCACAAACTTTTGGATCACATTCAGGATGAACTGCAATTAAAATATCAGGATATTTTTCTCTATAGAACTCTATATCTTCAACAGTAAATTGTTGGTGAACAGAACAAAAACCGTTATAACAAATAATATCAGCTTCTTTTAAATCACTTCCATCTCCAACTACTGCAGATTTTAGATTTAAAGATTTTGCAAAGTTTTGACCTAAACATCTATCTGGTACGAAAAATATTTTCTTTCCAGATTTAAGACCTTTTTCAATAATCTTATATGCATTTGATGATGTACAAACCATACCACCCATTTTTCCAACTCTTGCCTTTACTGCTGCACTTGAGTTTATATATGTAATTGGCAAAATATCTTCATTTGTAATTCCTGCTTCATTGATTTTTACAAGATTTTCTTCATAATAACCTTCATCAATCATTCTAGCCATTGCACAACATGCAATTTTTGGCATAAGAACTCTTTTTTGGGGACTCATAACTTTTACGCTTTCACCCATAAAACCAACACCACAAAATACAATAAACTCAGAATCAGTAGCTTTAGCTTTTTTTGCTAATTCTAATGAATCTCCTGTAATATCAGCTAACTCAAAAACTTCATCTCTTTGATAAAAATGAGCTACCAATGTTACATCTAATTCTTCTTTTAGCTTTATAATCTCTTCTTTTAAATTCAAAACAAACCTTCAATTAAATGTTTTTATAAATGATAATATAACAAAATCTTTGTTATAATCCATTTAATTAAACAAATAACAAAGGTAATAGATGGATTTTTTCACTAACTCAAATATTTTATTTTACATAAGCGCTTACTTAATTGGTTCAATTCCTTTTGGATTACTACTTGCAAAGTTTTTTGCAGGAGTTGATGTAAAAAGTGCAGGAAGTGGTTCAATTGGTGCAACAAATGTATTAAGAGTAGTAAAAGAAACAAACCCTGCATTAGCAAAAAAACTAGGACTTGCAACTGTTATACTTGATGCACTTAAAGGAACACTTGTTTTACTTGTAGCTATGAGTATGCAAGCTAGTGAATCTACACTTTGGGGTATTGCTGTTTTATCTGTTTTAGGACATTGTTATTCTATATACTTAGGATTAGAAGGTGGAAAAGGAGTTGCTACTGGGCTTGGTGTATTTATAGCACTTATTCCAATTCCAACTTTAATCGGTGCTCTTACATGGATTGTATGTGCTAAAGTTCTAAAAATATCTTCATTATCTTCTCTTCTTGGTCTTACAGTTGTAATAATCTCAGCTAGTTTTTTAAATGATGGATTAAATGTAGGTTCAAATATGCCTATGTATATTATCGCATTCATTATATATTACAAACATATTCCAAATATTATTAGAGTTATTAAGGGTGAAGAAAAAAGAGTTGTATAAATGAAAGTAGAAATAAAAGACCTAAGCTTTAAATGTATTATTGGAATACTTGATTTCGAACGAGTAAAAAAACAAAAAGTAGTTATAAATGTATCTTTTGAATATAAGTTTAAAAAAGATGTATTTATTGATTATAGTGAAATATCATCTCTAATAGAATCTAAAATGAAAATGAAAAAGTTTTTACTTATAGAAGATGCAATAATCTACTTTGAAACTAAACTATACAAACTGTATAAAGTAAAAAACTTACAAATAAAAATCTCGAAACCTGATATCTTAAAAAACTGTATTGTTTCAGTTTCAAACTAAAAAATTACAAAATAGCAATATCAAGTAATAATAGCTTTACTTCTAAAATTAACCTTAAATTAATCAATAATTAACAGTTGAAACATCTATTTTAAGAAAACTTTAAAATTTAGTGGTGTAGAATAGCCATAACGGGATGTCGGAAAAGGTTCAAATAAATCATTTTGAATGAGTTCGCGCGCTCCGACAAACTGAATAAAGATTTCGAAATTTAGGAGAATATATGAGAAAATTAGCAAAATTAAGTTTAGTAGCTGCAGTAGCAGTAGCAGGGTTATCTACATCAGCAGTAGCTGATTCATTAGCAGAAGCATTTGCAGCTTCAAAAGTAAAAGGTGAGATTAAATCACAATATTTCCAAAAAGAAAAAGAAAATGGAGCAAATGCTAAATCTTCAATTTGGTCAAATGGTGGTAATTTATCATTAACAACTGGTTCATTTAATGGTTTAACTGCAGGAGTTACATTCCAGACTGCACATGTAACAAGTATTGATGATGATAATAATAATTATTCTGGTGATATGGATGTATCTGGTTCAGTTATGTCTGAAGCTTACTTAGCATATACACTAGGTAATACAACTGCTAAAATTGGTAGACAATATATTACAACTCCATTAGTTGCAGGTTCTGGTTCAAGAATTTTAAAACAATCTTTTGAAGGTATTGTATTAGTTAATACTGATGTTCCTAACACTACTTTAGTTGCAGCATATGTTGACAAGTTTCAAGCAAGAACAGATGGAAATGGTGATACTCCAGAATTTGAACAAGTTGCAGATGGTGCATATACTGTGTATGCAAAAAATACATCTGTTCAGGATTTAACATTACAAGCTCAATATGCATTAGTTAAAGAATTAAATGCAGGTGAAGATGTAAAAGCATTGTATATAGATGCAGCTTATAAATTAAATAATGTTACAGTTTCAGCTCAAACATATCAAACTGATAATGGTGCAGCAACTAATTCAGATGGTTCACTTTATGGTATTAAAGTAGCTGGAAATATTGGTGCTATTTCTGCAGTTGCTGCATATACAACTACTGATGATGAAGCAGATGTTGTTGCAGGTTTAGGTTCAGGAGCAGATGGTTCATTTACAGCTTCACCAATTGATGGTGGACATTACGATGCTGATACTGATTCTTACCAAGTTGGTTTAGGTTATAAATTCAATATGGGTCTTGGATTAAATGCATCTTACACTAACTGGGATACAAATGGTGGAGACAGCTTATCAGAAACTAATGTTACGGCATCTTATCCATTTACTAAAAACTTATCTACAAAAGTTATGTATTCAGCTTATGACAATGATACATCTTTAACTAGATATGATTATAGATCAAGAGTTTATCTTTCTTACAAATTCTAGTAGTCAATTAAAAAAAGTTACTAAACATATAAAAGGTTCGAGCTTTGGCTTGAACCTTTTTTTTAATCTATCTTATACTCATATTCTAGTATAATCCCAACTCAAAAGGATTTACAAAATGGACGCATACGAATATTCGCAAATTTTAAAACTATTAAATACTAAATTAGAAAATATTGAAAGTATTTTAAAACCTGATTTATTAACAAACAGATTAAATGAAATCATAGATCTAGAAGCAGACCAAAACTTTTGGAATGATGTAGAAAATGCTACAAAAATTGGTATTGAAAAAAATAGAATATTATCAAAGCTTAGCAAGTTTAATAAAGCAAATGAAGCTTTAAGTGGAACAAATGAACTATATGAACTTGCAAGTGCTGAAAAAGATGAAGAAACTTTTGAGCTACTTTTTGAAGAATCGCAAGATTTAGAAGAACTTATTAAATCAACTGAAATCCAAGTTATGCTTTCAAGTCCTGATGATGCTTCAAATGCAATTGTTACTATTCATCCAGGAGCTGGAGGAACAGAATCACAAGATTGGGCATCAATGTTATATAGAATGTATTTAAGATGGGCAGAGAGACAAAACTTTAAAATTGAACCTCTTGATTATCAACCAGGTGAAGAAGCTGGTATTAAAGATGTATCGTTTATCATTAAAGGTGAAAATGCCTATGGGTATTTAAAAACTGAAAATGGTATTCATAGACTTGTTCGAATCTCACCTTTTGATTCAAACTCAAAAAGACATACATCTTTTGCTTCTGTTATGGTAAGTCCTGAAGTTGATGATAATATCGATATTGAAATAGAAGATAAAGATATTAGAATTGATACATACAGAGCAAGTGGAGCTGGTGGACAGCATGTAAATAAAACTGAATCAGCTATTAGAATCACACATATAGAAACAAATATAGTAGTTCAATGTCAAAATGATAGATCTCAACACAAAAATAAAGCAAGTGCTTTAAAGATGCTGAAATCACGTTTATATGAGTTTGAACTAGAAAAACAGCAAGCAGCAAAAGATGGTGTTGAAAAATCTGAAATTGGTTGGGGACATCAAATCAGATCTTATGTTATGCAACCATATCAACAAGTAAAAGATACACGTTCAAATATTGGATATTCAAATGTTGATGCAATACTTGATGGAGATATCACAAAAGTTATAGAAGATGTACTAATAGCAAGTGCTAAATAGTTATAGTTTTACCTATTACATATCGTAGAATATGGACAATAGGTACAAACTGTTTTTTCATCACACTTTTCAAAACTTATATCTTTTTTAGAAAGTTCTTTTATTTGTGAGAACTTTTGAGTTAAGACCTCTAGTTTTTTATCTAAAGCAACTTCTTCTAATATTTTTGTAGAACTTAAATCATAATAGTAAGCATTTACTTTATCTGTTTTATACAACTCACTCATAGCAAGATAATAAAACTCTAACTGAAAATCTTTTGATTTTTCATAATTTTTAAAAGTATCAACTTTTAATGAACTTGAAGTCTTATAATCAATTACTTCATATGTATCATTATATAAATCAACTCTATCAATTACACCTTTTATTTTTATATCATCAAAAGTGATATTGAAGTTTTTTTCAAGTGATATGATTTTCCTATTTTCTAATCTTTGTTTATCATAAAGATAAAAATTATAAAGTTTCTTTTTCCATATTTCTAAATCAAGTGCTAAAAATGGATTTGATGTTCTATACTCATAAAACAAGTCTTCTATTACTTTATAAGACAAGTCATTTTTTTCATTTATATAATACTTTTCAAGTATAGAGTGAACAATACTTCCTAACTCAAAACCTTTAGGTTTTAGTGAAATTGTATGCTCTTTTATTTTTAAGATATGTTGAAAATAAAACTTTCGTTTACACTCTAAAAAGTTTTTGAAAGATGTTGCAGACCATTCAAACTGTCTTAAATCAATCTTTTCAATAATATCACCTTCATAGTGTGAGATATTATGATTGTTATATAAAATATGCTTGTATAGATTATCACTTCTATTTGTATCAATTTTCCCTGTAAATAATTCATTTGCAAATCTTGAGATTTGATTTGTATCAGAATTTACATAAGAAATAAAAAGATTAGTAGATGAATCAATCAATCTTTTATAATAATACTTTTGCAATGATTCTCTATCATATGATGTTGGAAGATTTGCCATACTTTTAATTTTGGATGATAGAAACTTATCTTTTATTGATCTTTTTGGAATAAAGTTTTCATTAAAATCACAGATTATTACAGTATCAAAACTAACCGCCCTAGTTTCTAATAATCCTAAAACAGTAATTTTTCCAGAGTTTACATCATCAAGAGTAATTTTAGATATTTTTTGTAAAAAGATTTTATATAAATCTTTTACTAAAATACTATTTTCTTGTGAAAATAGTAAAATACTTAGTTTATAAATTACTTCATCATATTTTTCAATTATCTCAACATTGTCTTCATTAGATTTTATATATGAACATAATAAATCAAAATTATCTTTTGTACAAATTTTATTCCAAATAATTTTTATTTCTTTATCTATAAAAGCTTTATCTATTTTTAAATACTCAATATTTGAAAGATTTTTAACTTCATCTTCATTTAGATAGGAATTAACAGCATAAGCAACTTGATAAAGTTTATAATTTCTTATATTTCTTCCCATTGCATAGTTAAAATACTGCTCATTATCAAATAACTGCAGCCAAGAAGCAAAACTCTCATCAGGTAATACCAATGCTATAGAAGATGGATTAACTCCATTTGCAATAGCTTTAGTAATACTTGACTTAATATATGCAATTTGATTTATTCTTGAATTAAAACCTTTTATATCAAGTGACACAAGTTTGTTTTTTATTTCTTCTTTTTTTAATACAGTCTTATCTGTAAGAGAGATTTCATACATTTTATTAAGTTCTATTTTTTCTAAAAAATCAAACTTTTCTAAAGACTTTTGATTATACTCATTTGAATGAAAACTAATATTTAAATCAACAATTGAAGAAATATCTCTTATAATATCAAACTCAACTTTTGTAAAATAGCCTTCAAATATAAAATCTACACAATCAAATCTTTTTAAAAAACTTTTATTAACCTTATAATGCATAGACATATTTATTCTATCAACACAAGAGTTTTCATCTAATATTTTTATATAATTAGCTCTTATTTCTTCTAATATAGATAAATGTTCATTGAAGTATTCGTAAGTGTCTGCATTTCTAATATCATTTATTTCTATTTTTTCACTTGATAGTTCAAGGAAAAAACGATAAATATAGTCATTTTGTTTTAAAAATTTTGTAAAATTATCTGAAATTCCAAGTTTTTTGATATCTGTATTTTTGATAGATTCTTTTAAGTATAAAAATCTTTGCTCTTCATCGATATATTTTTTATTATCAAAAAATATCGATTTTTTTAAAAACTCATCAATAGTTAATATTGATGGAAGCAAAGTATTTTTATTTTTTTGTAAGGAGATATAAGATCTTACAGCTCTTGATGTTGGAAAGACTAAAAGCTTTTGTTTAAATTGCATTTGTCTTTATAAAAATAGACCCTGTAATTCCATCTACTTCAAATGTTCCTGTTATATTCCAATTATTTTTATCTGATAACTCAAAATTTGAACTATATAAGTTTTCATTATTTTTAAAGTTTTCATTAGTTAAAAGAATATCAAATTTATTTGAAATACTTTTTGTAACTTTTAGTGCAATTTTAACACTCTTTTTTTCATTTGTATTTTTATCACGTACTATTAATGAAATATCATTTAAACCATATTTTAATATGTCTTTATGCTGAGATTTTTTTTCTAATACTCTTTGAGAATATTTGATATCATCAGTTGTTAAACCAAATGTCTTTTTATTAATATTAAGATTAAAATCATATTTATTTAAAAAAACTTGATTTGAAATCATAATTGCATTATAGTTAGCATCAACATCCTGGTAACTTTTTAAAAAACTTTTATCTTCATTTACAGGAAGTTTAATCGCACTCATTACAGTCCAAATAATCATTCCTAAAGTAAATGAAAAAATACCGATAAATAATAATGGCCAATAATTTCTTTTCATCTATTTTCTTCTCTTTTCTCTTAAAACTACAAATGTATAAACAAGTAAACCAATTACAACAAGAGTATACATCATAACTCTCCAAATAGTACTAGCTATTTTACCTTGACTTCCAATACTTGATTCTAATTTGATTTTTTTATCTTCGGCGATAATATCTGCAATTGCAGCATATCCATTTAATGTAGCAGCACTAACTTTAGCATATAATGTGTTTTTATCTTTTGATGCTAATAAAGGAACTACATATCCATCTAAAATATCATCTTTATCAATAATCTTTTCTAAACTTTTACTTACTAATAAATTTACATGTTGTTCATCAATTGACATAGTCATTAAAGCATATGGTTTTTTTAAACTTTCTAATACCTTTGATTCATGATTTTTTAGATAGATAATCTTATCTTTACCTTTTACCTTATCGCCTAAGCCATAAGTAGATTTTACATAAAGGTAGATATTTACGCCTAGTTTTTCTTTAGATTCTAAACCTATTTCTGTAATCTTTTCCTGTGCTCTTGGATCAATTAATCCATCATCACTTAAGATAAACTCATTTGCTAATATATTTTGTGATAAAAAAAATAGGAGTGAAAAAATCACTCCTATTCTTAAATTTTTAATAGTCTTCATTTTAACCTATAAATATTTTTGCGTCATTAAAAAAACTAAAATATAAAGTCATAACCGCAGATACTACTAGTAATAATCCTATAATTCTGTCCATCTTAGCTCCTTTTATTTAGCAAGAATATAATTTTTATTTTGTTCTTCTGGAGTTTTTTGTTTTCTATCAGAGAAAACACTTCCTGAAGTTAAACCATTAATATCTTGGTTAATTTTATAAAAATTAGTTGATTGATCTTGTTGTACTTTAATACCACTAATAGTTAATACAACTAATATTGTTAATAGCAACACAGTTGCTATTAACATACCAGTAATACCACTTAACTTAAAGATTCCTCTTTCGTTTTCGTTCATTTGTGTATTTCCAGCCATCTTACTCTCCTAAACTTCTTAAGTATGCAGCAAGAGCTTTTTGTTGTGTTTCATTTAATCTTCCATCAAAACTTGGCATGATACCAATATTTGATTTTTTACCATCTTTTAACACAGCACTTACAAGAGCATCATCATATTCTCTAATATTTGGAGCAACGTAAGGCATACCTTTACCATCTGCACCATGACATCCTGCACAAGTAGCATAAGCAGCAGGTTGTTCACCTTTAAATCCACCAGCAACATACTCAGCAATTATTTCAACATCAGGTCCAAAAGCCATACCAGCTGGCATTCCACCTGGATATGCAGTTTTTAAACTATTAGCACCGTTATTAATCACATGAATAACTTGTTCTTTTGCAATTCTTTTAGTTAAATCTTGCGCTTTACCTTCAATACCTTCAGCATCTACACCGTGACAAGGTGAACACTGAACTAAGAATGTAGATTGACCCATTGCTTCTAAAGTTTCTTTAGAAGGGTTTTCCCATTTCTTTTCAAACTTCGCATTGTAATCTAATGCTTCTTCATTCCATTGACCAATTTGTGAAAAACTGTTAATTGGATAACCAATAGTCATATACCAGAACATCCAAATAATTGTTCCAATAAATGCAATAGCCCAACCTGTTGGAACATTATTTTGGTATTCACCAATTCCGTCCCAATTTTCATCTTTTAATTCACCACTAGCCGTATCATTTTTCATTTGGTTAACATATTTAAGTGTTGTGAATACTGTAATTACAATAATCGCAATCGCACCTAACATTGTTAAACTATTAATATAATCATCACCGATAAAAGCATCACCTGCTGCAAAGTAAGTTCCTGCTATTAATGCGATGACAAGAATAATTCCACCTATAACCATAGATTTCATACTATTTCTCCTTGTTATCTATATCATTTGTTCTTTCTTCAAGAGGAGAAGAGGATGATGAATCATCATGAACAAGGTTCGAATACTTCTCAAAATCTGTTTCACCAGTTTTATCTCTTTTATATATAGAATAAGCATAAGAATAAAATACAACAAATACAAATAAAATTAAAAAGAACTTTGCATAACCTTGTATGTTCAATAATGTTTCATAATCCATTTATTAACCTCTTATTTTAAAGAATTTAAATATGCAATTAATGCAACTATTTCAGGAATCTGACCATTTGCAACAGCATCTTTAACAGCTTGATTTTTCATATCAGCTGCAATTGCTTTTGCGTCTTCTTTTGCTTTTGCAATAGCAGATGCATAATCACCCAACTCAACATCAATTTTACCA
>Ga0193954_1000279_pt1 | contig 30975 bp, 13 predicted proteins | sample BB_5_MG_FD_140340 | JGI IMG/M metagenome (GOLD analysis project Ga0193954, IMG submission 140340) | Microbial mat bacterial communities from the Broadkill River, Lewes, Delaware, United States - BB_5_MG | ecosystem: Environmental > Aquatic > Freshwater > River > Microbial mats | place: USA...
AATCTAGAATTAAACCTTCGATATGGAAATTGTAAAATTGATAATGTATCAAAGGATTTTGAGTCGATAAAAGTTGACAATCAATATGTAGCCAGTAAAATTGCAATTGAAGAAGGTGCCTCCTATACCCTTGAAGCTGAAACGAAATACTGTGGAATTAATTATCCTGATAATGCACAGGTAATTCAAAAAATTGTTGACAATTCTGAAACCTCACTAAAAGTAATCGTAGGCGACTCAGATCAAGTCAAAGGAAAAGTGAAAATTAACAGTCAATACGGAAATGTAAGTTTACGATAACAAATCAAAATACAAGCAAGAACCTCTTTCATAATTTGGAAGAGGTTTTTTTTATGATTTTTCTCAAAAAACCTAAAATTTAAGCTACGAAACACAGCATGTACATCATATTATTGTAATTTTATGCTTTAAACAATAACAACCTTAAAATGACCGTCGCTGAAAGAGTAAACGCATTGCGTTTTTTAATGAATGAAAAAGGAATTCAAGCCTATATTGTAACCAGTTCTGATCCACACATGAGCGAATATGTACCAGATCGCTGGACTACTCGTCAATGGATTTCAGGTTTTACCGGATCAGCAGGAACAGTAGTAATTACAAATGACAAAGCTGGTCTTTGGACGGATTCAAGATACTTTCTTCAGGCTGAAACACAACTAAAAGATAGTGGAATAACTTTATTTAAAATGGGTACGCCTGGCACTCTATCTCCTTTCGAGTGGTTGGCAAAAGAGTTACCTATTGAAGCACATGTAGGATTCGATGGAACTTGTTTCTCTGTTACTCAAACGCGTGACCTAAAAAATCAGTTGGGTAATTTAGACATTCATATCATTGAAGAATATGATTTGGTTGGAGATATTTGGAAAGATCGTCCTCAATTACCTAATGGCATTATATTCGATCATGAACTTAAATTTTCTGGTCAAACCAGATATTCTAAATTAACTCAGGTTCGTAAAAAAATGGAAGAAAACAAGAGCAATTATCACTTTGTTGGAAGCATGGATGATGTTGCATGGATATTCAATTTGAGAGGATCTGATGTTGATTACAACCCTTTAGCATTAGCTTATGCGATAATTGGGAAAGAGAAGGCATGTGTTTATTTAAATGAAGCGAAAATTTCAGATGTCTTACTAAAAAGTTTAGCTGAAGATGAAATTTCAATCGCCAGTTACGGACAAATTTTTAATGACTTAGAAGAACTTCCTGCTTCAGCAAATGTTTTACTTGATGTCAACAGAACCAACCTCAAAGCATTCTACTCTATTTCTGCTAACATTATTGAAAGAGAAAACCCTTCGCAACTTTTCAAAAGTTTAAAAAATGAAGTTGAGATAGAAGGCATGAAAAATGCCATGAAAAAAGATGGTGTTGCCTTAACACATTTTTACTATTGGCTGGAAGAAAACCTAGAAATAGAATCTATTACAGAATTTACTATAATGGAGAAACTGAGAGAGTTCCGTAGTCAGCAAGAAAATTTTAAAGGTGAAAGTTTTGGAACCATATGCGGATACAAAGATCATGGTGCCCATCCACATTACTCTACCACTCAGGAATCAAATGTTGAGATCAAAAAAGATGGAATTTTACTAATCGATTCTGGAGCTCAATATCTTGATGGAACAACCGATATCACAAGAACAATTCCTTTAGGAGAAATGAGTGAAGAAGAAAAATTGGATTACACTTTGGTTTTAAAAGGTATGATTCAATTGGCAATGGCAGTTTTTCCTATGGGTACTCGTGGTTGTAATATTGATATTTTAGCTCGAATGGACTTGTGGAAAAATTTCAGAAACTACGGACACGGAACAGGACATGGTGTTGGTTGTTTTATGAATGTTCATGAAGGTCCTCAGAGTATTCGTCAGGAACTAAAGGAACAGGCGATGATAAAGGGAATGATAACCTCCAATGAACCTGCCTTATACCGACAAGGACAATATGGAATTCGACATGAAAATTTGATTCTTTGTAAAGAAGCTGGATCATCTCAGTTTGGAGATTACTTAGAGTTTGAAACCATTACTCTTTGCCATTTTGAAACAAAAGGTGTTAATGTTGACATTTTAACGCAAGATGAAAGATATTGGCTGAATTCATATCACCAGAAGGTATATGACCAATTATCACCTCAATTGGATGCAAAACACAAAGCCTGGTTAAAAGATAAAACCAAAGCAATATAAAATTTAAACGCCTCATTAATTGAGGCGTTTTTTTATGAATAGATCGTAGCAACAATTTTACGACGTCCTCCTCTATTTCTGAATTCACACAAATAAATTCCTTGCCAGGTTCCCAAATTTAAACTTCCATTACGAATTGGAATTGTTAAATCGGGACCAAGCAAGCTTGCTTTTACATGAGCTGGCATATCGTCTGCACCTTCGTAAATATGAGTATAATATGGCTGATTTTCTGGCACCAAATGATTCATGATAGATTCAAAATCCTCACGAACAGATGGGTCTGCATTTTCATTAATGCTTAAAGCAGCAGAAGTATGCTTAATGAACAAATGCAAAATTCCAACTTCAGGTAAATTTGACAATTGATTTATAATCTCCGAATCAATAAGGTGATATCCTCTTGAATAGGCAGGTAATGTAATTTCTACTTGATGAATCATTTTCTGTTATAAAGATTTCTTCTAAAATTAAACTATATGCTAAATTAAATATTCAGATAAAAAATACCAAACAGCAAAAATTCCCAGCTTTGAATTCTGCTTCGATGGCAATCTAACAAAAACTCAAAACTGGGAACCGCCTTACTTACCAATTGTATTTATACCACTATTTTTCCTTACTTAATGTCTGATACGAACATTTACATTCACTTTATCTTTCTTAAAAATATTCTTTACACAAGCAATCATTTGCTTTTCTGTCATCTGATCTTCAGATTCAATTTTACGGATTCTATCCTTTAAATTTGAATCCTTACTCAAATGTTTTGCCAAATGCACTTTGGTTTCAGCCGGACCGAAAAGATAAATCTCCTCTGCTTCTGAAAGGCAATCTGTAATCTCCTCAAAATATTGCTTAAATTGATGCCTCCTCCGGTGAGTCATTCTTTTAGCTGGGTTAATAAACTGATTCCCCATTTTGGAATATGCTTTTGTTTCCCCTTTAAAACGAACTCGTGTTTCCACATCTGATTCAATTATTTCCACATGACTTTCATCATTTTTTAATGTAATGATATAGGCTTTTTCGGTGTCTAACCAAACTCCAATATTATTTTTCATCTTCGCCTCCTTTAATGAATAGATTCTTATAAAATAAAAGGTTTATTTTTGGTAGGATAATGAGAGATTTTATTCCGTTTTTTTTCATGAAGACAACCAGTTAATATTTGTAGGATTACGTATGTCATAAACTTATCTGTTCTAATTGCCTTTCGGTATCGGATTTATAATAAAATTACAAATTATCCGAGTCCTTGTCAAGCACTTGCACCATGTAAGGTTATTATTAATACGAAAATAATGCTCTACATCAACAACTAAATCATGAAGAAACTATTTCCATAAGATTTCATAATCAAGCTATTTATTAATGAGTTTAAAATGAGAGGAGTTCACTATATTCAGCTAGTCAAATAAAAAACGGGATTCAATATTTGAATCCCGTAGAACTTATTCCTATTTATTTTTTTATTCAGATAATAAGCAATTTACGCTCAAAATGTTTATCAATACATATATCAAATTTATGGAACAATCCTGAAATGTTCCTGTACAAAAACAAAACATGCATCATCAACAGCATTACAAACAGCATTATAAGCTTGTAATTTCACGTTCTCCTCTCCTTCTACTTTGGCAGGATCAGGCAGATCAAATATCTTAATTTCAGGATTTCCAATCAATTCTGGTAATTTATCTGATAAATTCTTATCGAAACACAATACGAAATCAAATCCTTTTTCATCCAAATCTGAAAGGCATTTCGATTTGTATTCAGGTATATCCATTACAGCTTCAGCCATTGCCTTTTGAGCCATAACATTAATCTTACCTTTCAATAAACCGGCACTCCATACATTTATGTGCTTTTTTCCATAGTAATTCAGCCATTTCTCAGCCATTTGAGAACGAGCTTCATTTTTATCGCTAATTACCAATACTTTCTTCACTTGAACATCAATTTTTATTAATTCAACAAATGTATAAAATAAGCTTTACCAAAAAACTTGTTTAGGAACAGCTACAAATTATCTCTATCTCTTTGCGTACAACTCAATCTCCTTAAAAACACGCATAAAATTACCTCCCCAGATTTTATGTATATCTTCTGCTGAATAATCTCTTTTAAGCAACTCAATGGTAATGTTCATCATTTGGCTAACATCAACACAATCTTTTAATCCACCACCGCCATCAAAGTCGGTTCCAATTCCAACGTAATCAACACCTATCGTCTTCACAATATGATCGATATGATCTACTGCATCAGCAACGGTTGGTTTCTCTTTAGGATAATCAATTTGAAGTTGTCTCCACTCATCCCAAATTTTCTTCTCCTCTTCCGGAGTCATTTTTCCTGCTTTCCTGTATCGCTCGCGCAATTCCAATTCTTTTTTATATCGCTCGGTATTTTTATTTGCTGCCTTAACGTAATCGTCAAGTATACACATTTGAATAACACCGCCATTTTCAGCCAAAGCTTTCAACATGTCATCGTTAAGATTTCTTGGGCTATCGCAAACCGCACGTGCACAAGAGTGAGATGCTAATACAGGTGTTTTTGACAAATTTATAACATCATAAAATGCACTATCCGAAATGTGAGAAACATCAATTAAAATTCCCAATCGATTCATCTCTTTCACCACTTGTTCTCCAAACTCACTTAATCCATTAAATTCAGATCCCTTTCTGTCGGTAGAGGAATCACAAATATCATTATTAGATGTATGACAAAGCGTAATGTATCTCACGCCTTTATCGTAATATCGTTCCACCTCAGAAATTGTAGTCCCAATCGGAAATCCATTCTCCAGCCCGATATAAATGGCTCGTTTACCTTCCTTTTCAAGTCGGTACCCATCTTCAACACTTGTAGCAACTTCAGCCAATTGATTGTGCTGCTTACATGCTGAATGAATGGAATCGATCAATTCATCGGCTTTTTCCCTGGCAATTTGAATGTTTTCTTCAGTTCTATCTCTTTGAGATGTAAACGCCGCAAAAAATATTCCATCTAATCCACCTTCCTTCATTCTTAGAAAATCAACTCTGCTACCTCCTGGAGTATATTCATGATATTCAGCTATGTTAAAATCTTTATCTAACAAATGATATGGAGTATCAACATGTGTATCAATAGTAAATGCATGATTATGAATTTTAGCTGCCTTCTGTTCAAAACTTTCACAAGATGTAAATACAAGATTACTGAGAAACAAAAAAGACAAAAATATAGCCTTTAATTCGAACAATTTCATAATAAATTTAGATTTTAGAAGTTAAGATTTGTAAAGATAATTGACTTAAATGAATAAGCATCTGAATTTCCGTATTTTAAATTTTATGCAAAATGTTCATTATTTTCAAATTGCTTTGTATATTGGTGTTTTGGTTATTTTCCGGAACTAATCCAATACTATAATTTGCACTGTAATTTAATTTTATGATTCAATCTATTTCTCGTATTGTGTTAATTTGTTTTTTGATATTACCACTAATATCTCAAGCTCAAAACTCTACTATCAATGGTACAATTCACGATTCCAGTAATAATCCTGTTACAGGAGCGCACATAAGCATCAAAAATCACGAGCAAATTACAAGTAGCGACAGTTTAGGTAACTTTTATCTTAATGTAAAAGCTAACGATAGAATTACATTACTTATAACTCATATTAGCTTTCAGGATTATCAGAAAAATATTGTTTTGAAAAATGGTGAGGCGAATAAGTTGCAAGTAACCTTACATTTAAAACAAGAAAACATTCAAGAAATTAGGGTCGATGCTGATCAAAATATAAGAAGTAAAGCAACTGCTATCGATACCAAACACATAGATCAAATACCAGTTACTGGTAGTGGTAAAATTGAACAGATTATAAAAACTCTTCCCGGAGTTAGTTCCAATAATGAATTGAGTTCTCAGTATACGGTTCGAGGTGGTAATTTCGATGAAAATTTAGTCTATATTAATGAGATAGAGATTAATCGTCCAAATCTAATTCGCTCTGGGCAGCAGGAAGGACTTAGCATTATTAATCCAGATTTGGTTTCCTCAATTCAGTTTTCATCAGGAGGTTTCGATGCTAAATATGGAGATAAACTTTCATCGGTTTTAGATATAAAATACAAAGAACCCAGCAGTTTTGAAGCTTCCTCAGAGGTAAGTATGCTTGGTGCATCAGCGAATATTGGCGATAAAAGTAAAAACCAAAAATTCTCCTATATCGCAGGAGCACGATACAAAACCAATCGTTATCTGCTACAATCTCTCGACACCAAAGGAGAATATGAGCCAAATTTTAAAGATTTTCAGGCATTGATAAATTATCGTTTTAGTTCAGCAATTAGCCTTCATGCCTGGATTAGTTTTAGTGAGAACGATTATAGATTTAAACCTGAGAACAGAACGACTTCATTTGGTACCATAAGCAATGCCTTACAACTCAAAATCTATTTTGAAGGTCAGGAAAAAGACGAGTTTAAAACCAATACGCAAGCTTTCACATTTAAATATCACCCCAATTCAAATTCTTTAATTCGATTAATTGGTAGCAGATATCAAACCATTGAAGAAGAAAACTTTGATATTATGGGGCAATACTACTTAAGCGATTTATTTGTCTCCCAAGGAGGATCAACAAATGAAAGTATCGAAAATTTAGGAGTTGGAACTTTCATTGATCATGCGAGAAATAAACTTAAAAAAGATGTTTACACTCTTGATGTTAAAGGTGATCATTCTATAAATGATTGGTTTCTTCAATGGGGAGTTGGAATAAAATCTGAAGAGGTAGATGATAAAATAAATGAATGGCAATATCAGGATTCTGCAGGTTATTCAGTTCCTGTTTCCGAATCGGATGTACTGTTAGCTTACGCAAGAAATGCCAAAAACAAAATCGATTCAAAACATTATAAATCATTTGTCCAAGTCACAAAACTTATTGAGTTAGAAAATGGAGAATTACAACTTACCGGTGGTGTACGATATCATTACTGGGATTACAACAAAAAAGGGATTTTTTCGCCTCGCGCGTCATTAAATTACATTCCCGATTGGAAAAATAAAGTAAAATTCCGTTTGGCTGCCGGGTATTATCAACAAGTCCCATCTTATCGAGAAATGCTGATGATTGATGGAAATATTAGCCCAAAATTGGAATTTCAAAAATCAATTCATTACGTACTAGGTCAGGAATACTACTTTACCGCTTGGGACAGACCTTTCAAATTTTCCAGCGAATTATATTATAAAGATTTAGTTTCAGTAACTCCTTACGACATCGAAAATGTCCGAATTCGTTATTACGCTGATCAAAAAGCAAAAGGATATGCTGCAGGACTCGATTTACGTATAAATGGTGAATTTGTACCTGGAACGGAATCCTGGGCTAGCCTATCCATAATGAAAACAGAAGAAAATATCATTGGAGATCAAATGTCTGCTATTCCGCGTCCAACAGATCAGAGGTTTAATTTTTCAATGTTTTTTCAGGATTACCTGCCAAATAACCCATCGTATAAAATGCATTTGAGCTTATTTTATGGAGGTAAATTACCAGTATGGAGTCCTAAAAATGGAAAAAATGGAGGTTCATTTCGAATGCCTAACTACAAAAGAATTGATTTGGGTTTTTCGAAAGTATTGGTTGATGAAAAGATGAAAAAAAGTGGATTTTTAAAGTATTTTAAATCGATGTGGCTAGGACTCGAAATTTTTAATGTCTTAGATATCAACAATACAATTTCTTATTTATGGATTAAGGATGTTTCAGGAAATCAATACGCAATTCCCAATTATTTAACCGGGAGAAAGTTGAATTTGAAATTAAGTGCAAAATTCTAAATAAATGATTCTTATATTTCATCAATTCTATTAACAATTACAAGTAAAAAACAATGTCAATTCAATTTTTGAATCCTCATATTCTTTGGTTTTTATTCCTGCTGATCATTCCAATCATCATACATCTTTTTAATTTTAAAAGATTCACAAAAGTATATTTCAGTAACCTTAGATTTTTAAAAAACTTTAATACCGAAAACAAACGGAAATCAAAACTAAAGAAATTATTGATCTTACTCTTACGATTATTGGCTTTGGCGTGTATAATTATTGCCTTTGCTCAACCGAGTCTAAATTCTAAGCTCAATAACTCACATAAACAGGAAAGACTAAGCATTTATATTGATAATTCGTTTAGCATGAATGGGAATACCGAAGAAGGAAATGCTCTGGAAATTGCTAAAAACAAAGCCTTTGAATTAATTAAATCGGTACCCGATGATGCAAAAATTAAAGTGTACAGTAATGATATTTCTCATCTCTCGGTCAGTCTAAATAAAGATCAGGCAATCGCCAGAATTCAAGACATACAACCATCACCTGTAAACGTAAAACTATCCAACAAAATAAAAAACATTACTATTGACACGAAAGATGAATCAAATGATGTCTTTGTTTTTTCTGATTTTCAAAAATATCAAAGTGATTTTGAAAACATTACAACAGATAGCTTAATGAGCATTCATTTTGTACCATTTAAAATTCAAATAGCAAATAATATCAGTTTAGATAGTTGTTGGTTTGATAAGCCATATCGTAAGTCTAAAGAAATTCAACAACTACATGTTAAATTAACAAACACTTCGGTTACTGATTTGGAAAAACTTCCCGTCCAATTAAAAATTAATGATAGCATTAGAGCAATTGTTTCTGCTGATCTTAAAGCCTACTCTACTCAAATTATACAGCTTAAGTTTACAAACCCCAAAACTGGATATTGTTTGGCTAAGATTGAATTAAACGATCATCCAATAATTTATGACAACAACTTATTTTTCTCTTATAAAATTGATAACAATTCCAATATTCTATCGATAAATGAATTTTCTGAAAATAAATATGTGAGCAAACTATTCCAACTTTCAAGTGATTTTGAGCTTACAAATATTGAAAAATCGAAATTGTACAACCAAAACCTTAACAATTATAAGCTGGTTATTTTAAATGAGATAAAGGAAATTGAAAGCGGATTAAACCAAAACATTAAAAATTATCTAAAAAACGGAGGAAATGTTCTGTTCGTTCCAGGAGAAAGAATTAGTTCCAGTGTCAATTCATTTCTTTCCGAAATATCTGCTTCAGAATACACCACTATTGATTCGAGCAGCCAAAGGCTTTCACTAATTGAAAAAAATGCTGAAATATATAAAGATGTTTTCAAAGAATTGGATTTTAATACCAGGCTACCTGATATATTTAAGCACTATATATTGAACACCTCCAATAGCACAACCACAGAAACAATATGGAAAACGGCTGGTGGGGATAATTTATTTGTCAAGCAAAATTTTGGTTTAGGACAGTTTTTCCAATTAAGTATGAACCTAAAACCTATATGGACAAACTTAATTGTGCATCCAATCTTTGTACCAAGTGTGATCAATCTCACAAAATCAAAAGGAACAAAAAGCAATTTATACGACCAAACCGGAAAAAATATTTCACTTACTGTAAATGCATCTAAAATCATGCAAAATGATATTCAATATCATATTACAAACCTAAATTCAGTAATCGACTTTATTCCTCAACAATTTTACTCTTCAAATCAAAGTGTAAACCTTTACACGCATGATCAAATAAGGAATTCAGGGCATTTTTTCATCAGTCATAACGATTCAATAATAGAAACGCATTCATTCAATTATTCAAGAAAAGAATCAATACCAGAATATTACAGTGAAGAAGATGTTAAATCGAAAATAACATCAATAAAAAGCATGTCAATTGTAATTTCTCCTTCAAAAATGAAACTATCTGAGTTTTATAACGAACAAAGATATGAAAGTAGCTTATGGATAACATTTATTTTATTGTGTTTTACATTTATGCTTGCAGAAAGCATAATACAAAACATAAACAATAAACCTTAACACAATTCAATAATCTATTTTTCAATCTTTTTAATCATTTTACATTAACATAGACCCAAATCCAAATAAATGAAAATTGACACAAAAATACAATTACGTCAGCTAAAGAAAATTCATACAACTGCAGGAATAGGTTATTGGGTATATTACTATGGTTCAAAAGAAATGTGGTGGTCTGAGGTTACCTATTCAATATTTGGGTACAAGAAATCAGATTTAACTCCTAATCGCGAGAAACTTTTTAAACACATTCACCCTGAAGATCTTTCATTTTTTGAAGAAGCCTTATTGCAGATGAAAGATCAACCAATGGAAATTGAATTTAGGTTTTACAGAAATGGGGAATTAAGATTAGGGAAAATTACGGGCGAAGTTTACAAAAAAGAAGAGCAAATAGAAGAGGTTCTTTTTCAGGACATTACAGACATAAAAATAAAAGAATTTGAAATTGCAAAAGCATGGAACAAAGCTCTTGAGGCTGAAAATCTTAAGAATGCTTTTCTTGCCAATATGAGTCACGAATTAAGAACTCCTTTAAATTCAATAATTGGTTTTTCTGAACTACTTGAAACTGGAAACTTAAATGGAAATGTTCCAAAATTTGCGGGATCGATTAAAAACTCTGGACTTCAGCTTTTAAAAATTATTGAAGATTTACTAAAGGTTTCTATGCTGGAAAGTAGAACTTCCAAACCAATTAAACGCAATTTCAATCTTAACCAAATGCTTAAAGACGTTAGGATTAAGTGTGAAAAAGAGATTACATCTTCGAACAAAGAACATGTGCAATTAAAGTTTGCTCCTAATATTATCGAAAAAAATATCGTTATTAAATCAGATCAAAATAAGATCTCAAGCATTCTTAATAAAATATTACACAACGCCGTTAAGTTTACTGATAAAGGATCTATTTCATGCACTTATCAAATTAAAAATCAAGCCGTTCATTTTACTATTAGTGATACTGGACCAGGAATTCCGGAAGAATATAAAACAAGTGTTTTTCAACGCTTCAGACAAGTGAATGAATCAAACAGCAGAACACCAGAAGGAACAGGTCTTGGCTTATATATTTCCAGATTAGAAATAGAATTACTTGGTGGTAAGATTTGGATTGCATCAGAAAAAAATGTCGGTACAGTTGTTAATTTCAGCATTCCCGATGTTACCGAAAATACTATAATTGATGATATTGATCCTATCCCGGAAATCTACAATTGGGAAAATTACACGGTTGTAATTGCCGAAGATCAAATGACTAATTATAAAATCATTGAAGCCTATCTTCAGAGAACCAACATTAATATCATTTGGGCAAAAACGGGTCAAGAAGCTATTCAAGCTTGCCTAAACAGAGCTGAAGTTAATTTAGTACTTATGGATATTAATATGCCACATACCAATGGCTTAGAGGCAACTAAAATAATTAAAGAAAAGCGTCCAAACTTAAAAATATTAGCACAAACAGCTTATGCTCTCGAAGGAGATAAAGAAAAATCATTATCAGCTGGTTGTTCCGAGCATCTTGCCAAACCATTTAATAAAACCGATTTATTAATGGCAATGTCGAAGTACCTTCCTTAATTTATAAGGCTTTCACATTTTATTTGGATTTACTGTTTTAATCATAAGCAAATCTATAATTAAGAATTGCATTTATGATAAAAGTCAGATTTTAATTATTTTTTTGATTTCATTTATTTTTTTCTTCAAAAGGCATGGAAAATCAAAAAATAATTACAAAATTGGCGTACCAAAATTTAAGTATTTAATCCTAATAAATAAATCTTATAAACATTGTAATTATGACTAATACAACAACAATGACAGCAAAAGATTACATGGAGAAAGAGTCCAAATTTGGAGCTCACAACTATCATCCACTTCCAGTAGTCTTAGAACGTGGCGAAGGCGTTTATGTTTGGGATACAGATGGAAAGCAATATTTTGATTTTCTTTCAGCGTATTCCGCTGTTAATCAAGGACACTGTCATCCAAAAATTATTAACGCATTGGTTGAGCAAGCACAAAAACTAACCCTTACCTCACGTGCTTTTTACAGTAATAACCTTGGTAAATATGAAGAGTTCGTAACTAATTACTTTGGGTACGATAAAGTATTACCAATGAATACAGGTGCTGAAGCTGACGAAACAGCTATCAAGCTTGTTCGCCGTTGGGGTTACGATGTAAAAGGTATTCCTGAGAACGAAGCTAAGATTATCGTTTGTGATGGTAACTTCCACGGACGTACCGTTACAATCATCTCTATGTCTAACGATCCAGATTCATATAAAGGATTCGGTCCATTCACACCAGGTTTCGTTTCAATTCCTTACAACGATACTGAGGCATTGGCTAAAGAATTAAAAGATCCTAATGTGTGTGCATTCCTTGTTGAGCCTATTCAAGGTGAAGCTGGTGTTTATGTACCTGAGAATGGATTCTTGAAGAAAGCTTCTGAGCTTTGTAAAGAAAACAATGTACTATTTGTTGCTGATGAAGTTCAGACTGGTATTGCAAGAACAGGTAAATTATTAGCTGTTGATCATGAAGGTGTTCGTCCTGATGTATTGATTCTTGGAAAAGCAATTTCAGGTGGTGTAGTTCCTGTATCTGCAGTATTGGCAGATGATGATGTAATGCTTGTAATTAAGCCAGGTGAGCACGGTTCTACTTTTGGTGGTAATCCAATTGCCTGTGAGGTTGCAATGGCTGCTCTTGAAGTAGTTAGAGACGAGAAATTAGCTGAGAATGCTGAGGCAATGGGTAAGATTTTCCGTGAGGAATTATCGACTGTTAAATCTGATATGATTGAGCTAGTACGAGGTAAAGGTCTTCTTAACGCTATCGTAATTAAGCCTAAAGGTGGTAAAACTGCTTGGGATGTGTGTATGCGTCTTCGCGACAACGGTATGTTAGCTAAACCAACTCACGGACATATCATTCGTTTTGCTCCTCCATTGACAATTAACGAAACTCAACTTCGCGAAGCGATTGAGATCATTAAGAAAACAATGGCTGAATTTGAATAATCGAATTTTACAGATAAAAAAAGGGGCAATTCCAAATTTGGAATTGCCCCTTTTCATTTTTATTCTTACGATTGGGATAACCTATTTCGTTATTATCAATTTCGTTCGAACCACTTTATCAGGATATTGAATGGTCAAGAAGTAAAAACCTCCCGCAAGACCTTTCAGATCAAACTCTAACTTTTCAGAATTGAAATGCCCCTTAATTTCCTTCGAGACTACAAGCTTACCTGCAGAATTAAAAATCCTTAAGAGTCCATCCTTATCTGTTGCATTAATCTCTACAAAAAATTCACCACGATTTGGATTTGGATAAACCACCACTCCACTCTCGGCAATTAAATCTTCAATTCCTGTTGTAATAAATACTTGCTGAGAACTCTCACTATCTGGACAAGCTCCATTCGATGCGGTTAATGTTACCACGTAACCACTACCGCTTGAGTTTTCAAGAACGTAGGAATGACTAGGTTCAAATTCACTACTCAATACACCATCTCCAAAATCCCAAAGAATAGAGGTTGCATTTGTACTTAAATTCGTAAAATGAACCTGATTGTAATCAATTTCAAATGTAAATTCAGCTTCTGGTTGCTCTAATGGACTCACTGTAATTGAATTTGAATATTGCGAAGAAAAACCTGCTTTGTTAACAACAGCACGGTATCGTTCATTTTGAACAATTTCATTCGTTACCAACAACTCCGCATTTTCTCCTTCAAGATCTTCATATACATCATCCAACTCATTGTATTTTTGCCATTGAATTTCTCCATCGAAACCAACAAGTGTAATATTTGATTTTGAACCATAACAAACCAACTCCGGATTGGCTGTTGCCTCGCCTGCCCTGTTCGACTTAGGTTCAGGAATAGTAAATCTTGCCGACATTATGGAAATTAGTCCTGTTCCTTCAAATTCCATTCTAGCTCCTTGCACTTCCATCTCACTAGTCGCTGCCAAATCAATAAATTTAATTTGTCCATTTGCTGCAAGCTGAGTTAAAGTTCCGGATAAAGTCCAATCTTCTAAATCTGCCTTACGAACGGTTACAGGCGATTCATTATCCGTATCACAAATATTTCGATATTGATCCTGAAGAGACAATTGTGGTTGTCTGATAAACTGTTCTCCGTTTGTTGTCGGAGGTGATGGCTGTTTCTCAATTATCAGATATTTAGATTTACCATGATGAATTGCTTGTTCAAACCTTGTTGTATCATAACTACCTGAATATACATACATGGAATCAACTCCGTACTTTTGTAAAATTGAAGTGACTGTTGGATCAAAGGTAATCTGTCCAGGAACTGAAATATCATAGTTTCCTTCCAAACTTCTAATACCATATCGGATATCTAAAATTTGATCTCTCCATGATTTGTTATCGGTAAATGTAACTACAAATTGTTCATCTACATTTGCATCAACAGCTGGAGTAATTATTGGTGCTGGAGGTCGAACAATATCAAAACTATCCGATACTATATTTAGTAATCCATCAGATGTAAACAGCAACCTTGCACCTATTACCTCATCTTCACTAAAAGCACCTAAATTTGTAAACTGAACAATACCTTCCACTGATGTAATGGTTTTTATTCCGCTCAAACTCCATAAATTAGAATTATCATTATCCGGATCAGAAAACTTTTGCACTAAAACTTGAGTAAGATCATCACTTGTACAATTGTTCTCGTATTGATCTTGCAATTGAATTTTTGGCTGTTGAGCCAAAGTATCACCATTGTTCTCTGGTCCTATTGGTTGTTCAATAATAACCATGTCAGTAGTTACTCCATGTCCGATAATTTGTTCAACTCTAGCATCAGCATATCCGTTTGCTACAACTACAATGGTATCGGTTCTGGCAATAAACAAAGTCGAATCTTTATCAGGATAAAAAGTAATAACACCAGGTTCAATCAAGTAAGAAGTATCCACCAACGTATTACCTGCAAAACTGATAGACGAAATAGAATCTCTCCAACTTGCGTTGTCACTCGCCTGAATCGTAAATTCATTGTCAACAGTTGCATTCTCTGCTGCCGTCAAATCAATTACAGGAACAGGAATTGTAAATAAATCAGATACTACACTATCACCAATAAAATAGAACTGTAAGTAAGCAGAATCTATTGCAATTTCACTTTTTGCAGTTAGATCAGTGAAATTAATCAAACCATCCACAGAAGTTACCTCAAGAGTTCCTCCCAACTCCCACGCTTTGGTGTCGAATTTTTCGACTGATACTATGGTAGAAATGTCAGTTGTACAATCATTCAGATATTGATCTGCTAATTTCAGTTCTGGTTGTTGAGCCAATAAATTTCCATTTTCAGATGGCGATGTTGGTTGTGTTAAAATCAATAAACTATCCGCAACACCATGCTGAATATCTTGCTGTATGGTATCATGAGAAAATCCTCTTGACTGAACGATCACCTCATAACTTCCATTTGTTTGTAAAAACTTCGATTCTGCCGGAATCAATTCAAGCTCACCAGCTACAGAAAAATTATAACTCTCTGCCACTAAGACACTGTCATTTACCGTTACAACATTAATCCTATTTCTCCATACAGAATCTTCTTCAAAGGTAATTTTAAATGGATTATCAACTGTTGCCCCAACCGCTGCAGTCAATACAGGAGGCGTTGCAATATCAGGAATATCAAAAGGTGTAGCAACAACTCCATCCATATCTGTAGAGCTAAATAAAATTTCAGCTCCTGTGATCGGTCCGGTTGAAAAGGCTGACAAATCATTAAAACTTACAATTCCATTCTCAGCTGTTTTTTCTAATGTACCTGCTAAGTCCCATTCTCCCTCATCATTTCTACTGGCTGTAATGGTCTTTTCATTATCACTATCGCAAATATTAGAATACTGATCGTAAAATTCCAGAATTGGCTGTTGTGCCAACAAATCTCCATTTGCTAAAGGAGCCAATGGTTGTTGTGTAATATTCATACTATTGGCAACTCCATGACCTACGGTTTGTTCTGCCGTAGCATCACTATATCCTAACGCCTTAACTACAATATCGAATACACCTGATTTTTGTAAAAGAACCTCTTCGGATACATAGAATACAATTTTATCCGAATCAATATCGTACGCCGAACTTGGAAGTGTATCTCCTTCATAAGTAATCAATTCAATACTCGTCGACCAGGAATCATCAATTGAAAAATAGGTAAGTTCAAAATCGTTATCGACTGTTGCATCAAATTGAGTTGACAAATTTGGTGGATTTTGCAAGGATGGAATATCAAAAGGATCGGAATCAACGGAAGCAATTCCATCTCCTGTAAAAGTAAGATATGCACCTGTTACAGCTAAACTACTTGATGCAGTTAAACTTCGGTAATTAATTACTCCATTGCTCACCATTTGTAAAGTATCGCCCGCGAGTAACCAATCTCCTGTTCCTCCTTTAATCACTAAAACTTCATATTCATTTTCGGTATTACATGCATTATTATATTGATCTTTTACAGAAATCTTAGGTTGCAAGTCCAATTCTCCACCATTAACCAATGGAGCAGTTGGTTGCGTTTCTATTACTAAAGTATCTGGCTTACCATGTTTTATTTCCTGATTTACAGTTGAATTTTGATATCCTCTAGAAAAAACAATTATCTCCTTAGTATCGGCAACTTGCATACTTGCATCCTGCGATGGATCGAATACAATTTTACCTGCCTGACTCTTATCGTAAGCTATTGAAGGAAGCAATACTCCACCGTATGACAGAGAATCAATTTTGCCTTGCCATTCGGGATTTTCCGAAAAAGTAACATCAAATAAAGAGTCAACTGTTGCACTTGTTGAAGCTATAAGAGAGGGTGCAAAAAGAGGAGCTGGAATCAAGAACGAACCAGATTCCACATTTGTTAGTCCTGTGCCGGAAAATGTAATTGTTGCATCACTTATCAAATCTGTACTTCCGGCAGTAAGATCTGTATATGCTACAACACCGTTTGTTACCATTAAAGAAGCTGTACCTTCGAGGTCCCAGCTGCCTCCGCTTGCATTTGCATTTATAGTTATAGAATTCTCTCCTGTACAATCATTAAAATACTGATCCTGTAATTTTACAACAGGTTGTGTTCCCAACTCCTCACCATTAGAGTTTGGTCCCATAGGCTGAGTTGTTATCACAATATTTTTTGCCACACCATGTGCAATTGCCTGTTCAACAGAATCGAGTAAATAGGATGTTGAAGTAACATATATATAGTCGGCATTTACCAATTGCAATAGTGCCGATTCGCTTGGTTTAAATGTAATTTTACCTGCGACTGTAGCGTCATAAGCATTGGTTGGCAATATTGCATCACCATATTTTATTTCGGTAATTTTTGATCTCCAATCTGCATTTTCCGTGAAAGTAATTTCAAAATCTGTATCAACTGTTGCATTCGATGCTGCTGTTAGAATCGGTCCGGCATTTAAATCTGGAATATCAAATGTTGTTGAATTAACAATTGTTAAGCCAGAAGCCAAAAAGCTAATAAACGCACCACTTACTGGACCATCACTCGCTGCTGTTAAATCAGTATAACTAACCGATCCATTCGCTGCAGTTTTTATTAAAGTTCCACCAAGAGTCCAATCGTTCACATCTCCTTTATCCGCAGTTATCTCAATAGTATTTTCCTCTAAACAATCATTTCCATATTGATCTCGAAGGGTAACACCTGGCTGAGTTGCCAATTCTCCACCATTCTCTACTGGAGCTGCCGGCTGCAAAACAATCACCATTTCACTTGCAACACCATGCTTTATCTTTTGAGAAACACTAGCTGTTTCATAACCTGCTGCGTGCACCTCCAAATCTTTAGTATCTGCCACCTGTAAATCAGTATCCTGAGAAGGATCAAATATGATCTTTTCGCCCTGAGTTTTATCGTAAGCCCCTTCAGATATTAGATTTCCATCATATGTAATTGAATCAATTGCCAATTGCCAGGTTGGATTAGCAGCAAAAGAAATTTCAAATTCTCCGTCAACAGTTGCGCTTGACGATGCTAACAATTGAGGTGAAGCATCTAATGCAGGTACTGTGAATGCATTACTTGTTACATCTGTTAAAGAAAATGACGAAAAAATAATCGTTGCAGTAGTAAGCTCTGCATCACTACTTGCTGTTAAATCTGTAAAATTGAAAACACCTGACGATGAAGTCAAACCTGAAGTTCCACCCAAGGTCCATGTTCCACCTGTAGCTACCGACGAGATAGTTGTAGTATTATCTGTTGTACATACATTTGCATATTGGTCGTGCAATTGTACCACAGGTTGAGTAGCCAAACTTGCTCCATTTGAACTCGGTCCAACAGGCTGAGTACTTATGAACAAATCAGCAACAAGTCCATGTCCAATTTCTTGTGTAATCTCAGCATTCGAATAACCACTTGAAATAATAGATAGTGCTTGAGAACCAGCAACCTGAAGTAATGCTGATTCAGCCGGTTTAAGGGTAATACGACCAATGGAAGTTGTAACATATGCCTCTACAGGCAATGAATTTCCTCCGTATTGAATGTCCGTAATATTTCCTCGCCAGCTGGCGTCGTCACTAAATGTAATAGAGAATTCATTATCCACTGTTGCATTTATAGCAGAAGATATATCTGGTACATCATCAACGGGTATGTCAAATGGATTCGAATCAAGCGTAGCAAAACTTCCAGAAGAGAAGGTTAGATAAGCACCTGCAACAGCTTCTGTACTGGTGGCTGATAAATCAGTGTAAGTAAATACTCCTCCTGCCAAAGTTTGATTAGGTGATCCACCTAACGTCCAATCACCAGCATCTCCTTTAGCAACTGATATTGTAGTCGCATTATCACCTGTACAAGCATTTCCATATTGATCCAAGCTACCTATTTCAGGTTGAGTTGCAAATAATCCTCCATTACTACTAGGAGCAGTTGGCTGTGTAGTAATACTTATTGATGCCGGAGCTCCATGTCCTATTTCCTGAGATAAAATTTTATCATTAAATCCTGCAGATACAAAAACGAAATCTGCTGTCCCAGATATTTGCAATTCTGTTGATAGCGAAGGATCAAAAGTGATTTGATTTCCAACACTGATATCATAGGCAGCTGCATCTACTGTATTCCCATTGTAGGTAATACTACTAATTTTACTTTGCCATGATTGAGTATCTGTAAAAGTAATAATGAATGAATTATCAACTGTGACTCCCGTTGCCGCAGTAAGATCAGGTGGTGAATTCAATCCCAAATTAAAGTTTGTTGAATTAACACCTGTCAAACCCGAGGAAGAAAATCCGATAAATGCATTATTCACAACTTGTGTACTTGAAGCTGTTAAATCGGTATAGGATAATACTCCTGAGGTAATAGTACCGGTTAATGTTCCCTGTAGATCCCAGTTTACAGGATCATTCTCTGCTGCTGTAATTGAAATTGAACTATTACTGGTACAAATATTACTATAAATATCTCTTGCACTAACAACTGGCTGTGTTTGAAACGGATCTCCATTGCTAGCTGGAGCTACTGGCTCTGTATCAATTGTTAATTGTGTAGCCACACCATGTCCTATGGTCTGAGATACTGTTGCATTATTATAACCATCAACAAAAACGATCATATCCGCTGTTTTAGCCGTTTGTAGTACGGCATCAGCAGAAGGGTCGAAAGTAATTTTATTGCTGGTAGAGTTGATGGTATATGCACTGGATGGCACCGTATTTCCATCAAAAGAAATACTATCAATATTCGATTCCCAATCCACATTATCATCGTAAGATATTTCAAAAATTCCATCTACGCTTGCTCCTGATGATGCTGTAAGATTCGGTGCTGTATTTAAACCAAGGCTAAAATCTGAAGAAGTCACTCCTGTTAATCCTGTTGATGAGAAACTTATATTTGCTCCCGTTATATTCTCATTACTGCTAGCTGTAAGACTGGCAAAAGTAAGAGTTCCCGAACTTGCATTTTGATTTAAGCTTCCCCCCAAAGTCCAATTTCCGGCATCTCCTTTGGCAGCCGTTATTGTTCTTGAGCCATCGGTAGTACACAAATTATTGTATTGATCTAAAATTTCAAGAACTGGTTGTGGGCTAAATTCACCTCCATTAACCGAAGGCGCTCCAGGTTGAGTATTAATTGATAATTTATTAACTGCTCCGTGCGCTAGGACTTGAGATAGAGTAGCATCACTAAATCCGTCTGAAGAAATTACTAAATTAGCAGTTCCTGCTGTCTGCAATGCAGTTGATAAAGATGGAGTAAATACAATTGTTCCTGTAGTTCCCGTATTATAAGCAGCAACATCAACAGTGACTCCATTATAAGTTATAACACTTATTTTAGATTGCCATCCATCAACGTCTGTAAAAGTAATTGTAAAATCAGAATCAACATCTGCATTAACATCCTCTGCCAAATCTGATGGCGGTCCATTTAAACCTAAACTAAATGTTGATGAATTCACTCCGGTTAAACCTGTACTACTAAATGAAAGGAAAGCACTTGAAATTGCTTCATTACTACTAGCAGTTAGGTTAGTATAGGAAAGAATTCCGGTATTAACACTTGCTGTAACATCACCCCCTAAAGTCCAATTTCCAGCATCACCTTTTGCAACTGTTACCGAGGTGGAATTATCCGTTGTACAATCATTATTATATGAATCCTGTAATTTAACTACAGGCTGATCTTGCAATTGACCTCCATTCACACTTGGTCCGGTTGGTTCAGTTACCATTACTATATTTTTAGCCGAACCATGACCAATTGTTTGTGATACAGGAGAACTGTTATTAAAACCATCCGAAGAAATAATTAAATCTGCGGTTCCAGCTACCTGTAAGGCGGTAGATAAAGATGGAGTAAAGGTTATCTCTCCACTTGTTGCTGTATTGTAGGCGGCATTATCAACAACATTCCCATCATAGGTAATGCTATTAATATTTGATTGCCAATTGTTTTCATCCGTAAAGGTAATTGTGAATGGATTATCTACTGTAACGCTACCTGCTGCAGTTATATCTGTAGGCGCATTATTTAAGCCCAAACTAAAATCAGAAGATGTAACCGGAGTAATTCCTGGAGAGGTAAATTCAATATTTGCACCAGTAACTTCCAAGGCACTACTTGCTGTTAAACCCGAAAAAGTCAATACACCTAAGTTTGCATTTTGATCAGGTGTACCTCCAAGACTCCAATCACCAGCATCAGCTTTTGCCGCGGTAATTGTTCTATTTCCATCCGTCGAACAAAAATTATTATACTGATCTCTAACCTCAATAACAGGCTGAGGATTTAATTCTCCACCATTTATAGCTGGAGTGCCTGGCTCTGTTGTAATTGCCAGTTGATTTGCTACTCCATGCCCAATAACTTGCGATAATGGTGCTGTATCGTCAAATCCATCAGAAGAGATAATAAAGTTAGCAGTACCAGAAGTTTGCAAAGCTGTTGATTGAGAAGGATCAAAAGTAATTTGATCACCAACACTAATATCATAAGCAGCTGCGTCTACATTATTCCCATCGTAGGTTATACTACTAATTTTACTTTGCCAGGATTGTGTATCCGAAAAAGTAATGAAAAATGTTCCGTCAACAGTTGCTCCAGATGCTGCTGTTAAGTCTGGAGGAGAATTCAATCCCAAATTAAATGTCGCTGAATTTTCACTGGTAACACCAGTTGCTGAAAAGGTAATAAAAGCACCAGTCACCACCTGAGTACTTGAAGCTGTTAAATCAGTATATGATAAAACACCAGAAGAAATTGTTCCAGATAGGCTTCCATTCAAATCCCAATTTCCAGGGTCATTTTCTACTGCTGTGATAGATATTGAACTATTACCAGTACACACATTGCTATATTGATCCTGTACATTCACAACAGGTTGAGTTTGAAATAAACCACCATTATTAGATGGAGCAACAGGTTCCGTGTCCATAACAATCTTTGATGGAGCACCATGTCCGATGGTTTGTGATACAACTGCAGTTTCATATGAATTAACTGATATTTCAATGTTTGCAGTTTTTGCAGTCTGTAAAGATGAATGTTCTGATGGTTTAAAGAGTATTTTATTACTTGTAGAGTTAATTGTATACGCACTACTTGGAACCGAGACTCCATCAAATGTAATACTTAATGAAGGGGAAGATTCCCACTCAACGATATCTGTATAAGAAATTTCAAAATCATTATCCACAGTAACACCAGTAGCAGCCGTAAGTGTTGGTGCAGTTTTTACTTCTATTGTAAAAGGATCAGATTCCAAGGAGAAAGAGGCGATCCCAAAAGTGATAGTCGCATTATCGACCTTAAGATCACTACTAGCTGTTAGGTCAGTGAAAGTAATTACCCCGGAAGATGCATTTGGATTTGCTCCACCCAAAGTCCAGGTTCCATCACCTGTTTCACTTAATGTTACCGTGCTTGCATCATCAGTAGAACAAGGATTGTTGTATTGATCCAGAAGTTGAAGAACTGGCTGAGCACCTAATTCACCACCATTAGATACCGGAGCAGCTGGTTGAGTAGTTATTGTAAATTGACTTGCAGATCCATGCCCAATTTCCTGAGAAACAGAAGCGTCTTCATAACCTGTTGCAAATACTACCAAATCGGCAGTTCCTGCAGCTTGCAATGCTGAATTTCCACCACCTGGTTTTAAGGTAATTGTATTAGGTCCTGTATTTAGCGTATAATCTGTTGTTTCTGTTAAACTTGCTCCATTATATGTGATGGAAGTGATTTTGGTTTCCCAATTTATATCCTCTGTATAGCCAACATCAAAGTTAGAATCTACAATTGCACTCCCTGCAGCAGATAAGGTAGGTGCACTATTAAGTGCAATTGTAAAAGCGTCGGAAGCAAAAGTATAAGAAGCAATCCCAAAAGTAATCGTTGCATTATCAACTTGTACATTACTACTTGCTGTGAGATTGGTAAAAGTAATGATTCCTGAAGATGCAGACGGATTTCCTCCGCCCAAAGTCCAGGTTCCATCACCTGTTTCACTTAATGTTACCGTGCTTGCATCATCAGTAGAACAAGGGTTACTGTATTGATCCAGAAGTTGAAGAACTGGCTGAGTACCTAATTCACCACCATTAGATACCGGAGCAGCTGGTTGAGTAGTTATTGTAAATTGACTTGCAGCGCCATGCGCTATGGTCTGCGAAACTGTTGCATTAGCATAGCCTCCACTAGCAGTAACAACGACATCTGCTGTTCCTGAAGTTTGCAAAACAGAATTCCCTACAGATGGTTTCAAAGTAATGGTACCACCTGCATCTATTATATAATCCTCGCTTCCAGGTACCGATGCATCAAGAGTTGTACCATTATATGATACAGTTAAAATAGAGCTTGCCCATGTACCATCATCAGTAAATGTAATTACAATATCATCATCTACAGTTGCGGAGCCGTCGGCAGATAACGTGGGGGTAACTTGAGCGAAAAGAAAAACAGTGGAGAATACGCATAGGTATCCCAGGAGTAAATATTTTTTCATAACATAGGACTTTAGGTAACTAACAGGCTTAAAAAGCCAAAGCATGTACCAAAACACCTACACTATTAAATATCAACCTATTGAACAGGGCAAATCTTACTATTTCAATTTATACGGAAATGGAGATATATCCAAAGTAGGCGGATAAACCTGCTAAAAGCGTAGTGTTTACAGTCCTTTAGGATATTACCTCCTTTTTTGGATGATTTATCCGAATGTGGATAAAAAAAGCTGACTTAAATAAGTCAGCTTCGATATCTTAATATTCAAATGATTTCTGTATCAAATCATCTTCTTCTACCTTAACTTCTTCCTGCTGACGTTCGACCTCCTGATGTCGAATTTTAAAATCTCGTGAGTAATTGATCAATTGCAATCCTCTGTTTTCAAATCCTCCGAAAGCACTTATTCTTTTAAAATGATATGTAGATTGTAATAAATCAACATTCATATCATTCATCTTTTGAGGAAATTCCTTTCCATATTTACTTGTTGCCAACGCGAAATATCTACACATATCATATCCTCTAAAACTGAAATCATTTGGCTCGCAAGAATATCTGTTTCTGAATGATGAAACAAAATTAAATGTCTTTTCATCCTTATAATCCACATAATAAGGACTAAATAGAGAAAAGTTCAAATTGTAAAACAATTCTGATTCCAAACTGGTGTATCGCTGCCATCTTGAGAATCCAACCAATCGTATCGCAAAACGTTGACTGAGTACATTTAAATTGGTAATGATATTCTCAACCAAAGGCTGATCATTAGAAGGAAGAACAACAATATTTTCGCAAGTATCACACATCATAGCTTCCATTCCATACAAGCCATACTCGTCGAATGATATTTTTTGATAATTCACCTCATCCGTTTCCCAATACAAACCCTTCTCAAACAAATTGTGTTCAATATCTTTCACCAACTTAAACTCATTCAAATGCTTGTATCGCTCAGGATGGACTACAATTACATTTTTGTATTTAAAATCAGTACAAACATATTCTGAAATTTGCTTGCAAACAGAATTCAAAGAAGTATTCAGTTGAATAACATACGGATTGTTATTGATTTCAGGATTCTTTCCGGTTAATGGTGAAACAATCGGAATGCCTTTTCGCTTTGCAAACTCCGATGCTACAACAAAAGTTTGCTGATAAACAGGACCAATTAAAAAATCAAAATCTACAAATTGATTTAGAGCAAGTATCTGTCGAACTTTGGCAGGATCTTTTTCTGTATCAAAAACATGAAGATTTACCGAAAGTCCCTCTTTTCTTAATGAATCAACCGCCAATAAAACACCTTGATAGAAACGTATGAACTCACGAGATTTTCTATACACCACGCGAGGTTCTCTCTGGGTAATAATCTCTAATGTATCTTTATAAGTAACAATCTGATTTATGGTATCATTGGTTTCCAGATAAAGAGGCAAGAATAAGCCAATACGTATTTGTTTTTGAACAATTCGATCTACATCTTCCACCTCAGGAATGGTATCAATTGTCACAATCTCTTCCACTATGGTATCTTTAACAACTTCTTTTACCTCGAAATATTCAGGAGGAACCAAATATCTGGGAATTCTAACCCAATCTCCTACTTTTAGAACGCCTCTTTTCAATTTTGGATTCAACTTTCGAAGCTTTTTCTGCTTCATCTGAAATTCCTTAGAAATAGAATATTGCGTATCGCCAGCTTTAATTACATGATAGTAATATTTTTTATCGTGCTGTGGCACATTAGAAACTTGTTCTTTTGGTTGAGATGGGGATTTGGGGATTTTTACCACAGTATTAAGGGGTAAATTTTCCCCTAATTCAGGATTAACTGATTTTATTTCCTGGATTGAAACCTTATATTTTCTCGATAACGAAAATAAAGTATCATCTTTCTTTACAACATGATACTTAAAATTAGGATCATCTTTCTTTACTATTATTGGAGCAACTGCTTGTTTACCTGATAAAGGTATCCTTAGCACTTCGTTCAAATTAACCGTTGCCTGTGATTTACCATTTGCTTTCATTAAATCGGTAAGTAAAACTCCATAAGCTTTCGAAATAGAAAACAAAGTTTGCTTCTCCTTAACGATATGCAAAAGGTAAGTCTCACCTTCAACAACTACCTTATTCTTAGATAATTCAATAGTAGTACTTTGAGAAAAGCCTACATTTATAGTCCCAAAAACCAGACTAAATAAGAGGATACTTCGAAAAAAACAATTCATTAAATATTTGTTTTTCAATTATTTATAGTTTATTCAAATTGCCAACAAAAATACTAAAGCTTGTGCGGAAAACAAAATAAGAACAAGAATTGAACCAATTATTATTTGAGCCTTTACTATCATATAAAAACAAAATCGAAGCTGCATATTATCAACTCCGATTCTAATAAACATTTTCTCCTTTTACTGTCTCTAATTCTCCATCAAAACATATTCATCGTATTCAATTTCGAATTTTAGTTTTTGTCTGGCTTCTTCATTTGCCAATGCTAAAAAGGTTTGTTTACATTCCTCGTTTATTGCTTTTTCAGCCATATCAATATAAAACTTAAACTTTACCTTTTCTTTCTTCATGGCTAAAATTAGTGCATCCTGATAAGATAAATCTGAATTTGTAACATCTACCTCCTCTAAATATCCGGCAATTTTCATATCCTGAATATCATCGGTATCAAAATCCAATTTCAGATCTTTCATTTTCTCTAATCTCAGCATTCTAGCCGTTTTCTCCAATGCTATATTGTGAAACAATCTTCGTACATTTTTCCGGTCCATTCTATCCGCTAAATCCGAATAAAACTCAATTTCATTCATCTCCTTATCAATAGCATAATCGATAATCTCTTCAAATGTTCTAAAAATTTTCATCCCCTAATTTTATTTGATTTAACAATCCACACAATTCCACACCTGCTCAACCCATTAATTCGAATCGAATCAATAAGTTACAAAATTATAGGCGCGACGGCAAATGAATATCTAAAACAAATAAATTAATAATGAGACAACTAAATCAATTTTACATTTTTATGAATTTCCTTTTTAATTCCGGCAAAGAACAAATAATCGTTTTAAAATCAATTAACTCTTGTTCCGAAAAAGATTCTTTTGGAATGATATTAGCTACCTGTCGGTTTTGATAAATAAGCATCCAGGCATTTAATTCCTTAACCTTATACGTCTTCTCCCATGTAACGGATGAGCTAAATGTCTCCCCTTTTATTTCCATCTTTTCCTTATCAAACCCATAACTTATTCTTTCCTGCAATCTACCATTTGAAATAAAGTTTCTTTTCGATTGGTAATAGATTAAAAATGGTAAACCTATTAAGATAAAACTACTAAAGCTTAATTCAAAAATAGGTACTTCCTCATCTATTCCATTATAGCCTGTAACTTTTCCTATGGCAATTAGCAACATCAGTAAACCCATAACTAAAGTAAATATCATTGACCACTTTCTATAGCTTAACTGATACATCAGCTTTAGATAAGGCTTGAATTCTAACTTCGATTCAATTTGTATTTTCATATTTATTATTTCTATTTTTTTAATTGTCTTTCACTTAAAATCTACCTTTATATTAATCAATCAAAATCCTAATTCCCTTCGAGTTGCTGCTAAATTCTGGTGCATACATACTTTGTATAGTAGAAATTCCATTTGAGAAATTCCCACTGTTATTCGCCCTTACTTCATATTCAAATACATATGTTCCCTTCGGCAATTCATCAAAGAAAAAGTGAGTTGCAACATCCTTCGTACTCTGATAATATCCAACACCATCCTGCCATTTGTATTTCGAAAGTACATCAACCGGTTCTAATCCTGAGGCTCTCAAATCTTTCAGGTGAACGAATTCCAAATCATTTTTTGATTCAATTTCCAACCTTACTGTTATTAAATCTCCTAGTTGAATCGCTTTGCTTTTTTCCATTGGAATCAAACTTTCACCCTCATCATTGGTTTCTTTAATGTACATGGTTTTCCTAATAGATAGAGTTTTATTTTCTGACGACTCGATTTGATCTAAATCTTCAAAATACTGCCAATAAGCACCACCAAATCCGGCAATTTTACTTTTATTCTGAACTTTAAGAGTAGCCATTTTTGAGTTCACTTCATCGCCTTTCCAAGTCAGTTTAAAATATCCTGTTCCCGCTTCTTTTTCAGTTCCACTCATTTTCTTTGTACTAATCTTTTCATCTCCAAGTTTAATAACTGTATTGTCTGCAACAGATAAACACTCATTTCCATTCATCAACAATGCGTAAATAGCTTCTGTTGTAGCTTTGGTGCTACTCCATTTATTGGTCTGTTTATTTTTAAGAAGCCATTGTTTTAATTGCTCTACTTTTTTCAAATCACCATCAATTTCTGTAAAGGCTTCAATTAGTAAAGCTTGTGTTTCAATAGGGGATTGATACCAATACCAACTCTTCTTATTTTCTTTCCAATACATGCCATTTTCATCCGAAATTACAGCTTGCTCGCTTAATGCTTCAATAATATTTTGAGCAGTTTCAAGCTTTCCATTTCTATGCATTAGTAAGGCGATCATGCCTTTATCGTAAAGAGATTGAGTTAGCCATGAATTTTCACATTTCTCCAAATAGATATTTGCCACCTTCTCTACTTTATCCGATAAAGGGTGAGAATTCTTAAAAAAGCTTCTGGTATATAAATAATGTATCAGCTGATGATTTAAAGCAACACTCGCTGAATCTTTTGACAATTTACAATAGTTCTGATATTGCTTTACAAATTCCTTATCCAGATACTTAACAGCTTTTTTTGCAATATCTTTAAGCTTGTAGTCATTCTCACACTTCACATCCAATTTGTGCAAATGCCCAATTCCGGATACAATATGCTGAGTAATAAACTGATTTTCCCGACCTCCTGCAAACCAAGGAAAACCGCCAGAACTCATCTGTAATTCCTTCAATTTACTACTTGTTCGTAATTGCTCACTTCTAACTTGCTCCTTGTCGAAGAATTTGGCTAATCTTGCCTTATTCTCTTTGTCGTTTTGTAAATCTATTACCCAAGGTGTTTCTGAAATTAAAATTGATTTTAAATCTTCATTTTCCTCCAATGGCGATTTCAAACTTTCCTTATTCATCCAAGTATTGATCACTTCTTTTATCTGAGGATTTTTTTCAAGAAGAACCTCTGCCAAAGCATTGGAGTAAAATCTTGAAAATGTTTGTTCAGCGCATTCATGAGGAAACTCCATAAGGTAAGGCAAAGATTTAATGGCTAACCAGGCTGGATTAGAAGTATATTCCACGCTAAATTTGTGATTTGTCTGCGTTGAAGACTTTACTTTTTTCAATTTCGCGAATAGTACCTCTTTCGATTCTCCTGCCGAAACCCATAAAGGTCTGCTTTCCGTTACCAAAGTTCTATTGGCAAGAACTGGTAAAATACTACTTTCTCCATCGCTATGCTTACCAGATTTTGCCACAATCTTATATTGAATTGCTGCTATACCTTTAGGAATCTTCAAACTCCAGGCTACTGATGAATTGCCTTTGGCTGCTATGCTAAAATTCTGAGTACTCTTAAAATCAATTCGCTCTTTGTCAATTGGATTCATTGTTACTGCATCGAACAATTGTAAAGCTGCGACTCCGGTAGCTTCTTCTTTGGTCAGATTACTGATTTTTGCACTTAAAGTAATTGTATCATCTTCACGTAAAAATCGTGGTGCATTGGGTATCACATTGATATTTTTCTGCGTAAGCACCCACTTTTCAAGACTAGCCGTTTCCACAGATTTGTTATGAGCGAATAGCATCAAGCGCCATTTGGTTAATGCCTGAGGAGAATCAAAACTAAAGCTTAGCTCACCCTTTTTGTTTGTTCTTACATGCGGAAAGAAAAAAGCAGTTTCCTTTAGATTGCTTCTTGTTTCCACCTGAGTTAGTTCTTCCAAGCCTTTTTTAGTACTAATAAGAACAACTCCATATCTCGCTCGTGCACCATAAATTCCTGTTGCCGATGCGCCCTTTAATACAGAAATATCAGCAATTTCGCTGGCAGAAAATTGAGCTCCAGCGGCTGCATCCATAGGTACACCATCAATAACATACAAAGGTGAATTACCTGCAGCCATTGAATTACTTCCTCTAATTTTTAGAAAAGAAACCTCTTCATCTTCCTCCTCTTCCACAACTAAAATTTCAACGCCTGCTACAGTACCCTTCAATTTTGAGAAAAGATCATTTCGGATATCTTTTGCACTCACATATCCAACCGAACCCGATAATGCTTTATCCTTTCGAGCAATTCCCATTGCTGTGACCACAACTTCATCGCATCCGACCGCATCTTCCGACATAGCTAGATTATATGTTCCCGACTTTCCAATCAAAACATCTCTTGCTGTAAATCCTATAAAACTGAAAACTAAAACTGACCCTTTAGGTGCATCAATAGAGTAAAACCCGTTAATATCCGTAGTTGCACCCAGCATTGTACCTTTTATAATTACAGAAACTCCTGGTATTGGAGAGCCAGAATTATCGGTTACGATACCACTAATATTTCCTTTAAAATATTTTGGTTTGTATTTTTTGCTTGAAAGCCTTTCCAGATATCGTTTGTTCGAATATTCCGATGATGCAAAATTAAATCCAAACCATTTCAATCTATGGTAGTTTTTCAGGAATGATACATTGTTATTTAGATAATTAGTATTAAAACCTAGGAAAGTACTGGTATTAAAAAATTCACTATTAACATATGGAGAACGATAATAATGGTTCTTTTTGAAATTAATATTTGTTTTCCAGGAATGACTCTTAAATTGATCCAAAGAAGAATCGTACATGGAAGCCAGAACTTCAGCATTTGCATTCTTACCATCCGAATTCTTAATCTTAAAACTCCATGATTCCTTGTTTCCAGGAGTCAATTTATTTCTAAAGCTTAAAGTTTCTATGTTTAATTCTCTTTCCTCTTCTTTAAAACTTGTAGAAAACTGTTTTTGAAAAAAGCTATTGTACTTCACAAAGTAGAGATTGAAATCGAGTTTATTCTTGTAATCTTTAGCTACAGGCACATTAACTCTTGCATTTCCATTTTCTACAGAAATCAGCTCACTAAACACCAATTTTCCCTGATAGTAAGCCTCCAAATTTACCTTAAGATTCTGACAAGCAGTTTTTAGTTTTAGAGATACAAATCGATCTTGCTTAAAATTCGAGTTGATGAT
>Ga0193954_1000282_pt1 | contig 30785 bp, 23 predicted proteins | sample BB_5_MG_FD_140340 | JGI IMG/M metagenome (GOLD analysis project Ga0193954, IMG submission 140340) | Microbial mat bacterial communities from the Broadkill River, Lewes, Delaware, United States - BB_5_MG | ecosystem: Environmental > Aquatic > Freshwater > River > Microbial mats | place: USA...
ACACGGCCTTGCCTAGCGCAATCTGGCTTGCCTCATCGCGATTGGCCGCGTAGGTGGCGCGCTTGTCATCGGTGATTTGCGCCCGAACTCTCGCCTCCGGCACCGCCTGGAAGCTGGCCAGTTCGTCGACCTTTCCGCGGAAGAACGTGCTCAGCTGAGCCCGATCGCTGTCGGGAAGCACGGCGCCCTGGTCGTCCACATCGTAGATCAAGACCACGGTGGCGGCCTTGGGGCCCATCTCGGAGGGCTCGACCTCCACCGGGGCGGGCGCACGCAGGCTGGCGCAGCCCCCGAGGAGGACAAGGGTCATGGGGAGCATTAAGGATCGCACGTGCTCACGGGTAGCGTAGCCACGGGTCGGCTTCAACCGGGACCGGCCCGTGCAAGCGAGGTTTCTGTACCGGTGAACGCCTTGGACCGGCGCGTATCGCCCTTCGTGAGGATTACTGTTCGGAGTAAGTTGCCACCGCGAGCCTGCAGGGAGTAGGGCAGGGTATGCATAGGCTCTCGATTGTACTCCTCGCCGCCGCGATCACGTCCTGCGGCGCCGACCGGGAACAAAGCTCCACCCTACCCACGCCTACAGGCACGAGCGGCACCGGTGACGCGGCCGCTCTGTCTGCCAAGACGTGGTGCGAGGGCATCAACGTGACGTTGACGGGCTACTATGCCCGCTGCTTTGGCGGAACGACCGAGCAGTGGCGTGCCCTAGTGGCGGAACAGGTCGCATGCACCGAGGTCAGTGACGAGGTTCGCCAGGCGCGGCTGTCTTTTGACGCCCAGAAAGCCAGCGCCTGCACCAGCGCTCTCGGCGCGGCATCCTGCGGCCGGGATGGGCTCGATATCGAAAGCTGCGAAGGCACGCTGACCGGCGCGGTCGCTGCGGGGGAAAGCTGCTCCGACTCTTCGTACTGCGTTGAGGGCACACGTTGTGCGATTCCGCAGAACAGCTGCTCTGGCAGCTGCACACTCATTACGCGTGTCGCAGTGGGTGAATCGTGCGCAGGGGCACGATGCGCCGAGGGCTCGTTCTGCTCGTATGATGGCAGCCCAAGTACGCCCGTATGCAAGGCGCTCGGCAATGCTGGCCAAGCCTGCAGCTCAGACTTCGAGTGCGCCGATTCGCTGTGGTGCGATGATATGATGTGCGCGGCCCCAAAGCCCGCCGGCGCGGCGTGCTCCGGGCGCTACAATGAGTGTACCGACGACCTGCTCTGTGCTGGGCCAGAGGGGGCTCGAGCGTGTCGACGTCCCAAAAAACTCGGCGAAGCCTGCACCGCCGGTGATGAGGAGTGCATCGTAGGCTACTGCTCAAACGGTATTTGTGCCTTTGGCCCAGAGCTGGGCCAGATGTGCGGCAGGGATGGCCCGGAGGAAGCCTCCTGCCAACAGGGCTACTGCAGTGCGGAGTCCAGCGGCACCTGTCAGGCGTATAAGGCCGCGGGCGCCCCGTGCCAGGACAGGGGCGAGTGTAGCTCCTTCGAGTGCACGGGTGGGGTCTGTCAGGCCGAGCTTTGTCCCTGAGCTGTCTCTGGAAGGCGACCTTGCAGGCTCAGGGCTGATTGTAGACCCGCACGTAGTCGATCAGCATGCGCTGCGGAAATACGGCGTCATCAATGCCACCGCCCGCGCGGCCCCAGGCGCCGCCCACCGCAACGTTGAGGATGAGCTGAAAGGCGTGGTCATAGGGCCATGAGTTCCAGCCCGATTTCTCGTTGATGTATGTGAAGTACAGTGCATCGTCGACGAAGACGTTGATGCGATCAGGTGTCCACTCCAGAGCATAGACGTGAAAGGCCTCCGCGGCGTCGTCGACGAGGATACGGCCCTTTCGTTGCTCCCACTTCACCCAATAGTAGGACTCATTGTGCACGGTGCCGTGTACGTGGCCCATTTGGTAGCCCACGTGCTCCATAATGTCGATCTCACCCGAGTTGGGCCAGGCATCGCAGGTTGAGCTGCCCTGCCACTCATCGCCTTGTTTGCACTTGGTCGCGTACTTAAAAGGGTCGGCGGGAAGCATCCAGATTGCGGGCCACGTACCCCTGCCCCGAGGCAGCTGAGCCCGCACTTCGAACCGTCCATATTTGAACGGGGCTTTGGAGAATATGCGGCCCGAGCTGTAGGCAGCGCCCTCATAGTCCTCTTTGTGCGCCTCAATAATCAGGTGGCCCTGCTGCACACGCAGGTTCTTAGCGCGGTCAGTATAGGCCTGGTCTTCATCATTAACCTTGCGGGCCGGCCACACATTGACCTGCCACTTGTCCCGGTCGAGCTGCTGGCCCTCAAACTCATCACTCCAGACCAGCTTCCACGGCGCTGGGCGGGGCATCTTGCGCCGAGCCACCAGCGCGCTGAGCACGGGCTCGCCCGCAGAGGCTTCAAATCGAGCGTTCAGCTCACCGTCACGGATCTCGATGTTGGCGATGGTGACGGTGAGCGCGGAGTAGACCTTGCCATCCCGGGAGGCCATCACGTCGAGATCATCGATGACCCGCTTGTCCTCGAGGAAGGCGTCAAAGACCCGAGCCCCGCCCTTGATGTCCTTCGGCTCCGCAAAGTGAAAGGTCACGTCATAGGTCCCATTGGGCATGGGCTTTTTGACCTGCACATCCCCGACCCGGAAGGTGCGGTATAGGAGACTATCCTGAGAGCCCTTAACGACGGCGAGTGAGTCTACTCGGCCGCCGACTACCGCGGCTTCAGCCTCATAGAGGGTGCCGTCCGTGGCCTCATAGGCGGGGCCGCCCACGTTGACGGCCCAAATCAGGGCGGGGCTCGCCCCGGGCGGGCCGGTCCTGACCTGAGCGGGCGGCTGAGTGGCGCAGCTGGATATCAGCACGCCTAGAGTGGCGGCGAACCAGGGCTGATGCCGTCTGACTATCTTATCCCATATTCGCATAGTGGCAGCCTAACATGAGCCCAGATAGCCGCCGGTGGTGCGTGTCGCAAGGTGATCTTACTGGCAGGGGGAGGCGTAGGTGATCCGGATCGTGCACCCGCTGCACCCTGGCTGCACGCCCCCTGAGTAGGCGGTACAGCGGCCCGGCCGAGAGTAATTAGCGTGCCGCCCATAGTCGGAGAAGGCGCAGCAGCCTGCGCCCAGTTGAGTGCAGTAGCTACGACAGGCGTCATAGTCGTCGGTGTCCAAACTGCCGAGCGCGGTACCACCGCAGTGGCGGCTGTCGGGGGCTGTAAAGGCATCACATGCGATCGGTCCCGCCTGACAGGAGGCCGCGTAGGTGATGCGGATGGAGCAACCCGAGCAGCCCGCGCCCAGTGGGCCGTCATTGGCGCGGCACTGGCCGGGCCGAGAATAATTGGGGTGCCGACCGTAGTCCGAAAAGCCGCAGCACTGGGCGCCAGAGGCCTCGCAGTATGCAAAACAATCCGAGTAGCTATTGGTCGCGAGGGTCCCGAGGCTATTGCCGGTACAGTGCGCGGAGTCCGGAGCCTGAAAGCTGCCGCAGCTGGTGAAGCTACAGGCCTGCAGGCCCGCTTGCCAGTCGGAGAGCAGTCGCGGGCTGGGGCGCATGCCCGAGTAGGCGGCGCTATTCACGGCGACTGTATAGAAGTCCTGGGCCGTCTGACCGCCCGAGGCGGCGAACTGCACAATGTTGGGAAAGAGTGTGTGGATGGCGATGCCCTCGGAGGGGTAGGCGGCGGCCTCGGGCAGCTCAAGGACAAAGGGCAGGCCGGTATCATCGACCCAGCGCCGTCCCGGGCTTGAGCGATCGTGTAATGTGCCAAACAGGGCACTATCCACCATAGAGGTGCCTGAGTACTCCGGACGGTGGATCTCTAGACCGCGCTGCAGCACACGGTGCACGAACAAGTCATAGGGGGCCTCGTTCAAAGCCAGGGCCACGGAGGAGAAGAACCTCACCTCGACCTCGAAGGCCACGCTCTGAAGGACGGGTTGACCGGAGATGGCGTTGATCGGGCCAGCCCTGCCGCCAAAGAGCGAGCGCAGGTTGGGCTCCAGCACGACGGTGAGTTCGGCCTCGGATGCGTCCGCAGTCAGCGGCGTCGCCAGCGGCTGGCCTTCGTGTTGGATGGTGATGCTCTCCACCGCGTTGCGCGGCACAGGCAAGTGCCATTGCAGGGCATTATCGAAGTCCCCACCCAGAGCCAGCACATTGAATGTGGCGGTCATGCCGACGACCCGGTTGGCGCCGTCCAGCCGGTGCACATAGTTATAGCTGACCACGACGTCGTTGAAGTCGAGGTCACCCTTCGATGGCCACTGGTCTTCGAACAGCATGACCCCGTGCACGCCCTCGGCCGGGGAGAAGCTGACCGCGGCGAGGCTGGCGTCGCAGGGGAACTGGTCGTTCGCGTCCGCCACCCCGTCTCCGTCGCGGTCGGCGAGCGCAGGTGCGGCGCACAGCAGGCCAGCGGTGAGCGCGATGGCGCTGCCGAGGTGCAAGGACGGACGGTGCTGGGCAATCACCGCCTCAGGTTAGGGTTCAGACGTGACGAGAGTCAATGCAGTCACGAAAGCTGGGGCGTCATTGTATTGCACTTTGCGGCCGTGAACGGCGATTTTGGTGGGATGGCGCTGCGGTAGAGGTGCTGCCGGCGCCACCGGCGCGTCAGTGGGGCTGCGCACGCCGGTGTGCGTCCTTGAGCTCTTCGCAGCCAGGGACGTGCTGCCGACCGCCACGTGCACCCGGATCGACCGGTGCATGCGTCGGCTCTAAGGACTCAGCGCACCGTATACGATGTCTCGTGGGCCGGGGTCGGGTGCGAGGTGTGCAAGTTATATTGCGATTTGCGGCGCGGCACATCGGGGGATGGAGCTTTACGCCTAGGCGGCAATGACTGTGTAGGCCGCGAGACCCGTCATCACAAAGAGGGCGCTGACGCCCACGCTGAATACCTTCATGCGTATGGGCACGTAGTTGCTCGTGACATGCACGAAAGCGTGCACGTAGCGGCTGATGGCAAAGAGGATGGCTAAGCCCATGACCAGGTTTGACACCGCGTCGAGCGCAGCAAAGATCAAACACAAGACATAGAATAGGGTGGGGACCTCGAACTGGTTTGCGATGTTATTCGACACGAGCCGGACCTCATCGGGCCACTGCTTGTTATCGATGGCGGTCTTCTTGAGGTCCACATTGCCGGCTGCGACGGCGGCCTTTTTGCGCCTCAGGAGAAGGATGAACAGGCACAGCGTCAGCGAGAGCTGGGCCAGCACCGGCACGAAGATCATGGTCGCTTTCATCGCCGTCACCCTCTCACGGGGCAGGTGCACAGGGCGAGCCGCAAGGATGCAACGGTGGTTTGCGCGAATGCCCTAGGCGGGCACGGCGGTTCGATCGCGCCTGTACTGGCCTCGAATACGACGTCCCTGGACGCGGGCGCGCCCCGCTTCAGCGATGCCTACAAAGCCGGGCACGGGACAGCCATCTTTGTAGATGGTGGGGGAATCGAAGCAGTCGCAGTCATAATTCTGCGACTGCCACTCGGCATCCTGGCAGACCAACTGTGTGTTATTCGGGTCACAGGCGGTGGTGCCGTTCTCTGTGCAGGCCTCACCCGCCTCTGGGCTGGCTCCGCAGCCCGTGCCTGCGAAGAGAAGGGCGGTGCCGACAATCATGGTGCCGCGTCGCAAAGTCTTTTTCATAAATCGCTCCTATTGAGGGTGATGCCCAGGCGCTCGAAGCCGCCGATGACTTCGGTCTCGAGGGCCCATAAGTAATAGCTCTTAAATGCCGGGGACGGTGGGATCCCAAGGCTCATCATCTGCGATGCTTGAGTGGCGTCTTCAAAGAGTAGGGCCTCGCCGGGCTCGATGACGTCGCGGAGCTTCATCGCCTCGATGTGCTCGAAGACGCAGGCCGAGACCCAAGCATCACCCGGGTACTCGAGCCACGTTGGGGCCGCGTCACTCTTGAGCGCCGCCAGCAATATTCCACCGAAGGTACTATGCAGGACTTCGTCCTTGGCGATGCGCTTCAAGATATCTCGGAAGCCCGAGCTAGGGAGGCTCTTAATACTATGTTTGATCAGGGACTGCGCGACGACCTCACCCGTCGCAAAAGTACCGCAGAGCATGCGCAAGGCGAGCACCTCGGGGTTACTCTCGGCGCGGCTTTGTTGCAATTCCGCGAGGTCGAATGAAATCTCGCACGTGCTGCCCAGCGCGGCCGCGGCATGCATGCACATAGCGGTGTGCCTCTGCTCGTGCAGCATCATCTGTAGCGCCAGGTCTTGCAGATCAAGCGGCGCGTTGAGGTCTACGAGCAGCCCGTGAAAGCGCCGCATGACCATGACGCCAATGTACTCAGAGCGCGCCCGGTCTTCCCAAGCGCGCATCGCGCCTTCGAGCACCGCAGGCTGTACCTCAGGTACGGTCAAGGCAGGTTGCTCGGGCACGAAGCGTCGGAGCCCTTTGTGCTCGCCCAATGCAGACTGATCCAACTGCAGGACCACGGACTCCCGTGCTGACGTGGCATGGATCAATGCGCTTCGAACCTATCTGGTCGCCCCCACCAAGTCGAGGCGGTCTGGCCCAAAAGCGAGCGGGTTCTCCGTGTCTCAGGGGGCGTCACCCATTTGGTGGAGGCCGCGTCTGCACTCGACGCCGGTGCGCGCCCGGAGTACGCCCCTGGCGCAATCTTCGAAAGTCGCTAAGCGGCGCGCAGGAGGCAAGCATGGGCCTAATCGATTGGATGAAACGAGTCTTTGGCAGCGGTGATAGACACGAGGCGGCCCGGCGCGCAGACGAGGGCATCGAACGCTTTTGGGCCTTCTGGAGGGCCCACGCCGATGAACTATCGACCCAAGCCGGAGAGAAGATGTCCGACGACCTGGTGCAGGCTGTGCAGTCCGCAGTCGCCGACATTCACCCGGAACTTGATTGGGAGTTTGGTCCCGGAGCAGTGGCCACACACAGCTTCACGGTCTCGGGTCACGGCGACGCGGGTCTGAGGCTGCTCGCAGAACGCTGGCGGCGGCTCGCCCCGGCCAGCGATCATTTCGACTTCTTTGTGACTCGCCAGGCGGAGGCGCGAGACAAGCTGATGGGCATGAGGCTGGAGCTGGCCGATGAGCAGCTTGTCTTCTCAGAAGTTCGCCTAGGCCTCGAGCGAGACGAGAATCGGCGCATCGTGAATGTGGGCATCTACCACCCCGCGTTTGCGCGCCTGGATGAGGATGCCCGTGTGCAGGCGAGCTTTCTTATCCTTGACGATACGCTGGGCGAGGATGGTGTGGAGCGGTGGGTGGGTGCACTTGAGGTTATGCAGACCGCTCCAGAGGGGGGCGTGGACCTGCTTGGCCTGCTCGACGACGTGGCACAAGTGAAGGCCCTGCCCGAGGATACCTGGTGCTTGGGTGAGAGTGAGGAGGATGGATTGCCGGTTGTACACTTGGTCAACCTGGCGGCCAAGCGCTGGGACTATCCGCTCTTCGATACTTGGTGCGCTGTGCGCCTGGACTATGAGGGCAATGACACAGGCATGCCCAGCCCGTCCGATCGGGAAGCGCTCGATTCGCTCGAAGATGGTCTGACCGCTTTCTTGGACGATGCGGGCATCAACCTGGGCCGCCGAACCGGCGCCGGCTATCGTGAGGCCTATGTCTACGTTGATGGATCCACAGATAGTGCCGAGCGTCTCTTGGCGTGGACGAAGGGATGCGGATGGCCGGCCCGCTTGCGCGTTGAAGAAGACCCGCAGTGGTCAAGGCGCCCCTAGGGAGCGCTGCCGGTCGTTTCAGCTCGTTGTGCGCGCTGGCGCAGGATGCGGGCTTCACCATGATTGCCTAACGCTTGCTCGATGTCTGCCTGCAATCGCAGCCGCTCAGGCCACAGCGCCTTTGTGGGCACGGGCTGTTGAAGTACACGCAATGCGTCTTGCTCACGTCCCAGCTTCAAGAGCAGCATCGCGCGCCGGAACATCGCTTCTTCTCGGTAGGCGCGGCCATGGGGGTGCGAGGCGAGTCGCATGTAACCTGCTTCCGCCGCCTGCCAGCGACCACTTCGCCGGTGCACGTCCGCAGCCAGCGCGAGCGCGAGCGCTGCTTCTGGCCCGTCGGGGGCCTGTCGCAGTACCTCCTGTGCGACCTCCAGGGCGGCCGCCGGCTCAGAGGCGATCTTCAATCGGGCCTGCGCTATGCGCTCGGCCCTAGGAGGGACAGGGAACCAGGCGGGCCCGCCGGCGGTCAGGCGGCGCAGGCCGCGGGGGTCGCGTGCGGAGACAACTCCCGACCGCACGGTGATGGCCGTCGATTGAGCTGACACGGTGATCACACATTCTGCCTGCGTTGCTTGCAGCGTGACAAAGGGCGTGCGCAGAAGGGTCGGGCCTCCATCCACGACCAGCTGAGCTGTGCCCTTGAGTAACTCCAGGTCCGACCAGGGACGCAGCTTTCGGAGCTCAAGGGGAGTTTGGGAACTAAGAGTAGCGTCTCCAATGTGGCGCAACTCACCCTGCGGCATTTGAATATGGGTCGGACGCAGTGCCAGCAGGGCGAGGGCCGCGGCAGCGCTGATCCCAGCCACCACTACCCAATGGCGCCGGCTGGGACTGGATTGAGCGCCCCGTCGGATCCGGCGGGCGGTATCGGGGTCTGGCGCGGCGGGCTCAAAGGCGCGCGCTGCATCGCGGTGACGGCGAAGCTCGGCGAGCAGGGGGCCGCACTCCGGGCAGGTCTCAGCGTGGGCCTTAACGAGCCCGGAAGGCTCAAGGTGCGAGTCGACCAACAATACATCGTCGAGATGGGCACAGGTCATCGCATCATCCCCCGGGCGTCGAGGCGCCGGAGCAGCTCGACCAGCTCGGCGCGCGCGCTGCGCAGCCGACTCCTCACTGTCTCCCGAGGCACACCGAGGAACTCTGCAATTTCGGTTGCGGTACGGTCCTCGATGTCGTGCATGACGTAGACGGTCCTCTTCTTAGCCGCGATGCGCATCAGGCAGCTCCATACGCGTAGGGTCTGTTGTTTGGCCGCGACATGACGCTCCGGAGTGCGCTCATCGTCGTGCCGGGGGGGGGCCGCTTGCACCGCTCGCAGCAGCCGCCGTTGCCGACCGAAGCTGCGTAGCTGTCGGAGCACCACGCGGTAGGCCACGCCGAAGAGCCAAGTGCGTACCTTTGAGTCACCGCGAAAGCGCGGCCAGGCCTTGAATGCGGCCTCAAAGACGAGCTGAGTTACGTCCTCCACGTCCGAGCGACGGGCCCCCGGACCCAGCTGGTGGCCCACTAGGCGGAAGACGTCATGAAAGTACGCGCGAAAGACCAGCTCGAACGAAGCGGGCTTCGTAGCTCTTTGAGCCCCGCTCCGCGTGCTCTGCCCACGCATGACGAGCGCGTCTTGGTCTTCGATAGCCAACCGCTCACTCTTGGGGGGGAGACGCTTGGCCTACATCGTTGAGGCCCCAGCACTTGAGGTCGAAAGCGCCCAGGGGCACGCCGCAGGTGAAGCTCTGGCCGACACGAATACTGCGAAACCTCAGGTCCAACGGCGGGCTTGCGGTGCTCGCGGCGGGCCCCCAGCAACGCGCGGTTTGGTCCGACAGCAAACCGCAGGCGTGGCTGGCTCCGACCGCTACGCGCCCGTATCGAAATCGGGCATCCGGCACGTCCTGCAGGCCCCCGCCCCAACAAATGACCTGGCCCGCGGAGGTCCGTCCGCACGTACCGAGGCCGGAGCTGCTCAGCCAGTCGAAGAGGTGGTCTGGGGTCGACTCGGAGGCCGGTCGCCCGTCGATTTCGCCCCAACACGTCATTCGGGAGTCGTGGCGCAGGGCGCAGGTGTGGCTGTGGCCGGCTGAGACGCTGTAGTAGCCGCCCCTCGGTGTGGGACGTCGACACCGGCTCGGCGGCACGACCGGGGCCGGCGCGAGTGGGGCGTTCAGTTGGCCAGAGCTATTGTCACCGAAGCAGTGCACCTCATAGGTTCCGCTGTGCAGTACGCAACTGTGGTTGCGCCCTACGCTCAGGGCGTAGCGCTGCAAGCCTGCGGGCGGGGTGAGCTCGCCTGCATCGGGCCCAAAACACTGCGCGAGGCCTGGGCCAAGTCGTTCTGTCGGCGCACACACGGTCCGACCAAGGCCCCGGGGAAGGCGAGGGGCCGTAGCCACAGAATCTGGAGGGGCGCCCCAGCATTGAATTTCACCGGGTGTTCGATGGAAGGAGACGCAACCCCACTTGCTGCCAAGCGAGAACCCGTAGATTCCCCGGGTGGCCGTGATGGTGCCCTGCACGCCCGGCTCAGAGTCAAATAGTCCCAGTTGTTGGCCGGGCTGAAGAAGAAGGTCGTAGCAGGCCAAGCCAGTCGGGTCGGCGACGCAGCTGCCCAGGGGCTCGGTGCTTCCATCGGCCAGCACACGACGAAGCTCGGTGGTGCCCATTTGATCGGGATCAAGGTCAAAGTAGAGCGTCAAAGGCGTACGAAATGGTGTGCCCGCCGTTGTCAGGCGGTAGAGGGGCGAGCGCTGCCCCCTGAGATTGGGCAGCCGCGACTCGATCGTGACGTCGGTCGCAGCATGCACGACGCCGGCAGGCGCATCCACGGCGAGTAAGCCATCAGCACTAAAGATATACCCACCCAACGTGGACCAACGCTCGGTGCTACTTTCGTAGGATGAGTCGGAGTCCAGGGGGCCGGTCTCGCCGAGGCACGCGGAGACGATGAGGCTCGAAGTCAGCATCAAGGCAGCACGGTAGTATTCCATTACATGCATAGGTCCCCGTCTGCCTCATACCCGGTCAAAATAAGTCCGGCGCCTGCTGGGTTAGAGATTGTGATGAGGTGCCGGTCTGGATGGTCGTAGTGAACAGCGCGATCTCCAACTCTGATTGGGTCACAGAGGGGCAGCGGAAGGCGCCCTGCGTGTACCCGCATTCAGGGATGACGTGGGTGCTGCCGACGGCGTCAATCATTCGAAGTTCAGCGAAGACGGCCGCATCGGGGTCTTGCAGGTAGCGAACGCTCACAGGAGATCCGAAGGCGAGCCCCTGAGGGGTTACGCGGAACACGGGCGAGCGCAGGCCTGGCAGTTGTCGATCGCGGAAGGTCTCGATCGTAATCTCCATCTGGGTTGTCAGCGTACCCGCGGGCACACGCAACTCCAGACGGCCGGCCGCACTTCGTGTGATGCCCCCATTGGCACCCAGAAGCTCCGTGGTGCTCTCGAGGAGGACCCGACCGTCACACGCCGCCAGTAACGCGATGCTCGCGATGCACGCGAGAACGGGACGCTTTCGATGCATGCCCAGATGAGTCCCCGGTTGCGACGAATCGGGTTGAAAAAAGATGCCGTGCGGCATCAAAGGCCCCACGGGAGCTGATAGTGAGCGCCCACGCTCAAGCCCGGAGCCCAGCGTCCGGTGCGAAAGGGCTGTCCCTCGATGGCGGCCGGCAGCCTGATTTCATCCGGACCGGCAACGGCCGCAATATGGGCGGAGGCGGTGAGCAGCACGTGGGAGGGCACGCGCACCTCGACTCTGAGGCCCGCTTGCAGGACACCTTGCACAAGGGTTACAGACTCCAGCGTTCCCGTGGCGGCGAAGACTGTGGAACGCGCATCGCCACGCAGCCAGCGCACTCCGCCTCCAACGAGCACGTGCCCGGTCCACCGGTCCGAGCCCAATACACGCAGGCCCGTCTGCGCCATCAGCTTCGTGCCCAAGGCTCGTAGGTGCACGTCGCCCTTCGAGGCGCAGCAGAATAGCCCGTCAACGCTGGCCCTTAGGCTGAGCGTCCACGGTCCGCGCGCGGCCCGCAGCTCCAGTGCGGGACCCAACCGGGGTGTGCCTGGCGCGACCCACAGGCTAGATTCAAAGTGTAACCCCACATCGAATGTGACCGGGGAGATTCGCGGCGGCCCTGCGCTGATCCGGGGTGCGCCGGGCCCTACGGCCGCAGGAGGCGCGGATGCGTGGCCGGTGCCTCGGATGGCTCGCGGAGGTTCATCGCTCGGCTTGGAACCAGGGTCGTCACCGCGGTCGGGTGGGGCCCGAGGCGTCCCCCCGGGCTTGGCTTCGGTTATCGCGGGCGGGGTAGGCGTGGTCGCGGCACGGGCCCCGGGCGGGGCTCCAGGTGCGCCGGCCGCTGAGCGCGGGTCCGGTTGTGGTCTGAGACCGGCGGGGAAGCGAAGACCTCCGGGGACGGAGAGGCCGCGCCTCAAGGCAGTAGACTCTGAGCGCGGAGCGGAGGACGGGCTCGATAGCTGTGTCCGCGTACTGGTCTGGGTAGGTTCGGGAGTGCGGCGGCTGCGATGGTCGCTCCCTTGTAAGGCCCGAGCTTCAACCGACCTCGCGGTCAGCACGACGGCCACCCGTAGCGCGGCATCGAAGTCCCCATCGACGACCCCGATTTGCCGCTGTAGAATCGTGCGGTCCCGCTGAAAGACTCTCAGGTGCAAGTAGGATTGCGACATATCCAGGTCCACGCAGACGCCTGCGGCGCTGCTTGTCTTGGTCAGTTGCCCCGGTCCCAGTTCCTGCACCAGGGCGGCCGACAGGCGCGAGCTGAGCGGACCAGGGGAGACGTGGATGGCGGGCGCCGCGCACGTTAGCAGCGCCATGGAGAGGGCGGCGAGGCTCACGGCGTGTGATCTAACACAGAAGTGTGCTGCACTGTTTTGACCCGGGCCCAGGCTTGAGCCGTGGCCTTGTTGTGCATGATGAGCGTTGTAGCTCTCGGATACACCCTCGGAACCCGCATTCGAAAAAAGAAGTTGGTCGCCGTCGCATATCTACAGGCAACGATGACCCTCAAAAAGATCAGTCCCTTCATTCGTACCGCGGGCTTCCTGCTGGGAGCTCTGTTTGTGACCTCCGGTTGTGGTGGCTCGGAGGCCAATTGTTATGCGTCCATTGACGCCCTGCCTCAGGCCCCGTCGTCCGCAGACTTCCAGGTGGCATCTGTAGCCCTACAGTCTGCGGCCTGCTCCGACGCGTCCGCTCTGGAGTACTCTACGTCCAATTCAACGCTCATGTGTGAAAGCGATGGCGAGGGCGGCCCTTGGATCTGCTGGACCGGAGATGGCGGGGATTGCTTCCGGCTCGGCGGAGTATGGTGGTGTGGCTTTATAGAGCGCTAGGCAACGCATCGAAGGCCTGCTGCGGCCTCAAATGGACCTATTGACCCGCGAAATGCCGCGGGCTGAGCCCTCGCAAGTATGCGTGGGAAAGGAATTAATGTGAAGAATGATACTCTGAGGCTCACGCCTCGGGCCGGCACTGTTGCGGCCATCAGCGCCTTGCTGCTCACCACTGCCTGCGGAACCGACATCAATGAGTTTGAGGGCGCGGCCTCCATCGAGGCGAAGGCTTCAACGGCTGAAGATAGTACCAGCGGCGAACAGTCGTTGACCGCAAAGTATCCTACGGCCCCGCTCAGCTGCACTCAGAATAACGATTGCCTGGCGGCCTGTGTTTGTGGCTCTACGGGCCAGTGCCAGAACTCCGGTGTCGGTCCGGTGCCGCCTGCGGGCTTCTGCAATCAGGCCCCTGTGCGATCGTGCACCCAAAATAGCGACTGTAGGGATACTTGTAATTGCGACAAATCAGGGCATTGTTCCCAGCCCCGGATCGGCCCCCCGCCCCCGTATGAGGCGTGCCACTTGCCGCCGCCGGATCAGTACGAAGTGGATGATCAGTGGCCCGACTGGAAGCCCTATCAGGCCCAGCCTCAGGTGCACAGCTTCCACACCGCGGGGGATCGCGACTGGATCGCGGTATACTTTGGTTTTGCCGGAAACTACCGCTTCGAGACCTTCAACCTGCGCTACAGGGCGGATACGAAGATCAAGGTGTTTGAGTTCAACGCTGGCACGAAGGGGGATCTGGTCGGGGTTCACGACGACGTGGGCGGTTGGTGGTGGGATGAGCAGAGCAAGCGCTCTGTCGTGGATCTACAGGTCCCAGCAAACTCCAGCTACCTCATCAAGGTGGTGAATAAGTCTCCCGCGTTCGTCTACACGGACTACGTGGATTTCCCGGAGTATGAGTTTAAGATCACGCGGAACAACTAGCGATAATTAGGGGGGCGGCGTGCGGTCGTGGCTCTCGGCGAAGGTCCGCGCGCACTCCCTGATTCGGTGCTTCCAGTTGTAGACAACCTGCTTGTTAACTTCCAAACGATCGGCGACCTCAGAGATCTCCAGCCCATCTTCGTAGAGCAGGCGAAAGATGAGACATCCTCGCGCTGGCAGAGTCTTGGAGATGTGCTCCGCCAGAAGCCCTGCCGTTTGTCGGGCCACGACCTGTCGCTCGAACTCCCTCGGGTCGGCCAAGTCCTCACGAACAGGCACCTCCCGACGCCGATCTCGCCGGTCTGCACGTTGGCCTCGGAGATACATACGGGCCTGCCAGCGTGCCGCCTGCCCCACAAAGCTCGCCAGACTCATGCCCCCGGGCCGCCACAGCCCCAGTCGGGGCTTGGGCGGCGCAAACAGGCCCAGCCAGGTATTCTGGCTGACATCGTCGACGGTTTGCTCGTTGCAGGCTTGGCTCTGAGCGAGCTGATGTCGGGCTACGGCGCGCACCAGGCCGCCGAGTTCTGTGACCAACCGATTCTGGGCGCTTCGATCTCCCTCAAGCGCTCGCTTGATCTGCGCCGACGGTTCGTGGACACCTGGGACCATGAGGGATGACATCCGGTTGGCATCGATCCGTAGCCCGGCCGGTCGCTGGGTGTCTATACTCGGGCTGGCGCTCACCGCCTGTGGTTTTCCCTCGCGCGAAAAACTTCCCTATGGTGACGAAGCCCAGCTTGCCGGCGCATACGCGGTGGAACTTAGACCCTATGGTTTGGTGCATGTCTTCGGGCCCACGGATCAACCAACGGTAGTATCCGGGTTGGCGGGCCAGGGGCTGGAGGTTCGCGCGTGTAGTTCGGCGGGTTGTAGCGATGCCTGGCCAACCGGATCCGGCCGGTCTGCGGGGGGGCGTTGGACATCTGCCGTTGTCGGCGCGGGTCGAATCGAGCTGACGTTCAGAGGGCAGCGCCTGCAGCAGTGGCGCTATGAGTATCGTGCTCACCCGGCTCTTGAGCCTGTGGCGCTGGCCCTGGCTCAAGCGCGAACGCATCACCAGCGGGGGGCCAGCCCGGAGGCCCGAAAGGCCTATGAGACCGCCGCGCAGGTCGCGGCCAGCTGCGGAGTTCCCAGCGCCCACACCGCGATGCTGCGTGCCGCGGCCTATGTTGCGGTCGGGACCAGTAACTTTCCCCGGGCCCGCCGGCTGCTCGATGAGGCCGATGAGGCCAGCGAGGTTTGGGGTCTGGGTGACGATGAATTCGCCTCCGACTTCATGAGGGCCTACTTAGCCAGTCGGACCTTTGACCACGCAGGGGCCGTGGCTTACCAGCTGCGGGCGCTGCGCAGCGCCCAGCGGTCCGCACAGACCGAGAACATCACAATGGTGCAGCGAACTTTGCCGCTCACCCTGCTTGAAGCGGGTCGCGAGCGTGAGGCCCGACGATATTTACACGAGGCGGCGCCCAGCGCGCCTGCCGAGAGTGGCGCGCGCTTGCGGCAACTCAGTAATCGCGCCTGGCTCGCGCTGCATGGGGTGCTCGGCGATGCCGAGAGCCTGGCTGCGATCGCGGAGGAGATGGATAACCTGAGGCGGGAACTGAGAGAAGGTTTCTCTGGCACTCCCGCGCGGGAGTTCTGTATCAATCGCGCACATCTGGCGCGACGGCTTGCTCAACCCGACACGGCGCTGGTCTGGTTGAATCGTGCTCGCAAGCATATGGGGTCCGGCGTAGAGCCCAGCCTGGAGCAGGCTGTCCTGCGCGCCGGGGTGCTGACGGAGCTTGGGCATCCGGGTGAGGCCGCAGCGCTGTATCAGAAGGTACAAGATAGCCCTCGTCTCCAGGAGCAGCCTCAGTTCGCCCCCGAGGTAGCTTGGGGGCAATCCAGGCTTCAGGCGCAACAAGGGCTGCATGCCCAGGCGCGGCGCAGCGCCCGGCGCGCCGCCCGCGCGTTCGTGCAGCTGCTGCACAAGGCGGGCACAGTTCACAGTCGCGCCGCCTTCGTGGTCAGCCACCGTGCCTTCGTGGGGCAGCTGCTGTCCTTCTTCCTTGAGCACGGGCACCTTGCGGAGGCCTTTGAGCTTGCCGACGGGCTTCGAAGCCGCATGCTCGCGGCGTGGTCGCATCAGGCGCGCTTGTCCCGCGTGAGCACTGAGGACCGACGGCGCTGGGAGCGGTCCCTATCCCAATGGAGGAGGCTTGAGCGAGAGATACATCAGCACAGGGAGCTGGTTCGGACCGGTGCCATGCAGGTCAGCCTCGACGCTCAGCGGCGACTGCCAGGCCTGCTACAGGCCAAAGACGCGGCGCTCGCGGATGCCCTAGCGGTGCTCGGAGCCGGGCGCGCCCTCGCTCAGGTTGAAGACGTGCAGGGTGTCTTGCGGTCTGGTGAAGTGGTGGTGATCAGTACCGAGGCCACCACCGAGGCCCACGGTTCAACCTCGGTGCTGATACAGGTAGAGCGGGCGCAGGTCAGCTTGCTTAAGGGCCCAAAGCCCGCGGGCCATCGATTCGTGATCCAGGCCAGCACGTCCAGCGCGTCGCTTCCAGGTTGGGTTTTTGAGGGCTCCTGGTCCTACATCCCAAGCGCGGCTTGGCTCGTAGAAACGCGGCAGTCAGACCGCCCGGAGCCCGCGCAGCTGAGGCCCGGTCTTATTGTCTCAGATCCCGATTTCACCCTGCGCGGTGCGAGGGCCGAGGGTCGCGCGTTGCGGCGTCTATGGCCGACCGCGCGATGGCTACAAGGGGCCGACGCCAACCTTCAAAGGCTGCGGGCCGAGTTGGGGGCGCAGCCCGCCTTCCTGCACATCGGGGCTCACGTGGAAACCCCTGGCGAGCAGCCCGAACGGGCCTTCGTACGTTTGCACGATGGACAGCGCTTGGGGGTGGAGGAGTTTGGATTTATCGGGTTGCCGGCCGTGCCGGTCATACTCACCGCCTGTCATGCGACGCGTGCTCTGCAACTGCCAGGAGGAGGTCGACTGAGCCTGGGAGCGTTGTTCCTGGTCGCCGGGGCCCGAAGCGTAGTAGGACCGAGGAGTTTGATTGATGATAATGCGGCTGGCTTGTTTGGCGTGGCGTTTCACACACGTTCAGGCCTCTCTAGCCCTGGGGCTACGCTGCTCGCCCTGCGGCAGGATCGCAGTCTCGGGGGCGTGGCCGATGAGTTCGTACTCTTGGGTGAACCATGAGCAAGCCTGACCCCCTGGATGAATTACTGAGCATGGCTGCCGAGGGTGGCCGCGAGCCCCTAGAGCCGGACCACACCCCCGAACAGCTCAAGGCCTACGTCGAAGGCCGAGCCGACAGCGAGACGACCCGCCGTGTGGAGGCCGGGCTATCGAAATCAAAGAGCCAGCGCCAACTCTGGCGGGCGATGCAGGATGAACGGCGCTCCGCGAGGCGGCCCTCGGCTTGGTGGCTGCTCGCGCCGCTCGCCGCCGGGGCCCTCTTTGCCTTCATGGCGCGGCCAGCGGCGGCCCCCTCGCTTCACCTCGGACCGCTTCCACCGGGCCTGAGCGCGATGCGTGGGGCGTCCGACCACGAAATCCCGAAGTATGGGCCCGAGCATCATCCCGAGCTCGACCTGAGAAGTGATTCAGAGCAGCCCCCAAAGGTCCGCCTGTACGCCAAGAGCGAGCAGGGCACTCTGCGTGCGGTGCCGTTTGAGCTGAAGCGGCGTTCGGCCTGGGTGCACACCCTCAAGTTCTCGGCCCAGTCGGCCAGCCGGGGCCGAGCGGGCCCCGTGGCGCTTATGCTGGGGCCAGAGGCTGAGGATTGGCAGGGGCTGGGCGCTGATGGTTTAACCGGCCTCGCGCAGTTTTCTTTTGAATTCGTGCCTGAGTAAAAAAGAACTGCGGGCGATCGGCATAGGAGAGTCATGCGCAGTCTCTCGTGCCTCCCTATCATTCTCTTGGCTGGCTTCATGCTCGTGGCGGGCTGTGGAGGCCTGGAGCCCCCAGAGGTGGCCCAAGGTACGCACGGGGCCAGGATAGACCCCAAGCCCCTGGCGCAGCCCGGCATCTATTGCGGGGCCTGCCCATCGCCCCTTACGGCGGTTGGGGTCTGCCCACATCGGGAGTGCAAAGAAGGCAAGGCGTTGATCTGTGAACTCCACGGGTTTCCGGGAGGCTGGGCCTGTCCCACCTGCGGGCTGCTTCCGCCCCCCTGTCCCACGTGTAGCCCTCATGGGCCGTTCTTCCCGTGTCCGCGTTGCCTGCCCCCGCCCTCGGGCCCTTGAGCCGGCCCAGGTGGGGGCTGGGTGATCTAGGGCTCGTCGCGGGGCACACCCGCCGCGCCGTCCGCGGTGGGGGCCTGCTGGGCCTCGACGGCCGCCATGGCTTTGCCCGCTTTGCGCTGCCCGGGGGGGGCCGCGAGCGCCTCAAGGTCGTGCAACCCGGAGTTCCACTTGAAGATGCGGCCTCGTCGAGTTCGCGACCGCAGGACAGAGGCTACCCAGAGTCCCCAGGCGGCGAATCCGATCAACCCCCAGTAGTCATCGCCTGAGGGCGCCTAACCCTCCAGCTTTGCCTTCAGGAGTCCGCTGACGGTCTTGGCGTCCGCCTTGCCCTTGCTGGCCTTCATGAGTTGGCCCATGAAGAAACCCATCAGGTTCTTCTTGCCGTCGCGGTAGCGGGCTAACTCATCGGGGTGCGCGGCGAGTACCTGATCGATGATGGCCTCCAGGGCGCCGGTGTCGTTGGACTGCTCTAGACCGCGCGCGATGACAATCTCTGCGACCTGTCCGCCCTCGGTCGCGAGCACCTGCAGCACGGTGCGGCCGCTCTTGCGCGAGATGCTGCCCGCGTCGACACGCTGAGCCACCTCGGCTAGCTTTGCCGCATCGAAGGGCAGCGCGCCCAGGGCGCGCCCCTCGGTGACCTTGGGCAGCTCGTGCACCAGCCACTTGGCGATCGTCGATGCGTCCGCGTGTACTTTCAGCCCGGCCTCGAACCACGCTGATAGTTCGGCGTCGGCCACGAGCACCCGCGCTTCTTCATCACCCACACCACGCTGGACCAAGGCCTGACCTTCGGCGCTCAGGGCCTCTTTTTCGTGCGCGACGTGTTCCACCGGAGCCTTCGCGGCGACGACTGGTGCGGCCACCTTGGGTTTTTGGCGCGACCATGAGTCCTTGAGACCGACGGCGCGATTAAAGACTGGGGCGCCGTCCTTGCTCTCGATGGGGTCACAGAAGAAGTAGCCCTGCCGCTCAAACTGAAAGTGCTGCCCTGCGCAGGCCGTGGCCAGGCTGGGTTCCAGCTGGGCGTTCTTCAGCTCAACCAGGGACTCTGGGTTCAAGTGGCTTTGAAAGTCCACGTCGGCGTCGCCGTCCGGCTTTTCGTGGGCGAAGAGCCGGTCATAGAGCCGAACCGGCGCGTTGATGGCGTGCGCGGCGCTCACCCAATGCAATGTGCCCTTCACCTTGCGGCCGTCGGCCGCGTTCCCGCCTTTAGTCTCAGGGTCATAGGTGCAATGCAGCCTGACAACCTCACCCGCCTCGTTCTTTTCGACCGAGGTGCAGGTGATGAAGTAGCCATAGCGCAGGCGGACCTCCGTACCGGGAGCCAGGCGGTACCACTTCTTGGGTGGCTCCTCCATGAAGTCACCGCGCTCGATGTACAGGCGCCGGCTGAAGGGCACGGTGCGCGTCTCGTCCTTGGGTACATCCTCGGGCCAGTAGGAGGCCTCGATCTGTTCAGTCTGACCCTCCGGGTAGTTATCGATGACGACCTCGATGGGGTCGAGCACGGCCATGACTCGCGGCGCGCGGTGGTTGAGGTCCTCGCGCAGGCTGTGCTCGAGCAGGCTGAGGTCAACCACGCTATTGGCCTTGGCCACGCCGACTCGCTCGGAGAAGTGGCGAATGGCCTCGGCGGTGTAGCCCCGGCGACGCAGGCCGGCCAAGGTGGGCATGCGTGGGTCATCCCAGCCGCTCACCCGCTCTTCCTGAACGAGCTGCAGCAGCTTACGCTTACTCATCACCGTATAGTTCAGGTTCAAGCGAGCGAACTCGGTCTGAAAAGGCCGCGGGGCTGTGACCAGCTCGTCGAGCAGCCAGTCGTAGATGATTCGGTTATTCTCGAACTCCAGCGTGCACAGCGAGTGCGTGATGCCCTCGATATAATCAGACAAGCAGTGCGTGAAGTCGTACAGCGGATAGATGCACCACTCATCACCCGTGCGGTGATGGTGCACGTGGCGGATGCGATAGATCGGCGGATCACGCATCTTCATGTTGGGGTGGGCCATGTCGATCTTGGCCCGGAGCACGTGCTGACCGTCCTCGAACTCTCCCGCCTTCATGCGGTGGAAGAGGTCTAGATTCTCCTCGACGCTGCGATCTCTGTAGGGGCTAGGGCGCCCGGCCTCAGTGACCGTGCCCCGGTACTCGCGGATCTGCTCCAGGGAGAGGCTATCGACGTAGGCCAGGCCCTTTTTGATCAGCTGCTCTGCGAAGGCGTAGAGCTTGGGGAAATAGTCCGAGGCGAAGTGCAGCTCGGCCCATTCAAAACCCAGCCAGCGGACATCCTCTTGGATGGCGTCGACGTACTCCTGCTCTTCCTTTGAGGGATTGGTGTCGTCGAAACGCAGGTTGCAACGACCCTTATTCTCTTGGGCCAACGAGAAGTTGAGCACGATGCTCTTAGCGTGGCCGATGTGCAGGTAGCCATTGGGCTCCGGTGGAAAGCGGGTGACCACTCGGCCCTCGTACTTACCGGAGGCGTTGTCCTGCGCGACCATCGCGCGGATGAAGTCCTTCTTCGTATCGCTCATTTTGTGATTCTCGCTCAGTCCACGGTGATGGACTTGCTCACGTTCTTAGGCACGTCGGGGTGTACGCCGTGCTCTGCCCACTCAAGGCCATCGAGATAGTGCATCTTCGCGAGGCTCATCTTCAAGGCCAGGCGCTGCAAGGCTACCGTGGCGGAGAAGACGGTCATCATGGAATCGCCAGTTTGGGGCAGCCGCACGTAGACGCTTTTATACCCCTCGTTATCCGCAGGCGCCTTCTCCGCGGCTTGGCGCAGGCGCGCGTCCTCTTCGGCGATGACAACCGTAGTTGCGCCGCGGATCTTGTGGGTATTGATCTGGCTGACCGTCAGCGACACGTCGCGGTCATCCGGCCCGGTGATGTAGACCAAGGGATAATCTTGGTACATCGACCCCAGCAGGGCGCTGCGGTCGAAGGCGCGGTCAAAGATCTGACGCTCTGGGGTCTGCAGAGCCTCCACGGCCGGGTCGTTGGCCTCGAAGACCGACCCGCAGAAGGCCCGCGCCAGGCGGCCCAGGGCAGCCGCGTCGAGCCCATCCTGGGCCCCTTGGGCCAGCGCCTCGCTCAGGGTGCCACCCAGCTGGTGCAGCAACCCATCCACGCCGGGCGGCCCGAAGACGGTGTTGATGCCCAAGATAGTATTGGGCCCGTGTTTGAACTCCGAGGCCTCAAAACCCTCAGTATGATTCAGCACCGTCTCGCGGACCTTGAGCGCGCCCTCACGGGCCACCGCCAGCAGGCGCGTGGCCAATAGGTGCATGCTGGGCGCCAGATAGAGCAGCTTTGCCGCCTCTTCGAGCGGACCCTCGGTCTCCTCGATGGTGGCACGAATGAGCTCAGGCAGAGCCCGCAGCCCGCGGCTTCGCTGGGCCAGCTCCGGCGCGGCGGCCTGGCCCACCATCTCGTGTCCGGAGGTCAGGCGTCGCTCGGCCAGCCTCAGCGCCAACCCATAAAAGACGGTGAGCTGGTTGATGAAGCTCTTGGTCGCCGGCACCGCCACCTCGGGGCCGCAGTACAAGGGGATGACCACATCGCTCTTTTCCTGGGCGAGCGTGCTGTTGACGTTATTGACGATCGCGACGCGCCCGATAGTGCGACCCGAGGCCATCGCGTCGTTGAGCACGTCGATGAGGTCCTTCGTCTCGCCGCTTTGGCTGATACTAACGAAGAGGTCACCGTTGCGCAGGGTCTTGGCGTACTGACCGCGGAACTCTCCGGGAAGCAGCGCGAGGACCTCGGTAGAGGCCAACTCATTGAAGAAGAGGCTGGCCGCCTTGGCGGCGTGAAAGGAAGTGCCGCAGCACACCAAGAAGATGCGTCCGCCGGCGTCAATAGTATCGAGGCAACGCTGCGAGAAGTCTGCAACTGAGCCTGCGAATTCGTGGACTTCTTCGCGCTCGAGCAGCGCGTCCAATAGGCGCACGGCGATTCGCTCGTCCTCGTTATTGGTCATCGCGAGCAGGTCGACAAAGAAGCCCGCCTCGCTGGAGGCCAGGCCTGCGCCCAGCTCGGCGACGCTGCGCCCGTGCACGAGGTCCAAGAAGTCCTGCGGCAGACGAGAGACCAGCGCGCTGAACGCAGGGTGGGCGAGCAGGTGCTCGAACTCGAAGCGCATGGCGTCGTCGGTGTACTGCTCCTGCAGACGCTCCACGGCCTCCGCCACCGCGAGCCGCTCGTCCGGCGCGAGGCTGTCGACTGCGGCCCCGATCTCGCGGGAGGCGAGGGTGCCGCCGTCAAAGACGCGGATGATGTCTCGGCTCGTCGCGACCTGGGCGTGGATCTCCTGGTCAATGAAGGTCTCGAAGGGCGGCAGCAGCGCGGTATCCTGCGCGCGCAGACGGCTGCGCACCGGCTGACGCTGCAAGGGCAGGGCATCCTCGCCCTCAAGCTGGAGCCGGTAGACCTGGTGGCCCTTGGCGTCGAACTCAACAAAGTCCCCCTCGGACATGGGTACGAGCACCCGAGTGAGTTTCAAGACGCTGGACAGGTCGGAGGAGGCGATTCCAAACTTGCCGCCCACCTCATCTTCGCCGACGCCGAAGTAGAAGCTGGAGCCTCGCTTGACCCCGTAGACGCAGCGGCTCACGGGGTCCACGATGACCGCCGCGTAGGATCCTTTGAGTGTATCGGCGGCCTTCACAATGGCGCGGCGCATGGCGCGGCGCCGGGTGCGCGCGTCGCGATGCAAGCTCTCCGGCAGACCTTGGAGCTCTTCCGCGAAGAAGTGCTCGACGGTGTGCACGACCATCTCGCCGTCATTGTCGGACTTCACGTCGTGGCCCTGCTCGGTGAGCCAGACCTTCAGGCTGTCACAGTTGGTGACGTTGCCGTTGTGGGCGCCGTACAGGTAGGTCTTGCAACGCACCACATGCGGCTGGCTGTTGGCCTGATCGACGGCCCCAAACGTCGCCCAACGGACCTGGCCACACATGATTTGACCGGGCACGTCGACGATGCCGAGGCTGTGCACGAGGGCGCTGGGCGCGCCGACCCCTTTGCGCAGGTCTACGTCTTCCCCGGGGCCCTGAATGGCCGCTCCCGTGGAGTCATAGCCCCGATATTCGAGGGTCTTGAGCAGCTCTGCCGCGACCGCACCAAGGTCTTTTCGTCCTCGCTCGTAGATGAGCCCGATCACACCGCACATGCGATTTGTGCCTAGCACGGCGGAAGAGGGCGGCCGACTCGAATGTTATCGGTGTCGGGCATTGGGGCATTACCCCAGGGTCAATCGAATACCGAAACCGTGCTCCCCGTCTCTTCCCCCGCTAGGATGCCAAAAATGTCGCTCCATACCCTTGCTCTTGCCGTGCCCCTGCTTGTTGGGTTCACGAGCGATCCTCCCCAACTCCAATGTGAGGGCCTGCCTGAACTGATGGTCGCCATGGAGATGGGGCATTACGCCCGCGCCGACGTCTCCAAGACCGCCGAAAGCCGGGCGGTCGAGCTGTATCTTCAGTCTCTGGACCCCACCAAGACGGTCTTTCTCGCGTCGGAGGTCGCCGCCTTCAAGGCCAGCTTGCCCCAGGTTTTCGTGGGCATGCGCAAGGGAGATTGCAGCCAGCTTGAGGCTCCGGCGAAGCTCTCGGTGGCTCGGGCCAAATCCGATGAGGCCTACGTTAAGAGCCTGCTCGGCCCCAAGTTCAAGCTGGACGAGTCCGTCGAGCTCGAGCTGGACCCCAAAAAGCGGGGCTACGCAAAGACCGAGGCGGAGCGCCGCACTCGTTTGTCGGCCGTGTTGCAGTTCCAGGTCTCGAACCAGCTCGTATCCGGCACTGCCTTGGACAAGGCCAAAAAGCGCATCATCCACCGCTATGAGCTGGCCACACGCCGGATCAGCGAGCGCCGTGAGTCCCAGGACCTTCCCGAGCTCTTCGCCCAGGCTTTCGCGTCCGGTCTCGACCCCCACTCTTCGTACTTCACCGCGAAGGACCTCGCCGACTTCCGCATCCAGATGCGTCTGTCATTGGAGGGCATCGGGGCCGTATTGCGAAGCGAGGATGGCTACACCCGCATCCAATCCGTAGTGCCCGGCGGCGCCGCCGATAAGGAAGGCAGCTTGCGTCCCAAGGACAAGATCGTCGCCGTGGCGCAGCCCGGTGAGGAGCCCGTCGGCACCATCGACATGGCGCTGCGTGACGTAGTGCAGATGATCCGCGGTAAGAAGGGCACGAAGGTCATCCTGACCGTGCTGAGGGAGGGCAAGACCACCCGCACCTTCGACATCGAGATCGTGCGGGCCAAGATCGATGTGGCCGAGCAGGCCGCCAAGATCAGCTACGAGACCCGCAAGGTCGGCAAAAAGACCTACAAAGTCGGCGTCATCGATCTGCCCTCCTTCTACGGCGGCGAGGGCGGCCGATCTGCTCTCAACGACGTTCGAAACCTGCTCAAGGAGGCGAAGTCGAAGAAGGTGGATGGCATCGTGTTGGACCTATCTGAAAATGGCGGTGGCCTGTTGGACTACGCTGTGAAGATCTCCGGTCTGTTCATGCAGACGGGCGCGATGGTGGCGACCAAGTCCTCCCTCGGGGAGGTCGAGGTCCTGTCCGATGAGGACGACGACACCGTCTACAGCGGCCCCGTGGTGGTGCTGGTCAGCCCGGTGAGCGCATCGGCCTCTGAGATCCTCGCCGGTGCTCTTCAGGACTATAAGCGGGGTGTCATCGCAGGCGGGGCCCAGAGCTTCGGCAAGGGCACCGTGCAGCAGCTGCGCCCCTTGCCTGGGGGCATGGGCGCCATCAAACTCACGATGGGCATGTTCTTTCGGCCCTCAGGCAACTCAACGCAGCAGATCGGCGTGCAATCCAACGTGCAGATTCCCTCTGTGATGGACGGCTATGACCTGGCCGAGGCCGACCTGGACTACTCTCTGCCGACGCGTTCCACGCCGCCCTTCCTGTCGAGCTCGGCCAATGCCAAGGGCGCCGACCGCTGGACCCCTGTCAGCTCAGGCATCATCAATCAGCTGCGCGCTAAGTCCGAGGCCCGCGTCAAAAAGGACAAGATGCTGCAGAAGATCATCTCCGACGCCGAGGAGCAGAAGAAGGAAGACGGTCCCGTGAAGCTGGCCGAACTTCGTAAAAAGGCGCTCGATGCCAAGAAGGACGCTCCCGAAGAGGATGAGGACGCGGCCAAGAATGAGTACGAGGACAAGCAGGCCGCCTTCGTCGCCGAAGGCGTTAATATTGCCGTGGATCTGATTCGCCTGCAGAAGTAGGGCGCCGCGTCGCCCGCACAGATAGCATCACCCCGACAAGGGCGACGAGCCCCAGAGTCAGCAAGTTCCATTGCAGATCGCGCATGGGCTCCAGCGCGCCCTGCCACCTCAGCCAGCCCATCATTGTGAGCCCGCCTGGCAAGGCACTCGCGGCGCCCAAGCGAGTGCCAAGGCCCCAGGCGCTCGAGATGGCGCCCAGGGCGACCAGCACCGCCAGCGAAAAGCCCATGCCTCGGCCGACCAAGAAGTGTCGGCCGAGCATCACATACAGGCGCTCGCGTCGACACTGGCCGTTCCAGGTGCCGCGGATGCGCGTATCGTCCAGCGCAAAGACCGCCAAGCCCTGCTCACCGGGGGTCACCGGAAGCAGGCCGGTCTCACCCAGAGGGTCATCATAGGCATCGGGGATAGAGCCCAATCGCACCCAGAGGATGAGACGCTGGCCCTCGTGACCGAGGCTGAAGTTCCAGGTGGAGTGCTGCTTGGTCAGCGCGAAGATGCGCGCGCGTTGCGGTTCGGGCCGATCAGGCAGACTCAGCTCCAACGCGATCGACAGCCGCTGTGTGGGCATCAGCTGTTTGCGGATGTGCTCGGCGGAGCCAGCGTCGAGGTACCAGCACCCATCTTCAAAGCGCAAGCCATCCGGCATGAGCAGCACGCTGGGGGGAGGTGATAGCGCCACCGAGGATGTCTGAGGGCCTGTGTACTGAAAGGCCTCTTGCCGGGTGAAGTCCAGGCTCCATATGCGCCCCGGCGCGTTGAGGGCGGCCAGGTTCTCGGCCGGCCCCGGGTGCACAGCGCGGTCAAAGACGGCGAGCCCGCGAAGGGTGCCGCCGAAGCTGGGCTTGGTATCCTGTTCGCAGCCGAGCACCAGGTCCATCGGCGACCAGGACTCGAAGCTCGGCAGCGCCGGCGACGTGGAGGCGTGAATGAGGGCCTGCCCACCGATGACCGCGGCCAGGCCACAGCCCAAGCACCAGACTCGGGCGGGCAGGTGGGCCACGTGGTGTGCGATGCGTTCGAGGGGCATCAGCGCGCCCACCACGGCGCCGAGCGTATTGGCCAACACATCCCAGGGGTTGGGGCTGCGGAAGAGGTAGCGCTGCAGGCACTCGATGCCCACGGATAGCAGCAGCCCGAAGAGCACCGCCCGCCAGCGATGGCGACGGTGCACCAGGCCCGCGAGCGGCACAAAGAGCGCCACGTTGAGCGTGAAGTCCCATGCCGAAAGGCCCGTGATGAAGGACAGGGGCGCGCAGCTGAAGGTCAACGGGGAGAGGACCGCCGCCGCCAACAGGACGAGGTAGGTCGGGCCCCAGACCGCGCGATCCCAGCGCACACGGCAGCATAGCCCCAATTCGCCCAGCTCGTGCTCCAAATTGGTCTCGCCGCGCGAGTTTGGTGCATTTCCGTCGATGAGCCCCAGTGGAGATTTCTGAAGACGGATGGGCGTGCGGCGGAAGATGATCTTGATGAGTATCGGGGCGGCGGTCGCCCCGAGCCTCGTGCTCTTGACCACCTTGCTCGTGAAGCGCTCGTCCGCCGAGCGCGAGGTGAAGAGCCATGTGGAGCGTCAGCTGGTCTCCACGATGCGGCTCGTCTCCCGGGACCTCGATACGCTGGTGCGCACCGGCCAAGCCTCGATTCAACAGAAGGTCGACCATGACCTGCGGGTCGCTCAGGCGCTGCTGAACAAGGCGGGCGGCCTCACTATGGACCCGACCCAGCCCGTCATTTGGACCACGCATAACCAGCTCACCCAAGAGCAGCGCCCGGCCGTGATTCCACAGGTCTACGTGGGCGAGACGGCGCTGAAGCAGAACACCTCCTTCGAGGTACCGACGCCGGTGGTCGACGAGGTCCAGAGTCTCGTGGGGGGCACGGTCACCCTCTTTCAGGCGATCAGCCAAGAGGGCGATCTCCTCGGAGTGGCGACGAATGTGCCCACCAAGGATGGCAAGCGCTCCGTGGGAGCCTTCATCCCAGCCGAGGACGAAGACGGCGAAGAGAACCCGGTCATTGCTACGCTAATGGAGGGCAAGGTCTTTCGCGGCCGCGCCTTCGTCGTCAATGCTTGGTACATCACCGCCTATCTGCCGATCCTGGACGACTCCGATGAACTCGTCGGTGCGATCTACGTGGGCGAGCCGCAAGACAACCTGCCGACCCTTCGAAAGGGCATCCTCAATATCAAGGTCGGGCAGACAGGTCGGTCCTGGGTCATGGGCACCCGCCATCATGATACGGCGCGCATCATCGTCTCTGCTGGCACGAGCAGCTCAAGCGCCTCGGGCCACGCCTCTGCCCCGCCTTTTGCCGACGAACTGATCAAGGAGGCGGCCTCGCTTGAAGCGGATGATATCGGCATCATGCGCGTGGTTGTGCCGGGGCCCAAGGGGCCGAGGGAGGCGGTCCTGTCGTACACCTACTTTGAGCCTTGGGATTGGCTATTGGTCACTGAGGCCTATGTCGATGAGCACCTCGCCGCCGTGGATGCCACATTGGGCATCCTGGACAGCCTCACGGGCGCGGCTTCCCTCTTCGGGGCGTTGGTGGTGGCATTGATCGTTCTTCTTGCAGGAAAGGTTGCGAACCGTATCACCAGCGGTCTGCACGGAGTGGTCAAAGCCCTCGAGGGGGTTGCCGGAGGCGACGGTGACCTGAGCGCGCACATCGAGCATAGCGGAGACGGCGAAGAGGGCCGGCTCGCCGGCGCCTTCAACGGCTTTGTCGACAGTCTGCGTGGTGTGGTGGTTCGGGTGGTGCGAGGCGCCGGGGGCATTACAATGTCCGCCGATGAGCTGCTCGAGGCCTCCGATGCGCTCAACCAGCAGGCCGACACGGTGCGTACTCAAACGGAGATGCTGTCTGGCATGGTGGTGGACGTCTCCCAGAGCGTCGACCGCTCCGCGGAAGTCTCGCAGAAATCCGCCACCGCCCTTGAGTCGGTCACGAATGCCACAGGGCGCATCAGCGACGAGATTCAGGCTATTGCCAGCGAGGCCAGCCAGGTCAGCGGTTCGATGGAGCAGGTCTCCACCGCCTTGGGCGGCATGATGAGCGCGTTGAACGATGTCGAGGGTGTGTGCGGCCAGACCGCAAAAGCAAGTGAGGTTGCGGATGCTGCGGCCAATGATGCCAAGGAGCAGATGCGCGCCCTCGCAAGCGATGCCAATCAGGTGAGTCGAGTGCTGACCATGATCGAGGCGATCGCAGCCCAGACGGACCTGTTGGCGCTCAACGCGACGATCGAGGCGGCGGGTGCAGGTGAGGCCGGTCGAGGTTTTGCGGTGGTGGCGGTGGAGGTGAAGGCGCTGGCACGCCAGACGGCTCAGGCCACCAAGGGCATCTCGGAGCTCGTAGAGCGCATGCAAAGGACCAGCGGCCAGACCCAGGACAGCCTGGATGGGCTGGCCGTGCGTATCTCCAAAGTCACCGCGTTGAGTGATGCCATCTTGAGTGCGGTGCGGGCTCAGGCCTCCACGGCGTCGCAGATCACCGAGCGCGTGGTGCAAACCACCGAGGCGGCTGGGGCCATTCATCAAGGTGTGCAGTCCATTTCGCGTAACGCCCAGCGTGTCAGTGATGGCAGCAGGGAGGTGCTGGACGGCGTCGACGGCGTGGCATCTCGGTGTGCGGAGCTGAGGGTCACCTTCGAAGAGATGTCTCGCGGCATGACAGTGCTGGACGGAGTCGCTCGCCAGGCTTCGGGGGCGGCGAGCACGGTGCGCACGCGCGCGGACGGCATCCATGAGCAGGCGGGTGAGCTTCAGTCCGAGTTGTCTCGTCTCGGGACGACCGAGCTTGCCTCGGCCTGAGGCCTGTATCCGATCCAATTCGAGTCGGAAGTCACGGAGTTGGCGCTGCAGATCGAATCGGCCCGAAGGGCACCGACTTCACTTCCCGTGAGTAACTGCGGCTACCTGAGGGGACCTCGGCGATGAACGAATACGACCGGGAACTACTGAACGAGTTCGTCACCGAATCGACGGAGCTTCTGGAGCAGGTCGAAGAGACCCTGCTCGGACTCGATGAGAGCGCCAGCCTGGACCCGGAGGCGATCAACGAGATCTTCCGGGCGGTTCACTCCGTGAAGGGCACCAGCGGCTTCTTCGGTCTGGATGTGATCGGCAGCCTCAGCCACATCATGGAGAACGTGCTGGGCGAGATGCGGGAAGGGCGCCTCAGTCCTGAGCCCCGCCTTATCGACTTGCTGCTGAGCTCCAACGATCGACTGCGGGCCTTGGTGCTGGATACCGACTCCAGCCAAAGCGCGGACGTGAGCGAGGCTGTGGCGAGCTTGCAGGCTTGGTTGCACGGCGCCCCCCCACAGGAGACGGATGAAAAGTCGGCGGCGGCGCCCGAGCCGGCCCCGGAGGCAGCATCGCCAGCGGCCGACGAGGCAGAAGAGGGCTTTGAGATCACGGAGGAACTGCAGGAGGACCTGCGCCGCCACGGCCTGTTGCTCTATCGTCTCAACCTCTCCACGCGCACCGACATTACGGCGAGGAAGCGCTCTCTAGACGCCTTCGTGAAGCACATCTCTTCCGTAGGCACTATCTTGAAGATCACGCCCAGCGTCGAGGCGCTAAAGGCTACGCCCGAGACGGAGGACCACCCGTTTACGGTGTGGATGAGCAGCGTCCTGGACCCGGTTCTGGCCCCGATGGGCTTGGCCATCGACGCGGCGCGTATTGAGGTCCTCGGAGCTGATGGCAAGGCCGCCAAGGCCACGCCGCCCGCTCCCCCGGCCGCTGATACCCAACCTCCGGTGAAGCTCGCCGTAGCCGAAGCAGCGCCCGAGCCCGCACCCGAGCCCGCGCCCGCTCAAAGCGAGCCGAGTCCGGAGCCCGCTGACGCGGCGGCTGCGCCCGAGGTCAAACGCCCGCAGCCGCACAATAGCAATGAGACCTTGAGGGTGAAGACCTCCCTGCTGGATCGCCTGATGCAAATGGCCGGGGAGCTGGTGCTCGCTCGAAACCGCCTGCTGCGCAGACTCGATGGTCAGCAGGACAAGATCGAGGGCATCGGCGCGATTCTCGGCGAACTCAATGGCATCACAAGCGAGATGCAAGAGCAGATCATGCAAACTCGCTTGCAGCCCATTGGAACGGTCTATGGGCGCTTCAGCCGCGTCGTTCGAGACATGTCCAAAAAGCTCGGAAAGTCCGTGCGCCTGGATACGATCGGCGGGGACGTGGAACTAGACAAGGCGCTGCTTGAGGGCCTTGCAGACCCGCTGACCCACATGCTGCGCAACTCTATCGATCATGGAGTGGAGGACCCTGATGGCCG
>Ga0193954_1000283_pt1 | contig 30679 bp, 28 predicted proteins | sample BB_5_MG_FD_140340 | JGI IMG/M metagenome (GOLD analysis project Ga0193954, IMG submission 140340) | Microbial mat bacterial communities from the Broadkill River, Lewes, Delaware, United States - BB_5_MG | ecosystem: Environmental > Aquatic > Freshwater > River > Microbial mats | place: USA...
ATCACCAAAAGCAGATGCAATTTTAGCAGCTCCTGAGATATCACCCATATTGTTAAATGAAGCTTCACCTTTTAATGTGATGAATTTATTAGATAAGTGCTTATCGAATTCGTATAATGCACCTTTTTGATGTGGGTTTTCACCATATCTAGTATCAAATACTTTAACACCCGTGATAAATTGTTTAGCACCCATACCATTGTTGAATCTTTTGTTCATGTAGTTAGCAATCATTGAGTCATAAGCAGCAGTGTGCTCATAAGCTTTAATCATCATATCTCTTCTGAACTCAGGAGTATTAGTATCATTTTTTAAGTTGTTTAATACAACATCGTAATCAACAACATCAGTAACAATAATTACAGAGTCATGGTTTTTAGCAGCAGATCTAACCATAGCAGGTCCACCAATATCAATGTTTTCAATAATTTCTTCGAAATCATCAGTTTTTTCAATTGTAGCTTTGAATGGGTATAAGTTTACACATACTAAATCAATTCCCTCAACACCAAGTTCTTTTGCTTGATCTAAGTGAGATTGTTTGTCTCTTCTATGTAAAATTCCACCATGGATATATGGGTTAAGAGTTTTTACTCTACCTTCGAAACACTCTGGAAATTTAGTAACTTCATTTGCTTCGATTACTGCAATTCCTGCGTCTTTTAATTTATTATATGTACCACCAGTTGAGATGATTTCATAACCTAATGCAACTAATTCTTTTGCAAAGTTTTCTACACCACTTTTATCACTAACACTAATTAATGCTCTCATTTACATTTATCCCTTTGAATATTTAAAGTACTTGTCTTTTTGATGATGCGATTATATAAAATTATTAGTTAGTACTAGCTTTTACAATAAAATAATATATATTATTTTTTGCATGACTGGTTATTTTATAGATATATTAGAGGTATATATATTTATGTATTTCGATAAAATAATTATATTTTTAAATATGGAGCTTAATTAATGTATAGTTTAACCAATATTGATTTATTATGGATTCTAGTTAGTTCTTTTCTTGTATTCCTAATGCAATTTGGATTTGCATTAATTGAAACAGGAACAGTACGTACAAAAAACACTATTAATGTTGCTATGAAAAACCTAATAGACACTGTCTTTGGAATAATCTTTTTTTGGCTTATTGGTTTTGGAATTATGTTTGGCGTAGATTATTCAGGATTAATTGGTATAAGTGACTTTATAATTGAAGGAAAAGATTTAGAGCAAAATGCACTCTTCTTCTTTCAAGCAATGTTTGCTGCAACTGCTATTACAATAGTATTAGGGGCTGTTGCTGAAAGGATTAAGTTTAATGGATATATTGTAGTTTCAATAATAGTTAGTGCCATAATTTATCCTCTCTATGGACATTGGGCTTGGAATGAAAATGGTTGGCTTTCTCAAATGGGTTTTATTGATTTTGCAGGTTCTACAGTTGTTCATTCAATTGGTGCATGGATTGGATTAGCTGGGACAATTGTTTTAGGGCCAAGATTAGGAAAATTTAAAAATGGAAAAGTAAAACATTTTGCACCTAGTAATCATAATTTTATGGTATTTGGTGTTTTCATATTAATTTTTTCATGGTTTGGTTTTAATGCAGGGAGTTTATTTAAATTTAATTTTGATGTAACTTTAATTTTATTAAATACTTTAATATCTGCTGTATTTGGTGGTATGGGAGCATGGTTAATTACCTTATTTAATAAAGAAAAAGTTGCTGTTGAAATATTTAGTTTTGGTATTCTAGCAGGTCTTGTTGGTATAACAGCTGGATGTTATGAATTTACTTTAATCCAATCAGCAATAGTTGGATTTGTATCTTCAATTTTGATGTATTATTCTGATCAATTTATTTCTAAGAAATTAAGAATTGATGATCCATTAAGTGTAGTTAGTGTTCATGGAGTAGCTGGAGTATGGGGAACAATTGCAGTAGGAAGTTTTGCAAAAACTTCCTGAAGGATTAAGTAGATTTGAATTTATTAAGGTTCAGACAACTGGAGTTCTAGCAGCTTTTATTTTTGCCTTTTCTTGTGGTTTGATTTTATTCTTGATTTTGCGCAAATTAAATTTATTAAGAATAAGAAAGAAACATGAAGTCATTGGACTAAATGTAAGTGAACATAATGCAAAACTTCCTTGAGTTGATACAATTGTAAGTATAACTAATATTATGAAAACAGGTAACTTAGAAAAAAAAATTTATGTAGAAAGAGATACAGAAGTTGGAATAGTTGCAAAGTTTTTTAATCATTTACTTGGACAATTAAGAGTAAAAAATGAAAAACTTACTAGTTCAAATAAAAATTTACGTCAAAAAGCTTACAATGATGCACTCACAGGGATATTTAATAGACGAGGCCTATTAAAATATATAAAAACAAAATTACTTGAATATAAATATTCAATTGTTATAATTGATATTGATAACTTTAAACAAGTAAATGACACATATGGTCATGATGCAGGAGATGAAGTACTTAAACATTTAGCAAACAGAATATCAAAAAATATACGTAAAACAGACGTAATAGCAAGATGGGGCGGAGAAGAATTTGTATTACTTGTAAAAAGTTCTGAATTAGAGATTGTTCAAATTATTGCTGAAAAACTAAGAATGGATATTGAAAAAGAAAAGTTCCCCGTAGTAGAAAAGATTACAGCTTCATTTGGAGTTAGTAATTTTAAAAATAGAAACCAAAGCTTTGAAGATGTATTTAAAAATGCAGATAATGCTTTATATCAAGCAAAAGAAAATGGAAGAAATAAAGTATTTGTATTTTAAGTAGTTTTAAAAGAGTAAAAAAAGAGATAAAATACAGTTCTTAGTTAGCAAGCTTCTTAAATATTGATATATATCAACATCATTAAATATTATTATATGATAAGATTCTTTTTAAGAAAAAAAGGTCATTATGAAGAATTTAATATTAATCGCATATTTAGATTTAAAAGAATCACTACGAGCTAAATGGTTTGTTGTCTACTCTCTGGTATTTGGTGGAATGATAGCACTGTTTTTTATAGCAGGAGTTACACAATCTCAGGTTATGGGATTTTCTGGGTTAAGTAGATTATTACTTATGTATATTCAAGTTACAATTGTAATTCTACCAATATTTATACTTATTACAACTGTAAGATCAATATCAGGAGATAGAGATAATCATATTTTAGAATATATGTTATCTTTTCCAATATCATTAAAACAATATTATTGGGGAAAGATTTTAGGTAGATTTATTACTGTATTCTTACCTGTATTTTTTGCTATGGTTATTGCAATTATTTATGGAGCATTAATAGGTGCACCAATTCCTTGGGAAATATTCTTTCTATACACAGGATTATTATTTGCTCTTTCTTCTGCATTTTTAGGAATTGCATTTTTTATATCATCATTTGTAAAATCAAGTGAAGTAGCACTTGGTATTTCATTTTTTATATGGATATTTTTATTAGCATTTATTGATATTGCATTAATATCTTTAATGATGCAAAATAGATTTGAAGAATCAATGATTATTGCAATTGCATTAGCAAATCCAATGGAAATATTTAGAGTTGCTGCAATTTCACTTTTTGATCCAGAACTCACAGTTATGGGACCTGTTGCTTTTTATATATTAGATATATTTAAGCAATCAACTTTTGTTTTATTTTCAATAGCTTATCCTGTAATTCTTGGTATTGTTTTTGCCATGTTCGGATATAGAATATTTTCAAAAAAAGATTTAGTTTAAAAGGAATTCCACATATGTTAAAAAAATTACTTAGTTCAGTTTTAATTACAAGTACAATATTTACTGTTTCATCATTTGCAAATAATGACAATAAAATTATGGATTTTAATAAAGAAACAGTAAGTGAAATTAGAAAACTTAAATTATATAAAAACCCAGCATGGGCTTCTAAAATTGAGTTCGCAAATAAAAAGTTTACATACTTTTCATCACCTAAATCCATGTTTGAGTTTTATTTTACTCCTTTTAAATGGAAACCATATAGTGCAAAAACTGTAGATGATTTAGAGAATATGTATGTAACTGATTTTAAAACTCATAAGATTATTGATGCTAAAAAAGCTTATTATGTTTATGGTTCAAGAAAAATTTCACCAGCTGGAGATGACCTACCTTCTTTTAAAACTTTAGAAGATGCCCAAAATTATAGAGACAATGAAAATGGTAAAAGAATATTTAGGTTTAGTGAAGTAAGCAATGGACTAATTAAATTGTTAAATGGAAGAATGTAAAAGCAGGGATTCTAAACTCTTAAAATCCCTGTTTTTAGACTAATGTAACTTTTACACAAAAAAATACTTGATAAGTATTCTAAAGTTAAAGATATTTAACACTAAATTAACACTTTCTTGATACATGTCATTTTTTTAAATACTCCTTGGTAGTAGAATTAGCAACTGTTTTAATAGATAAATTATTAAAAAACTAATACACAAGGAAAGGAGTTTTAAGATGAAACCAGTACTTAGTAAAATCTCTTCTTTACTTTTAGGAACAACATTAGCTGCAACTGCATTAAGTGCAGCAGATGGTGAACTATCAAAAGTAATGAAAGAAAGAGGTTTATCTGAAATCGATGTAATAAGAGCAGCAAAAACATATAATCCTACAGGGGTTAAAGATAAATATGTTGTTTTCTCGTCAGGTGGACAATCTGGACAAGTAATCGTTTATGGTGTTCCTTCGATGAGAATATTAAAATATATCGCTGTATTTACACCAGAACCATGGCAAGGATATGGTTATGATAAAGATTCATTAGCTGTTCTTAGACAAGGTAATATAAGAGGTAGAGAAATCAATTGGGGAGATACTCATCACCCTGCACTTTCAGAAATTGAAGGTAAATATGATGGTAAATGGTTAGCAATTAATGACAAAGCCAATCCAAGAATTGCTATTTTAGATTTAGAGGACTTTGAAACTAAACAAATTGTTCCAAACCCAGTATTTAAATCAAACCATGGTGGAGCTTTCTTCACACCAAATTCTGAATATATTATTGAAGCATCTCAGTATGCTGCACCATATGATAATAATTATCATGCTATTGATGATTATAAAGAATCATACAGAGGTGGAGTTACTATGTGGAAATTTGATCATAAAATTGGTCGAATTTTACCAAAAGATTCATATACAATCGAAATGCCTCCTTATCACCAAGATTTATCTGATGCTGGTAAAGGTGCAAGTTACGGTTGGGGATTTACAAACTCATTTAACACAGAAATGTATACAGGTGGAATTGAAGTTGGTAATCCACCAAACGAAGCAGGAATGTCAAGAAATGATACAGACTTCTTACATGTATATAACTGGCAAAAACTTGCCGAAGTTGCAAAAGATCCTAAAAATGTAAAAGTTATCAATGGACACAATATAATTCCTATGGAAGTTGCTGTTAAGAATAATGCATTATTCTTAATTCCAGAACCAAAATCACCACATGGAGTTGATGTTACTCCAGATGGAAAATATATGATTGTTTGTGGGAAACTAGATACACATGCTTCAGTTTACTCTTTTGAAAAAATCAAAGAACAAATTGATAATAAAGAGTTTATTGGAAAAGATCCTTATGGTATTCCAATTTTAGATATGAAAAAATCTTTACATGGGCAAGCTGAATTAGGACTTGGGCCTTTACATAACCAATATTCACCAGTTGATGGTGAAGTTTATACTTCATTATATGTTGATTCTCAAGTTGTGAAATGGAACTATAAAGACCTAAAAGTATTAGATAAGGTAAATGTACATTATAACATTGGTCACTTAGCTGGGATGGAAGGTAAAACTGCTGATCCTCAAGGTGAATATATTATTGCTTTAAATAAATTAGCAATTGATAGATTTCAAAATGTTGGGCCTTTACATCCACAAAACCACCAGTTAATTGATATTTCTGGTAAAACAATGGACTTACTAGTTGATATGCCTTTACCTTTAGGTGAACCACATCAAGCAGTAGCAATTAGAGCAGAAAAACTTCACCCACATGTTAGATATAAAATGGGTACAAACTCTAAAACTGGTAAACAACATATTGGTAAAACTTTAGCTGGTCAAGAAAGAATTGAAAGAGATGGGAACCATGTAACTATATATGCTACATTCGTAAGATCTCACATTAATCCTGAAAGAATCACTGTTAATAAAGGTGATTTAGTAACTATGCATATGACAAACTTAGAGCGTGCTCAAGATGAAACACATGGATTTACAATTGGTGGATTTGATCAACATGCATCATTAGAACCAGGTGAAACAACAACTATGGAATTTACAGCTGATATTGAGGGTGTTTTCCCTTACTATTGTACTGAATTCTGTTCAGCTCTTCACTTAGAAATGATGGGTTATATGATGGTTAAAGATCCAAATAAAAAATATGTTAGTGCAACAAAAATGAAAATGAAAACGATGAGTCCAGAAGAATTAAAAGCTGAATATGACAAAGCAGTTGCTGTTAATGCAGCTACTGATTCTGTTATTCAATCAGTTGTAGCATTCTTAAAAGCTAATAATTTCGATAAACATGAAACAGTTGCTAACTTAGTTACAGATGCCTTTGACCAATACGGACAAATTCCCGCTGAAAAGAAAAAAGCGGATGCTGCTTTTAAAGAAGGTGATGTTGAAAAAGCTATTTTACATGAAGGTATGATTTGGCAACTAATGGTAAAAACAGCAGATGTTGGAATTAGAGCTAAAGATACTTTAGTTACAAAAATTGCTACTAAACAAAGTACTGCTGCTGCACGTGGTGCAACTGCATTTGCTGAAGGTGGTTGTAATGGTTGTCATGTTATTGGAAAAGTATCATCAGGTCCTGATTTAACTGGTGTTTTACAAAGACATGAAAACGGTGAAGACTGGGTTAGTAAATTTATTATGCACCCTGAAACTATGTATGATGATGCCTATGTTAAAGGTATGATTGATTACTTTAATCTAAAAATGCCTGACCAAAATATGAGTGAAAAAGAGACAAAAGATATTATTGAATATTTAAAATGGATTGACGAAAACGCCAATTTATTCTAAGAGATAATATTATCATGATTTAAAAAATATAAAAAAGGAAGAAGTAAGATTCTTCCTTTTTTTATTGATAAGTATCAACACTAAGTTTTAGCTTTTTAGATAAGCTATGTTTATAATTAGTATTAACTTATAAATTATAAGAATAAATTATAACTTAGTACTTTAAAAAAGAAAGGATAATCAAATGCATCCAAGTTTTATCAAAGCAAAAATATTTGCATCACTTGCATTAATTATTATGACACTGGCATTTACTTTTCCAATGATTAGTTTTCATGGAACACTAAATAAAATACATGATGAGAAGATAGATGAAATCTCACCAATGGCGGTTACTGTTTGGAACCTTTATAATCAAGGAAGATATAAAAGCACAACTACACCAAAAGAAGCACACAATAACTTAATGGAAATGATTGAAACATCATCTGAAATAGGTGTTGCATCTCTTCCTATTTGGTCTTGTTCGCTTGAAGCTCCAAACTATCCAAAGCAAGCATTCCCTGAAGGAATACCTGTATATTTCCACTTTGATGGATTTTCAGGTGAAGTTCATGAAATGAATACAATTAATCACTATGTTGGTATGGATCCAATGTGGAGAGGTGGACAGTTTGAACGAGAAATAGGTATTTATGCCTTATTAGGATTATCTTTATTTATGATTTTCTTTATTTTATATGATAAAAAAAATCTTACTAAAGTTATGATTATTCCTGCATCTTTGCCACTACTTTTTATTGCTGATTATTCATATTGGTTATATTGGTTTGGTCATAATTTACATGATTGGGGTGCCTTTATAATCAAACCTTTTATGCCAACAGTATTTGGGGATGGAAAAATTGCACAATTTACAACACATTCATATCCAACAATTGGGTTTTATGCCTTATTAGCAATTGGACTATTGAGTCTTTTAGCAATATTAGCAAAAAATAAAGCTATGAAAGAATCAGGACAATAAGGTTAAAAATGTTTAAAGTAATTATTACACTTTCTTTTATCTTTTTAAATATTTTATCTGCAAACTTACTTCAAGATGCAATAAATAAAGCTCCAAGTGGATCTATTTTAAAACTTCCAAAAGGAGTTTATAAAGGTTCAATAAAAATTGATAAGCCAATAACTATTATTGGAAAAGAAGATGGTGTTATTATTGATGGAGAACAAATTGGAACGGTTATTACTATTACAGCTCCATATGTAACTTTAAAAAACCTTACAATAAGAGGAAGTGGAAATAGACATGATAGCTTAGATGCTGCTATTAAAATTTCTAATTCTAAGCAGTCTGAAATATCAGATTGTATTATTGAAGACTCTTTATTTGGAATTGATATTGCAATGACGAATAATTCACTTTTTTCAAATAATTATATTACTTCAAAAGATTTAGATTTAGGTCTTAGAGGAGATGGACTTAGACTTTGGTATTCAAATGACAATATTGTAAAAGATAATAAACTTATAAAATCTAGAGATATGGTTGTTTGGTATTCTCATGGAAACCAAATTTTAAATAATTATGGTAGAGAAAATAGATATTCACTTCACTTTATGTATGCTGGTAAAAACCTAGTTAAAAACAACACTTATGAACTAAATTCAGTTGGTATATTCTTTATGTATAGTAAGGACACAATTGCAAGTGGAAATACTATTAAAAGCTCACAAGGAGCAACAGGAATGGGTATTGGATTAAAAGATGTATCAAACTTTACTCTTGAAGACAATACTATAATTTATTGTGCTCAAGGTATATATATTGATAGATCCCCTTTTGAACCTGATACAAAAAACTGGATAAATAACAATAAAATTTTATATAACGCAGAAGCTATGCATTTTCATTCCCTTAGTGAAAATAATGTAATTAAGAAAAATACAATTTTAGGAAATATAGAAGATGTTGTAAATGATAGTAGAGGTGCTAAAACAAATGAAAATGAAATTCTTGGAAATTACTGGGATAACTATGAAGGATTTGACAAAGATGGTGATAATATTGGAGATACTTCACATAAAGTATTTCAATATGCAGATCAATTATGGATGTACAATAAAGATGTAAAATTCTTTTATGGTTCACCTGTTATTTCACTTCTTAACTTTCTTTCAAAACTAGCACCTTTTTCGCAACCTGTTTTTCTTTTAGAAGATACAGAACCGAAATTAAAGATGTAAAGGCTTTATAATGGAAAAATTAAAAAAAGATAGAAGAGATTTTATAAAATTTTCAACTTTAGGAATGCTAGCAGTTGCACTTGGAGGAGGAATTGCCCTTAGTCCATATGCATTAGAAGCACAAATGAAACTAAGACCTCCTGGAGCAGTTGATGAAAAAGAGTTTCTTGCTTTATGTATTAAATGTGGTCAATGTTTACAAGTTTGCCCATATCACTCAATAAAACTTGCTGATTTTGCAAAAGGTCATGGTATTGGAACTCCTTATATTGATTCTAGAGAAAGAGGTTGTTATGCATGTTCAGCCGTTCCATGTGTACTAGCTTGTCCAACAGGAGCACTTGATCATTCTTGTGAAAAACCAGCAGATATAAAAATGGGAATAGCAGTATTAGAGTTTCCAAATAAATGTATAGCAATGACAAATACAAAAGTACCCAAAGGCCATAGTAAAAGAATACATGATTTTACAAATGGACAGAATAATATTACTCAATTAGAAAGAGATGTATTAGAAAAGCTAGATGCCTTTGAAGATAAACCATGTACTATTTGTGCAGATATGTGTCCAATTCCAAACTCTAGTGGAGCAATTGCAATGGTTAAAGATAAAAATGGTGGAATGAAACCTGAAGTTTATGATGGATGTATTGGTTGTGGTGTTTGTGAAGAATTATGTCCAGCAAATGAACCTGCTATTGTTGTAAAACCTAGATTGTCATTTAAACAATATTATGAAGAAGGAATTAGATTATGATTAACAATATAACTAAGAATATTATATTAAGTACAGCAATTATTATATCAATTATTGGATGTTCAGATAAAAAAGATGAGAGTGCTACTATTGAGAAAAAAGTTGAAGTTGCACCAAAACAAGAGAAATTAATAATTGAAGTTGAAAAAAATGAAAATGCACAAGAGATAAAAGTTGCAGAGAAAAATATAAAAAACAATAAAAATGAAACTTACTATTTTAATTATAATGGTGTAAAAACACAATACGATCCAAATAGTGAACCTGCTAATAAAGATGCAAAAATTAGAATTGCACAAAGAAGTGCAATTGATGCAAATATGCATGTAAGAAGTCCTTATGAAAAAGTAAAGATTTCAATGCTTGTAAAAAAACTTAGTAAAGATTTTATTGTTAAATGTTCAGCTTGTCACAATGACTATGCAAATGGAATAATAGGTCCCTCATTATTAGGTAAAGATTCTGATTTTATATTTAATAAGATAAAAACTTTTAAAGAAGATCCAAAAGCAAATGTTTTAATGAGTGAATTGGTTAAACAAATGAATGATGAAGAGATTAAAAAAATAGCAAATGAGATTTATCAATTTAACAAAGAGATTAAGGATTTATAATGAAGAATATAATTGCATTAGTATCAACTATCTTAGTTTTAGGACTTATGGTATTAACTTTTACAACAGGAAGAGCTTTTCAAGGTGGAGAAGCTGGAAAAGTTATAGAAGATATGAAATATCTTGATAAGCCTAAAACTGAAGTCTTAAAAGTTGAAAAGAAAAATATTGAAGAAGATAAATTAAAAGCCTTAAGAGATAAAGCAGGAAATAGTATCTCTTTTGCTGTAAGTAATGCTTATAAAAGTAAATGTGCTTCTTGTCATGGTGCAAATGGTTCTGGAATGCAAAATGGAAAAAAACTTATGGGTCCAAAACTAATTGGTCAAAGTAAAGAAAAAATATTAAAAGATTTAGTTGATTTTAAAGCAGGTAGAAAAGAAAACCTTATTATGAAAGGTTTATTAATAAATACTAGTGAAGAACAACTAAAAGAGTTTGCAAAAGAGATTGGTGAGTTTCAAGCAAAAAAAGATGCCTTAGCAAAATAAGACAAAAAAGCTTTAGGAAAATATTATGGATAAATGGAATACAAGAGCAACAATAAAAAATACAAGTTTTCTATCAACATTTTTTGATAAAACTAAAGAAGGAAAATCTATTTTTTCATATAGAATGAAAAGATGGATTGTAGTAATTTCAATACATTTACTTTTCTTTTTATCATTTGCAATAGATATACAAACCCTAGAAGGTACACTTAATGGTTCTAGAATATTAGGCTTTCATTTAATTGACCCTTTTACAACAATACAAGTTTTTCTAGCAACATATCATCTTCCAATAAATGTAATAATTGGAACTTCAACAATTATAATATTTTATTTATTTGTTGGTGGAAAAAGTTATTGTTCATGGGTTTGTCCTTATGGAATAATTAGTGAAATTGGTGAAAAGCTTCATAATAAATTAGTTAGTAAAAAGATAATTAAAGAGCGAAAATTTGATCATAGAGTAAGACATATTTTTTGGTTTATGTTTATAATAATGGCATTTACAAGTGGCTACTTAGTATTTGAAACATTTAATGTAGTAGGAATATTAAGTAGGTTTATTGCTTATGGTTGGAGTTTAGCACTTGGATGGGTACTTGTTGTATTTTTAATAGAAGTATTCTTTTCACGACGTGCTTGGTGTACATATCTTTGTCCAATTGGGACTACTTATGGTTATATTGGAAAAGTAAGTGCTTTAAGAGTTCAATGGAATGATAACTGTGATCACTGTATGGTTTGTCATGATGTATGTTTTGAGAATCAAGTATTAGATTTAACAAAAGCAAAATATGATAAACAAAGAGAAGAAAAAGGTATAAAAACACAATATGTAACTGGTGCTGATTGTACTTTATGTGGTAGATGTATAGATGTATGTCATGCAGATGCATTAAAATTTGATTTTAGATTAAAAGGTTTAGTATAAAATGATACAAGTTTCAAATTTAACAAAAAAATTCGGCTCACATGTTTCTTTAGATAATGTAAGTGTAGAGTTTGAAAAAAACAATTATATAGCTTTAATGGGACCAAATGGTGCTGGAAAAACTACACTTATTAGATCAATTTTAGGATATTATCATCCAAACTCTGGAAATGTATTAATAAATGGAAAAGATCCAATTAAACAAAGAGTTGAAGTATTAGATAAAATCTCTTTCGTACCGCAACTTCCACCACCAATTAAATTAAGTTTGAGTGAACTTATACAATATATAGAAGCAAGTTCTGATGTAAATAGTGAGCTTATTATGCATTATGCAAATGAAATGAAACTTGATCTAAAAGCGAATTTATATAAATCTTTTTTTAAATTATCAGGTGGTATGAAACAAAAAATGCTTATTGCTATCTCATTAGCTAAAAAAAGCAATATCATAATATATGATGAGCCAACAGCAAATCTTGATCCTCTTGCGCGTGATGATTTTTATAGATTATTAAAACAAAACGAAGATGATAAAATTCTTCTTTTTGTTACACATAGACTTGATGAAGTAAAAGAGATTGTAAATAGACAGATATATATGGATCTAGGAAAAATAATATCTGATGAGATAGTATAGGACTTAAAATGTATAGAAAATCAACTTCTTTAATATTAATTATATTCTTTTGTTTTTCATTCGCAGCATGTGAAAAAAAAGTTAAAACTGGCGTACATGAAGTTCATTGGGATAGAGATATGTGTAAAAGATGTATTATGGTTGTAAGTGATAGGAATCAGACAGTACAAGTAATTAATCCAGAAAATGGAGAAAGTTATGTTTTTGATGATATTGGCTGTACTATTTTATGGTTTAAAGACCAGGGTATAAAATGGAAAGATAATGCAATTATCTGGATTAATGATTTTAATACTTCAAAATGGATAAATGCAAGAACAGCTTATTATGACACAATGAACGTAACACCAATGGCCTATGGCTTTGGAGCTCATGAAACAAAAGATTCAATTCAAGCAGGATTAGAAGTAATAGATTTTGAAGAAGTAAGTAAAAGAATTTTAGTTATAGGAAGATAGATCTTCTAAACAAAATAATATATAAAAGCAGTAGATTAAACCTACTACTTTTAAAATTTTTATAAATCTTGCTCAATAACTCTTTTAAATTTATTGAAGTAAACATCAGATGCAGCATCTAACTCTTTATAAATATCATTAATAGAAATTTTATCACCTTGAACTAAACCTAATTTAGAACAATGGATATCTTTAGTATTTGCTAGCTTTTCAAATGCAACACAATTTTCAGGTTTAACTTCTACAATTGCTCTACTTAATGACTCAGAGAAAATATCTCTTGATTCATTTAGTGAAATACCAGCTTCAACTCCAATATTTCCAACAACTGCCATTTTAGCTAATGCAACAGCGATACCACCAACATTAACATCTTTTGCAGCTTCTAATAATGAAGCTTTATTTGCTTCAATTACAGTATCCCATAATTTTAACTCATTAGCATAATTTACTTCAGGATGTGATCCAGCAACTACTGAATACATTTTTTTCATATATAAAGATCCACCAAATTCACTTTGTGTATCTCCTAAAATATATAAAACATTTCCTTCTTTTTGAACACAAGAAGGTAAAACTTTATTTGCATCATCATTTACTCCAACCATTGCAATTGAAGGAGTTGGGAAAACACCAACACCATTTGTTTCATTGTATAAAGAAACATTTCCACCAATTACAGGAGTATTTAATTCTTTACAAGCTGTTTTAATTCCTTCACAAGCTTGAGCAAATTGCCACATAACTTCTGGATTTTCTGGGTTACCAAAGTTAAGACAATCAGTAATAGCTTTTGGAGTTGCTCCACTCATAGCAACATTTCTTCCTGATTCCATAACAGCAGCAGCTGATCCTAATTCTGGATTAATATAACATAATCTTGTATTACAATCAGCAGACATCGCTAAAGCTTTTCCTGTTTCTTTAATTCTAATTGAAGAACCATCTAAGCTTCCTGGTCCTTTAATAGTATTAGTTTGAACCATTGAATCATATTGAGAGTAAACCCATGATTTATCAACAACTTCCATATCAGAGAATAAATCATCAAAAGCAGATTGATTTGATATTTCTTTATCTAAAGCAATATCTTCTAAACCTTCTAAATATTCAGGTTTTGCAACTGGTCTATCTAAAATAGGAGCTTGTTCAGATACAGGCTGAACAGGTACTTCAGCACATTTTTCACCATGCCAGAATAGTTCCATATTTCCAGTATCAGTAACTTCACCAATAACTGCAACATCTAATTCCCATTTTTCAAAAATATCAATAATTTTTTGCTCATAGCCTTTTTTAGCACAAATAAGCATTCTTTCTTGAGATTCTGAAAGCATAAAGTCATAAGGAGTCATTCCTTCTTCACGTGCAGGAACTTTATCTAAATGCATAATCATTCCAGACTCACTTCTACCTGCCATTTCAAATGACGAAGAAGTAAGACCAGCCGCACCCATATCTTGAATACCAATAATTGCGTCTTCTTTAAATAGTTCTAAACAAGCTTCTAAAAGTAACTTTTCAGTAAAAGGATCACCAACTTGAACAGTTGGTCTTTTTGATTCGTTGTCTTCTGTAAAAGATGCTGATGACATAACCGCACCACCAAGACCATCACGACCAGTTTTAGAACCAACATACATTACTGGATTTCCAACACCTTCAGCAAGTCCTAAAAAGATTTCATCAGATTTTGCAAGTCCTAAAGTAAATGCATTTACAAGATTATTTCCAGCATAACACTCTTCAAATGTAGTTTCACCACCAATAGTAGGAACTCCCATACAGTTACCGTATCCACCAATACCAGCAACAACACCACGTAAAAGGAATCTATGTTTTTGCGCAGTTTCAGAATCACCTTCAATACCTGCAAATCTAATTGAATTCATATTTGCTATTGGCCTTGCACCCATTGTAAATACATCTCTTAAAATTCCACCAACACCAGTTGCTGCACCTTGATAAGGTTCAATAAATGAAGGATGATTGTGAGATTCCATTTTAAATACAGCAGCATATCCATCACCAATGTCAATAACACCAGCGTTTTCACCTGGACCTTGGATTACCCAAGGAGCTTTAGTTGGGAAACCATTTAAGTATTTTTTACTTGATTTGTATGAACAATGTTCAGACCACATAGCAGAGAAGATACCAATTTCTACGTAGTTTGGTTCTCTTCCTAAAATTTCTTTGATATTATCTAATTCTTCAAGTGTTAAAGAGTGAGCTAATGCCATCTCTTCTAAGTTCATGTCTTTTTTTTGCATCTTTAGCCTTAAATATGGTTGTTATAGTTAGGGCGATTATATCAAAAAAAGAGTTAAATTTACTTTTAATCTTCAGTTAAAATTTTAACTTCATTATTTACTATTTCTAAAAATAGTTCTTTTTTCCCTTTAAAATCAACTGTGGGACTCTTATAAATTTGATCCATAATTATTTTAAACATTCTTTTATTTAATGAATTTGGATAAGGACTTATATTGATATTTGAGAAATGGATTCTTTTTCTTTCTTTTTTCCCAAAAATTCTTTTTTTATATTTAGAAAACTTTTTAAAATCACTTCCATCATACTTTTTAAATTCAGGGGAATAGTATTTTAAGTACTTATCAATATCAGATCTTTTCCAAGAATCTTTCCAATTATAAATAGAACTAAGAACTAATGAGATTTCTTCTTTTTTTGCTTTTTGGAATTCATCTTCACTTGTTAGTAAAATTGCATTTTCTAAATCTATGTTTTTCTCTAATTTTTCTAGTTCTGGGTTATCTAATGCTATACAACCTCTTGTATATTTTTCTCTTTCATCATTTTCTAAAGGCATTCCATGAATCCAAATACCATAACCTTTTTTATCTAATGACTTATCAAAAGTATTTGGATAAGAAGTAACTAAAGCAAAAGGACCATAAAATTGATCAAGTTTTGTTTTTTTACTAGTTAAATCATAAACACCTTCAGGTGTTCTTTTATCACCCTCTAAATATTTATCACCCTCTTTTTCTCCAACAATTACATTATTTTTTGTAACTAATGTTGTTTGATAATCATTTATTTTGTATAAAGCTAATTCAGATCTTTTTTTTTGTGTTAATAAAATATATTTTTTAGTTTCATAGTAACCTAGTTCTACATTTTTATTTTTTAAATAATTATTCCAATATTCTTTATTTTTTAAACTTTCTTCAAGTTTTTGTTCAACAGCTGAAAGCCCTTGTAATCTATATAAATTTACTAAATCATTTGCAAAAATGTTAATAACCATACATAATAAAATTATGATTTTATTCAATTGCATCTCCATATTATTTTTTAAGTTGCGTAATTGTATAATAAACGTTCTAATTTCTAAATAAAAGCGAATTTAACAGTGAAAAAAATCTTAATAAGTATTATTTTATTTTTAAACTTTCTGCATTCAGCAGAAGTACAAGAATTACCATGGCCTAAAGGAATGAGCTTTCTAAGTTTCTTAGAAAAATATTCTATTCCTCAAAAATTGTATTTTGATCTTGAAAAAGAAGATAAAGAGCTATGTTCTGAAATTGTTGCAGATAAAATATTTTTTCTTTACACAGAAGATAATGGTGACTTTAATCAAGTTTTAATTCCTGTATCAGAAGATATTCAAATACATATGTATAAAGATAGTAAAGGAGAAGTTAACTTTCAAACTTTACCAATTAATTACAAAGAATACTCAGAGTCAATTGCTATTCCTATTACAGTTTCAGTTTCACATGACATTCAAAAAGCAACAGGAGATGTTACTCTAGCCATACAATTAAAATCTTTATTCAAAGGTGTAGTTGATTTTAGAAAAATGCAAAAAGGTGACTTTATTGCATTAAAATATACAAAAAAAAGTCTTTTAGGACGTTCACATGGATTGCCTGAGTTAAGTGCAGCTATGGTTGAAATTAGAGGTAAAAAACACTATAGAATTAAAAATAAAAAAGATGATAAATATTATGATGAAAAGGGAAAGGGTTTTTCAAAAACTTTTTTCTTTAAAATACCACTAACTTATAAAAGAATTTCAAGTGTATTTACAAAAAAAAGATGGCATCCTGTATTAAAAAGATATAGAGCTCATTTAGGAACAGACTTCGCAGCTCCAACAGGAAGGAAAATCTATGCAGCAGGTGATGGAAGAGTAGAGTTTAAAGGAAGAAGAGGTGGTTATGGTAATACAATTATCATAAATCATGGAAATGGATATAAAACTTTATATGCACATCAACATGGCTTTAGAAAAGGTTTAAAAAGAGGTCAAAGAGTTAAAAAAGGTCAGCATATTGGTTATGTTGGAAGTACAGGACTTAGTTCTGGTCCTCACTTACACCTTGGACTTTACAAAAATGGAAAAGCTGTAGATCCATTAAAAGTTATAAAACGTCCAAAAACTATTGGCTTAGAGAAAAAATATAGAGCAACTTTTCTAGCTAATTCAAAAAAAATTGTAAAAGTATTTGAATCAGAAATGAAAAGTGAAAATAGAAGACAAGCAACAAAACTAGATAGAATTACATATAAAAGCGAAATAAAAAAAATATAAGGATTATAGCTTATGCCTCAAGACGAAATTATAAAAGAACCTAAAAAACTTTTAGAAGAGCTTGAGAACTTACATCCAAGTGATATTGCAAATAGCCTTAAAAAGATTGAGAAAAATAGTGAAGAAGATTTCTTCGTTGTACTTAAAAAATTACCTGATGATATACTAGGAGAAGTATTACTAGAACTTCCTGACAACTTAAGAGAAGATGCTTATTCTGAACTTACAATTAAACAACTAACAGATGCAGTAGATGAACTTGAATCTGATGACCAAACAGATATTATCCAAGAACTTGAAGAACATGATGTTGAAAAAGCAAAAGAAATTTATGATGGTTTAGAAGTAGAAGACCAAAAAGAGATTGACTGGCTTAAAACATATGAAGAAGATCAAGCTGGTTCATATATGCAAACTGAGCTTTTCTCAGCTAACTTAAAAGAGACTATTAAACAATCACTTGATAGATTAACAGATGGTAAAGCAAGTGATGAATTAGAAAATATTCATCAAGTATTTATTATTAACGATGATAAAAAACTAATTGCATCAATTTTACTAGAAGATTTAATTATTATTGATTTTAAAAAAACTTATCAAGAAGTTTTAGATGAATATGATGATAATAAGTTCAAACCCTTTGTTGTTCAAGATAAAGATGATATAGATGATGTTGCAAAAAAGTTTGAGAAATATGATTTAAATGTTGTAGCTGTTATTGGATATCAAGATATGCTTATGGGAAGAATTACATCAGATGATATTTTAGATGTGATTGAAGAAAATGCAACAGAACAAATGTATCAATTAGCTGGGGTTAATGATGATTTTGAGCATGAAGATAATCTTTTAGCAACTGCAAAAAAAAGAGCAATGTGGTTATTTCTAAATTTAGGAACTGCGATTTTAGCTTCTTTAGTTATTGGAATTTTCGATGAGACTATTCAATCTTATGTGGCACTAGCAATTTTAATGCCTATTGTTGCATCAATGGGTGGAAATGCTGGAACTCAAACACTAGCAGTAATGGTTAGACAATTGGCATTAGGAGATATTGAGTTAGAGCACTCAAAAGATGCAGTAAAAAAAGAGGTCATTATTTCTTTAGTAAATGGTTTATTATTTGCAATAATTATGGGAGTAATTGCTTGGCTTTGGTTTGATGAAAAGTTACTTGGACTTGTAATTGGAATGTCTATGATTTTAAATCTATTTGCGGCAGGTTTCTTTGGAGCTTCTATTCCATTACTACTTAAAAAGTTTGATATAGACCCTGCTATTGGAAGTACTGTATTATTAACAACAGTAACAGATATTGTTGGTTTCTTTAGTTTTTTAATGCTTGCAAAAGTTATTCTATTATAAATAAAAACTAAGAAAATTTCTTAGTTTTTATTTACGTAAAGAAGAAGAAACTATAGATAAAAATTCATCTTTAGTTTTTTTATTTGATTTAAATAGACCTCTTAAAGCAGATGTAACAGTAGTTGAAGAAATCTTTTGAACTCCTCTCATTTCCATACACATATGTCTTGCGTCTACAATAACAGCAACACCTTTTGGCTGTAAATGCTCATTTAAAGCATCACAAATTTGTTCTGTTAATTGCTCTTGAATTTGTAAACGTCTTGCAAATACATCTACAACTCTAGGGATTTTAGAAAGTCCTACAACTTTTCCATTTGGAATATAAGCAACATGAACTTTTCCAATAATTGGCAACATATGATGTTCACACTGAGAATAAAACTCTATATCTTTTACTACAACCATTTCATCATTTGTAGATGTAAATAAAGCTTTTTGTAAAATCTCTTTTGGGTCTTGATTGTAACCACTGCACATAAACTCAAATGCTTTTCTAACACGACTAGGAGTATCAAGTAAACCTTCTCTACTTGGATCTTCACCCACATGCTCAAGCATTTTTTTAATAGAATTCTCAAACTCTATATTCTTATCCATTAAATATTTCCTTTAAACTTTTATGATATTTCCCATATCCCAAATTGGCATAAATACTGCAAGTACAATCCAAAGAATTAAACTCATTATACCAAGTAAGAAAAATGGCTCAATCAAAGCTGTTAATAAATTAATTTTATCGTTAAATCTATTTTTATATATTTTCTTTATCTCATAAACAGTAACATCCAATGAATTAGATACTTCACCTGTATTAATCAGATTTAAAGTAATATCATCAAATATTTCTGTTTCCAAAAAAGCGAAACTTATACTTTTACCATTTTGTAGTAAATTATCAATAATTGACATTTTATCTAAAAGGTATTTATTTTTAATTAAAACTTTTGAAGAGATTAATGACTTATGAAATTCATATTTAGATTTTAGCATAATATCTAAGAACAAAAATAGCTTATATAGCTGCATATTAAGATAGATATCTTTTATTAAAAAAATATTATTAATTAAAATTTTATGAATAAAATATTCGAAATTATAATCTTTTTTATAAAAAAAGAGAAATAAACTACATAAAAAAATCAAAAGAAGTAAAATTATAATTAAGTAATTTTCAAATAAATATTGAACATTTAAAAGCATTTGAGTAGCAAAGGGAAGCTCCGTATTTGTTTGTTCAAAAATGGTTTTAAATTTTGGTATTACAAAATAAAAAATTGAAATAAGTGAAAAGAAAAAACTTATTATTAAAATAATTGGATAAGTAATTGATTTAATAAAACTCCTTTTTATTTCATATGATTCAATAAGTAATTCTGATAAAGCCTTTACATTTGCAACTATATTTCCACTATTTTGTGAGATATCTAAAAAAGAGCCTACTAAATAATTAATCTTGTATTTTGATAACTCATTAGAAACTTTTTGAGAACTTGAGAATGAGTATTTCAAAGTTTCTAAAAACTCTATGACTATTTTATCTTTTCTATTTTTAATTAAAATATCCAAAGCATCACTTAGTGTTATATTTGATTCTAACATCAAGTTTAATTCATAAAATATATTGATTAAAACTTTTTCTTTTATTATCTTCTTTCCTTGAAACAAAGTTCTTGTATCAAATTTTTTTATCTCTTTTATATTTAAGATATTAGAAGGTAGTTTTTCTTTTAATATATCATTTGTTTCAACTAAAACAGTTTTAATTCCATTATTACTTTGGTATTGTACTTTATATTTTTTCATTAAAAATTTACCACTTTTAAAACTTCTTCAATTGATGTGATTTTTAAAGAAACTTTCTCTTTTCCATCATCAAGTATTGTTTTAAACTCAATAGTTTTCAAATATTTTTTTATTACATTTATATCTTCTTTTTTAAATATCATTGAAGATATTTTCTCATCAATAAACATAGCTTCAGCAATACATGTCCTATCATAATATTTTGTATAATTACACATTTCACAGCCTTTGGCTTTACAGAATTTACAATAATTTAAGATAAGTCTTTGAGAAAGAATAAGTTTTAAACTAGAAGAGATTAAAAAAGGATCTGCATCTAAATCCATAAGTCTTGAGATTGTTTCAACACTGTTATTTGAATGTATACTAGCTAGAACTAAATGTCCAGTAAGAGAAGCTTGTAATGCAATATCAAGTGAGAGTTTATCTCTAATCTCACCTATAAATATAATATCAGGATCTTGTCTCAGAATATTTCGTAAAATCACTTCAAAACTTAAACCTATTTTATTATTTACTGCTATTTGAGAGATTGAATCTATTTTATACTCAACTGGATCTTCAACAGTTACTATTTTCTTTTCACTTGAATTTAATTCTTGTAAAATAGAGTATAAAGTTGTAGTCTTACCTGCTCCAGTAGGTCCTGTAACAAGTATTAGCCCTTGTGTTAAATTTAAAGATTTTTTTAAAATTGAGTAAATATTTGATGACAATCCTAAATCTTCAATACTTTTATTTATATTTTTCTTATCAAGTATTCTAATTACAATCGATTCAGACTCAATTGTAGGCATTGTAGATACTCTAAAATCATAAGTTTCATTGTTTATAAAAACTGAAAACCTTGAATCTTGAGGTAATCTTGTTTGAGTTATATCTATATTCGAAATAAGTTTTATATATGAAGAAAGAATTTTTAATAATTTTAGAGAAAATGAGAAAAATGTTTTTAGTTTTCCATCAACTCTAAATCTAAATAAAACTTGATTATCATACTGTTCAATATGAATATCACTTGTTCTTGTTTGAATAGAGAATTTTATTAATAAATGAAGGAATTTTTCAACAGACTTCTCTTCATCTTTTTTCAAAGAAATAATGCTTTTTGCATTTTTAAATAAATCTATTTTTATATCTAAAAAACTAAGAAGAAAAAGTAAATCATTACTATTAGTTTCTGTATATTTTAATACTTTATTAAAATCATTATTTACACTATTTAAACTTGAGTCTTTACAAATTAGTAAATCTAAGGAAATATCATCTTCTTTTATAGGAATAATTTTATTTTTTAAAAAATATTCTTTCTCATAAACATCAAATAAATCATAATCAATCACTATATTATTTATATTATTCATCTTTAATTATCCTTAAGTTTATATTTTTCTCTTTATAGTTTAAAACAACTAAGTTTTTTTCTATTTTTAAAATTTTGTACTTTCCTATTTTTTCATCTAATGAATACCATTTATTATTTACTAAAACATGATTTGAGATAATTGCTTTTAATTTAAACTTATCTTTTCTTTTTTTCTTCTGTATTTGTGTATTTACTATCTTTTCTTTTATATAATATTTTTTAAACTCACTATTAATTTGGAATGTATATTGATTTTTCTTTACTATTTTCTCTATAATTAAAGAGTTAATTTTAGAGAAGTTATTAATATGTTCAATCTTTATGATTAATTTATTGATTTTTTCTAATGAAGTTTTTCCTATAATTGAGAGTTTATTTTTATTATAATTTATAGAATCAATCTTAATTTTTTCAAGTAAACAAAAAGCTTCAATATCTTTTATCAACTTTAAGTAAGAACCATTAAACTTCTTAGTTAATAAACTATTTATTGTATTTAGATTATTGATATTAATACTTTCAGACTCATTCTTTTCGATGAAATAAAAATAAAAATATATACAAAAAAGTGGTAAGACAAAAAGTTGTAGTTTTACTTTAGCTTTACTTTCTAAGAAGCTACTTTCAATTTGGTTTAACATTAATTATACCTATAAATATATTTTCAGTATCAATTTTTTCAATACTATTTCCTAGTAAACTACTTTGATATTCATCTAAAAATAAGTAAATGCTCTCTTTGTTTTTTGTACTTAATTTTATATTCATAACTTCAATTTTGTAATCAAATGAAAGAATTTTTAAGTTAAATTTATTTGCAGTACTAATTAACCTTTTATATTCAATTTTAAAAGGCTTAAATTTTAGCATTTTTGAGATCTTTAAATGCTCAGCCTTTATATTTTCTATCTTTTCAAATTTCTTTCTTTCTAAAATTTTACTTTTATACATATCATAAGTTACCGCACTACAAATACAAATAAATAAATACGTAAGAAAAAAAAGAAAGCTTTTATTACTTTTTTTATTTATATTAGTAAAAATTAGTTTTTTATTTTTTACACTTTCTTCAAGTTTATGCAAGAAAGAATCACTTATTTCATAAATATCTGAAATTGTGATATTAAAACTCTTTTTTATAAAGTTAAGTAATTCATCTTCTGAATATTCTTGATTTAATACCTGATATGCATAAAGTTTAGAGTTTTTATATATTACAAAAAAGCTATTTGATACATAAAGATTGAAGCTATTTAGATTCTTATTACTTGACTCTTTAGGAACTTCTTCATAAAAAAGTTCAATTATCATATATTTAAAAGTATTTGCAAAAACAAAGAATTGGTATTGTTTTGAATGTACTAAATAATTAGAATAAATTATGTCTGTAGAAGAATAATCTATATTATTAAGATCTAAGGAGGTATGAATAAAGTTTAAAAGATTTTTCTTTTTAATCTCTTCAGAAACATCAACAATTAAACTTTTTATATCTGAAGTTAAAGCAATATCTTTCATATAAAACCATTTTAATAATATTTTTATAAACTTTATAATAATTTTAAAAGATATATGTTAAGGTTTTATATTAATATATTTTCTTAAGTTTAAATCTAAAGAGAAAGTTCTCTTTAGAATGTTACGTCATAACCAAGCTCTTTAAGACCTTGCTTATCTTTAGTCCAACCTTTCTTAATAGAAACAAAAAGTTCTAAGAAACATTTTCTTCCTGTAAGTTTTTCTATTTTTAATCTTGCATCTCTACCAATTCTCTTAATAGCATCAGCATTTTTCCCAATAATCATACCCTTTTGTGTTCCTTTTTGAACAATAATAGTAGCTTTGATTACATCAATTTTTGGCTTTTCTTCTACTTTATTTATTAAAACATCAGTTTCATATGGAATTTCATCTGAAATATTTTCAAAAATTGATTCTCTAATAAATTCTTTAAAGATATCTCTCATATGTTCAGTTGTTAAAATTTCTGGATCAAATAAATAAGGATGTTCAGGTAAGTGCTTAACAACATCATCTAAAATATTTGCATGAGTTGTTGCTTTTTTAATAGATACAGGGATAATAGATTGATATTTATCAGCATGAATTTCATACTCTTTCATTTTTGCTAAAACTTCTTCATTTGATACATTGTCAATTTTAGTAAGCAGTAAAATATGATTTATATTTTTTTTATTTTTTACTAAAAAATCTTCATAATGTGTTAACTTGTCAGTAATCGGTGCTAAAAATAAAATTAAATCACAATCACCCATAGCTTTTAAGGCTTCATCTAACATAAACTTATTTATAAGTTTTTCTGTTTCATGAATTCCTGGTGTATCAACAAATACAATTTGATCATCTTCATGCATTACAATAATATTTGATCTTTTTCTTGTAGCATTCGCTTTATGTGAAACCATTGCAATTTTTTCACCAACTAGCCAGTTTAATAACGAACTTTTTCCAGCATTAGGTCGTCCTACTACTGATACATAACCACATTTAGTCATTAATTCTCCTCAAGCTTTAAAGCCTATTTAATTATTTGGATAATAGCATGATTGTGATTATAAAGGGTTAAATTGAATTTATCTCCGTCTAAAGCTTAAACTTTTTAATAGATCTCCTTTTGTTATAATTTCATTATCATTTAAATCAGCAATAGTTCTAGCAACTTTTAAAACTTTGTTTATACTTCTAAATGATAATTGATAATTTATTTTTGCATTTTCAAATAAAACTTGAGTTTCATCATCTAAAAGACAATATTTCTTGATATCTACATCTGATAATTTACCATTTAATTCGTTTTGCCCTCTTTGTTTTTGTTTTACAAAAGCGCTTAAAACATTTTTATGCAACTCTTTTGAACTTACAATATTCTTTGAATCATTTAATGTATCATTCATAACAACATATAAATCAATTCTATCCAAGAAGGGTTCTGACAATCTATTTTTATATCTTTGAATTTCAGCATCATTACATCTACACTGTTTTATGCTTGATAGAAGATTACCACAAGGACAAGGATTCATTGAAGAAATAAAAATAAATTTTGTTTCATATTCAGTTTTACTATTTACTCTAGAAATTAATATTTTATTATCTTCCAAAGGCTCTCTAAGAGCTTCTAGAATTGATTTTGAAAAATGTGGTAATTCGTCAAAAAACAAAATACCATTATTACTAAGTGCAATTTCTCCAATTTTGGCATTATTACTTCCTCCACCAAAAATAGATGATTTTGTAGAACTGTGATGAGGACTTCTAAATACTCTTAAAGCTGAAAACTCTATATTTTTATAATCTAAAGATTGCAGTTTCGCTTTTTCTAATATTTCACCTAAACTCATGGGAGGAAGAATATATCTAATTCTTTTACTAATCATACTCTTTCCACAGCCAGGACTACCTTCAAACATTAGGTTATGGTTTCCAGCAGCACATATTAAAGCAGCAAACTTTGCATTATCTTGACCTAAAACATCAGAAAAATCATCTAAATATGAATCTTCATAATAATATGTTTGATTACCTATTCTAATATTTTTACTACTTAATTCATTAGATGTATATTTAAATTTATCTTTTATTTCTGTATTAAAAAACTCAATTGCATCACTAATATTTTTAACTACAAATATTTCAATATTTGGAATATTTGATATCTTTTCAGCACTATCTTCACATACTAAAACTTTCATATTTTTACTATTTTTTGCAAGAGACAAAACTAAAGGAAAAATAGTGCTTGTATCTTTAATACTTCCATCAAGCCCTAACTCACCAAATACATAAAATCCTGAAAACACGGCTTTTTTTGTATCATATAAAGCAAGTTGTAATGCAATTGCTAAATCAAAATGGGTACCCTTTTTCTTAATATCGGAAGGTGATAAATTTACTGTTATTTTTAAAGGTGGAAATTTATATTCATTCATTAATAATGCAGATTTTACTCTATCTTTTGATTCTTGAATACTTGTTGATATTAGACCGACAATCGTAAAAGAAGGTAAGCCTTTTGTGAAGGTAGATTCTACATTTATACTTAAAGCTTCAATTCCATCTAATGATGCAGAGTTTATGATTTTCAAGGAATTCCTTTTTAATAATATAAATCATTATATCTAATTATTCAATATAATAACAATTTTAATTATTGAAAAGCGCTACTGTTCATTTATCTTTTTTAATTTTATATCTATGCTTACTCTTTTTAATATCAATACAATCTACAAAAAGGTATAAATATACTTTATAAATTCAATTTTAATTTTAATTTACGGAGTATTATATATGAAACTAATTTCATGTCCAGAATGCGATAATCAAATATTAGAAAGACTAGGAACAGTATGTCCTAAATGTGGTCATACAGTTGGTTACTTTAATGAAAGTAGCAAAAGACCAAAGTATGGTAAGTTTTTTGCTTTTAGTGTATTTTTACCTTTTGTATCATTTTTACTTATTATCATCTCATCAATAAATGAAATATTTTTTGCTTTTGGGGTAATTTTTTATTTAGCAGTAGCTTATAAATCTTGTCCTTATTTACATAAGGATTTATTTATAACAAAATTTGAAGCTATATTTTTTTGGGGAGTTTGGATATTAGTAAATTCTTTACTTTTAGCAATGATATATAATGTACTAAATAAACTGCAGATAATTTAAAAAATCAGAAAAAATATTAATTTATTTTTTCTGTTCTTTTAGTCTTTTTTTCCACTCTTTTTCAAATTTCTTTCTTTTTAAAAAAGACAAATGTTCTATAAACAAATGACCACTTAAATGTTCCATTTCATGTTGCCAAGCAACTGCTAGAAAATCATCTGTTTCCATTGTTTGTTTTTCACCGTCTCTGTTATAGTATTCAACAATAATGTGCTGAGCTCTTGTAACATCTTCAGTAAATCCCGGAACACTTAAACAACCTTCTGTAAAAACTTGTTCACCATCTTTATGTGTAATAACTGGATTAATTGCTTCTATTAAGTTTTCTTTACTTTGAACATCCTCTTCATTTGGTAAACAAATTATTAAAATATTTAAAGGAATTCCTACTTGAATAGCTGCAAGGCCTACACCAGCATGGTCAATCATAGTTTCATACATATCATCTAAAAGAGTGTGAAGTTCAGTATTGAACTCCACTACATCTTCAGATTTTAATCGAAGTAGTTTATTTGGATAAGTTATAACTTCTCTAAGCATTTTGAGATCTACTTATGTTTTGCAATAACTTCATCAATAAGACCATAAGCACAAGCTTGAGGTGCACTCATAAAGTTATCTCTTTCAGTATCTTTAGCAATAGTTTCAACATCTTGACCAGTTTGTTCTGCAATCATTGCATTTAAATCGTCTTTCATTCTTTGAATCTCTTTTGCCTGAATTTGAATATCAGTTGATTGCCCTTGAGCACCACCTGATGGTTGGTGAATCATTATTCTAGAGTTAGGAAGAGAATATCTCTTACCTTTTACACCAGCTGATAAAAGAAAAGCACCCATTGAAGCTGCTTGTCCAATACAAATAGTACAAACATCAGGTTTAATATAATTCATAGTGTCATATATAGACATTCCACTAGTAATTACTCCACCTGGAGAGTTTATATAAAGGTAGATATCTTTATCTGGATCTTCTGCTTCTAAGAAAAGTAATTGAGCAACAATTGTTGATGCTACTTGATCATTTACTTCTCCACTTAACATAATGATTCTATCTTTTAGAAGTCTAGAGTAGATATCGTAAGATCTCTCTCCTCTTCCACTTTTTTCAACTACGTATGGTATATAACTCATTGTTTATCCTAAAGGTTTATTTTCCTAATTTTTCGTCTAATAATTTAGTAATAACTTTTTCTTCAATCATTGACATTTTAATTGCTGGTAAGTATCCTGCTTCTTGATATTGTTTTAAAACATCTTGAGGATTTTGTCCCATTTGCATTGCTTCATAATATAATACTTGTGAAACTTCTTGATCACTTACATCAACACTTTCAGCTTTAGCTAATGCATCAACAATAAATGTAGCTTTTACTGAATTTTCGGCGTCTGCTCTTAATTCTTCTCTTAATTCTTCAACTTTTGAAGCATCTTCTTGTAAAACTTTAATTTCATCTTCACTCATAGTTCTAGCTTTGTTATTTAAAGCTTGATTAATCTCTTGATCAACAATAGTTGCTGGTAAAGCAAAGCTTACTTTTTCAACTAATGTTTCTAAATATGCAGGCTTTAATTCTTCTCTGTAATATTTATTTTTAGCTTCAGCTTTCATTTGCTCTTCTAATTTTTCTCTTAATGTTTCAACAGTTGCATTTTCTTCACCTTGTAACATTTTAGCAGCAAATTCGTCATTAATTTCAGCAGCAGCTTTTTCTTGAATTTCGTGTAAAGTTACTTTAAATACAGCTTCTTTACCAGCTAATTCTTTTGCTTGGTACTCTTCTGGGAAAGTAACAGTGATGTCTTTTTGCTCGTCATATTTCATACCAATAACTTGATCTTCAAATCCTGGAATAAATGAACCTGAACCTACGTGTAATGCAAATTTCTCTGCTTTTCCACCATCAAATGCAACACCATCAACAAAACCTTCAAAATCAATTAATGCATGATCTTGATCTTTTACCATTCTTTTTCTTGCAATTTTAGTTAAAGGAGCTGATTGCTTAGCCATTTCTTCTAATTTTTCATCAATTTCTTTTGCATCTATTGCTTTATCTTCAACTTCTGGTAATAATGATTTATAATCACCTAAATCAACTGCTGGTTTACAAGCTACTGATACTTCAATATCAATTGAACCATCTTCTTTTTTATCAAATTTAGAAATTGAAGGCTCACCTACTAAATCTTCATTTGCAATGTTTAATTCTTTTAAACCATTTGCTAATACAGCTCTTAATGCTTCACCTTCAGCATCTTCAGTTAATTTGTCAGCATATCTTTGCTTAACAACAGCAACAGGAACTTTACCTTTTCTAAAACCTTGGATATCCATAGTTTTTGCAGCTTCTTTAGCTACCTTGTCTAAGTTCTTTTCAATTGTCTCTTTTGCGATTGTTGCAGATATAACTGCGTTTGCTTCGTCAACTTTTTTTGCGTTAAATTCCATCAAATTTACTCCGATTGTTATAATTTTAATCGTGATTTTATCTAAAAATTAATAAAGCTTTAATAAAATACATTTCTAAGGAGTTTTCAATTGCAATTTTTATACATAAATGTAATATATTTAATGCTTATACCTTCGATAATTTTAATGATTTTAATCATCAAAAAAAAGAATTCATTTGATAAATATTTTTCTAAAGAAGTTTTAGAAAAACTAAGTGTTTCAAGTCAATATTTCTCAAATAAAGCAAGAAATATTACACTATTTATTGCCCTACTATTAATGACAATATCACTTGCAAGACCAGTTACAAATGAAAAAGTTCATGATACAAAAAAACAATTAAACGCTGTAATAATAGCAATTGATGTTTCAAAATCCATGATGGCAAATGATATATATCCAAATAGATTGGAATTTGCTAAGAATAAATTATTAGACATAATAAAATTATCAAAAAGCAATGCACTAGGTGTAATACTGTTTGCAAAGTCTTCTTTTTTACTTTCACCTGTAACTCAAGATTTTACCTCACTTAAAATATTAATTGAAAACTTAGATACAGGAATAAATTTTGATAATGGTACAAATATTTATTCAACATTAGAAACTACAAATAAATTACTAAAAAATTATAAAAGCAAAAATCTTATAATATTGAGTGACGGTGCAGATAAAAAAGAGTTCAAGGAAGAAATTGAATTTGCAAATAAAAACAATATCAATATATATGTCATAGCAACTGCTACAAAAAAAGGTTCTGCTATAAAATTAAAAGATGGAAACTATTTAGTTGATGCAAAAGGAAATATCGTAACCTTAGGATTAAATGAAAATATAAAAAATTTAAGCTTACAAACAAATGGTGGATACATAAATTACTCATTAGATACAAATGATATTAATCAAATTCTAAATGAAATAAATTCTAAATCAAGAAAACAAGAGTTCAAGGAAGAAAAATTTAAAACATATACTGAACTATTTTATTATCCTTTATCATTAGGACTTATATTCTTACTTATTGCTTTTTCATCTTTACCAACATTTAAAAGAAAAAACATAAATAAATCAAAAACAATTCTTAGTATTTTTGTAGTTTTAATATCAATAAACATAAACCAACTTCATGCTTCAATTTTTGATTTTCAAACTATTGAAGAAGCTAATAATGCATATAAAAATAAGAATTATAAAAAAGCCATTGAAAAATATTCAGACTTAGAACAAAATGAACAAACAAAATATAATCTTGCTAACTCATTATATAAA
>Ga0193954_1000284_pt1 | contig 30522 bp, 27 predicted proteins | sample BB_5_MG_FD_140340 | JGI IMG/M metagenome (GOLD analysis project Ga0193954, IMG submission 140340) | Microbial mat bacterial communities from the Broadkill River, Lewes, Delaware, United States - BB_5_MG | ecosystem: Environmental > Aquatic > Freshwater > River > Microbial mats | place: USA...
ATCATGGCAAAAACAATACGCTTCGCATAGGGTCGTGTATACCCTAGCAGTCGTTTATAGACTCTGATATTAACGTTTGCCACGTGTTAGCTCTCTTTCAATGTATTTTGACAGCTTAACTCAACAACCATCTGCGCAACACGAGTAGAACAACCGGGTTCGCCCATCTTCGTTTTGACCTGTGACAGATTTTCTTTCATCACAGTACGGTACTCCTCGTCGGTTAAAATCTTATCAACCTCAGCGAATAATGTCTCAGAACTGGCCTCGTGTTGAACATACTCTTGAACAACCCTTTTATCGGCAACAATGTTGGGCAAACCAAAATGCTCAACAGAAACCAGATGCCTACCAACTGCATAGGTCAAAGGAGCGGCTTTATAAAGGATCACCATTGGTGTTTCAACGAGAGCAATTTGCAATGTTACCGTTCCTGACACACACACCACCACATCGCATGCAGCAGCGGTATCATATATCGAATCGCGAACAAAGGTTACCTCAACCCCTGCTTGATCAAATGAAAATTGCAAGTCACCTTTGTTAACGCCTGGCGCAAGGGGTACCATAAAACGGACGTCAGGATGTGCTGCAAGTATTCGTTGTGCTGTTTCAACAATTGTAGGAAATGAATATTTCAATTCATTGCTACGACTACCGGGAAAAAGTCCAACAACTGTTTCATTTGCATCAAAATCATACTGAGAACGATATTCAACAGTCGGCAATGATAGTTTAGCTTCATCAAGTAAAGGATGGCCGACATAGCGTGCATCGATAGGAAGGCCTCGATAATACTCTGGTTCAAAAGGAAAAATTGCTGCGAGGCGATCAACCACTGCCGAGATCCCTTTAACTCGTCCACGTCGCCATGCCCACACTTGAGGGCTAACGTAGTAAAGAACAGGGATACCCACCTTTTTTGCTTGCTTTGCTAAGCGTAAATTAAAGTCAGGAGAATCAATTAAAACTAAAACATCAGGTGGATTTTCGCTGTGTAGAATTGATTTTAGGCGCTGAAAAACATTCCAAATTCGTGGTAAATGGCGCACCACTTCCACTAACCCCATCACTGCTAGTTCAGAACTAGGTATAATGATTTCACAACCTGCGGAGTCCATTTTTTCGCCACCGACACCGAAAAAAGAGAGCTGAGGATCCATATCCTGAGCGGCCTTAATCAGATTAGCGCCATGCAAATCACCTGATGCTTCACCAGTAACAATTAACACACGACGCAGGTCAGAACAATCAGAGCCAATGGCCATGAGGAGCAATCCTTCAAAAGAGGCAAAAAAACGGATGGCACCCACGAATGGGTGCCGACGGTACTTAACAACATGACGGAACAATTATAGATGCTGCGCGAGGGCATTTCAGCACAATCATCGATCACACAATTGTATTTAATATGACTTAACGAGCAACACCACGTTCGCTTTTACGGATAAAATCGGTAAAAGCAACCACTTCAGGAAAATGCTCAATAGTTTCAGCGATTTGTTCCAACGCTTCCTCTTGGCGTAATCCAGCACGAAAGACAAGTTTATACGCTTTTTTAATGGCCGATAAGGTTTCAGAACTAAACCCGCGCCGTTTAAGGCCAATCAAATTTAAACCAACTGTTTTAGCACGATCACCTTGGGCGATAACGTAAGGGGGCAGGTCTTGAGCGATCATCGATCCACCACTAGCCATCACATGGGCACCAATGCGGGTAAACTGGTGAACTGCTGACATACCACCAAGAATAGCATAATCGTCAACTTCAACATGACCAGCAAGCGTTGCATTATTAGCTAAAATAATATGATTACCAACAATACAATCATGAGCAACATGGGTATAGGCCATAAACAAGTTATCGTTGCCAATCACTGTTTGGCCGCAGCCATCTTCAGTGCCTAAATGCATGGTGGTAAATTCACGAATTTTATTTCGATCACCAATAATTAACTTCGTCACCTCACCATGAAACTTAAGATCCTGAGGAATGGCGCCAATGGATGCAAATTGAAAAATTTCATTATCACAGCCAATGGTTGTCTGACCTTCGATAACAACATGAGGGCCGATAACTGTTCCAGCCCCAATTGTGACATTTTCACGAATAATCGTGTAAGCGCCAACCTTTACATTCTCTCCAAGGACAGCTCCGGGTTCGATGATAGCAGTAGGATGAATCATGTTTAGCCCTCCCGATCAACAAAAGTAGCCTTGAGTTCCGCTTGGGTCACCAATGTTTCACCAACATATGCCTTGCCTGAAAATTGATATATTCCACGGCGACACTTCATCAATTCAAGTTCTAAACGTAAAACATCACCTGGGACAACGGGCTTACGAAACTTAACGTTATCAATACCGGTAAAATAGGTGACCTTATCATCTCCGATACCATCGTTAAGGCTCGCAAAAACACCACCCACTTGAGCCATGGCTTCGACGATCAACACACCTGGCATAATAGGATGCCCGGGGAAATGACCTTGAAAAAAAGGCTCATTGATTGTGACGTTTTTAATACCAACAATTGTCTTATTTTCTTCAAAACTTTCAATACCGTCGACCAATAAAAAAGGATAACGATGGGGCAAACGCTTCATTACCTCAACTGCATTCATAAGCATAGTTGATTAATCTTTCTCTACTTTGGATTGTAATGTTTCAAGTTGCCGCTGTAACGTAGCAATTTGTTTTCTCATTTCCGGTAAACGGTTAAATGTCATTGAAGCCTTTAACCATTCGCGATGCGGGATCGCTGGAAGACCTGAGACAACCTGATCGCCTTTGATAGACCCGGTAATACCGCCACGACCACCTACGGTTAAATTGTCTCCCACTTCAATATGACCCGCCACAGCAGACTGACCACCAAATGTACAATGCCTGCCAACTTTAGCACTGCCCGCAATACCTGATTGGGAAGCCAACACAGTATGAGGTCCTACCGTAACGTTGTGTGCAACCTGTACCATATTGTCAAGTTTGCACCCCTTACCAATCCGAGTTACGCCCATTGCAGCCCGATCTAAACAGCATCCGGAACCAATTTCAACATCATCTTCAATAACAACAATACCGATTTGAGGAATCTTGTAATACGCCTCACCGTCAGGGGCAAAACCGAAACCATCTGAACCGATCACTGCATTAGGTTGAACGATAACTCGATCTCCCAATACGCATCCTTCACGGACAATTGTTGCTGCATGAAGAAGGCAATCACACCCGATTTTCACTTGCGGATAAAGCACAACATTCGGGTAAATAACGGTATCGTCACCAATCACGCATCCAGCACTAATTGTAACACCAGGATGAATTGTAACGCGATCTCCCAAAGTAGCACTTGGATCAACAAAAGCACCGTGCATAACCCCTAAAGGTTCAGGCTTCTTTACGTTGAGATGTGTCAAAATTTTTGCAAAGGCGAGATAAGGATTTTTACAAACTAAATAGGCAATATCTTGACGATCCAAAGGGCGATCGACCAAAACAGCAGAAGCCTGAGTCGTTGCTAAACATGGGAGATACTTTGGATTGGAGATAAAAGTAATATCGCCACAGCTAGCTCCATCAATGGGAGCTAGCCGCTGAATATTAATAGATTCGTCGCCGACCACTTCAGCATCAACGAGTGCTGCCAGTTGTTTTAGAGTTGTCATCGACAAATTCTTTCGTTATTCGTGACCGTCAGTGTATGCAGCATCGTACGCTTTAATCAACGCATCAGTGTAATCGATGGTGTCAGTCGCATAAACAAGCTGACCCTTTTCAAGCATAACGGTGATCCCTTCACTCTTGCTCATAGCAACAACTTGAGCGCCTAGGTCACGTAAGATTTGCTTGGTAAATGCTGCTTCCTTGCTTGCCATAGCATCTTGTTGGTCTTTAGTAAAACGCTGATAATCACGTACCTGCTGTTGGAATTCAGACTCTTTTTGCTGGCGAGCTTCAACAGACAGCAAAGCAACCTGCTTTTTCAAGGATTCTTGAAGAGCGGTAAGATCCGTTTGCTTCTTTAAAATTTCAGCTTGAATCGTTTGCAGTTCTGCATCCATCTTTGCCTTTGCAGCTTGACCCGCAGCAGATGTCATCAACGCTTTTTGTAGATCAACAAAACCAATCTTCAACTCTGCTGCACTTGCCATTGAACCAACACATAAAACCATTAACAATGCGACGATAATACGCTTCATTTTTTACTCCTAAATCATACGTAACAAATAGTTAGAAAAACTTACCAATCGAAAATTCAAATTGTGAATCATCTTCCCATTCTTCAGGATCTAAATTGTACCCCCACTCAAGACGCAAAGGGCCTAAAGGACTGTTCCAACGCACACCAACACCACTGCTGTAGCGCATATCAGAGAAGAACTCTTCCCCTTGATCCCAAGAGTTACCGACATCAACAAACAACAAACCTTTTAATCCGGCTGATTTCAACAGGGGAAACGTTACCTCAAAATTAAAGTAGGCTTCCTTCACGCCACCGATAAAGTCGCGCTCAGTAGCAGAATCTTTCGTCTTGTAACCACTGGGATCGGAAGCATCAGGAATAAGTTGTCCATTAGAATCTAGATCATATTCTCTTGCCCATTCCCATGGCCCAACTTCACGGTTTTCAAAACCACGAACCGTATTAAGTCCCCCCAAGTAGAAACGCTCGTCAACTGGGATCTCTTCGCCACCAATGCGATGAATAAAACCGATTTGGCCGTGTGCCGAGAAAACAATTCCCCATTTAATTGGGAAAAAATGACGATGGTCAATAATGGCCTTAGCGAACTTCTCCGTACCACCAATGCCAGCAAACTCTAACGATAACTCTGACATATAACCGCGCGATGGATCAGGGCGGTAATCGGTGGTATTGGTTGAAATCGATCCATAGATAGACGACAACGTTGAGCGGCCCTCTTGTTCACGAACATAGCGCGATGCCAGATTATAAACATCGTAAATCTCTTTCTCCTCATATTTATAGACGAAGAAAGTGCGAGTATTGTAGTTAATTGGTAATCCTAGCTTAAGTGAACCACCAATCGCCTCTTTCGAGTACTCATCCCATTCACGATCAGTTCGGTACAGATCGAAACCTAGGGCGAGATTTTTATCCATGAAGTATGGATCCAATAAACCAATTTGGAAGGTGTTTGAATCGCCACCAATGGATGCTGAAAGGTTAAGTTTTAACGCTTTACCTAGGAAGTTATCTTGACTGACAGAACCTTGACCAATTAAGCCATCGGTTGAGGAATAACCAAAACCAACGCTAAACGTTCCTGTTGCCTGCTCTTTCACGTCAACCTGAACATCCATCAGCTCATCGGAATCTGTCGAAATTGCGTCAATGTTTACCTCACTAAAAAAGCCAAGATTATTCACACGTTTTCGACTCGTTTCTATGCGACCAACGCTGTAAAGATCCCCCTCAACCAGCGTCACTTCTCGGCGAACAACTTTATCACGAGTTTTAGTATTACCTGAGATGTTGATGCGGCCAATATGCACCTCAACACCTTGCTCTATGGTAAAGGTGACATCAACAGTTTTTTGATCTTGATTGATAAGTGTTGTTGGCGAAACATTCACATACGCGTAACCACGGTTAGCATAATAATCATTTAATCGCTTAATGTCATCGCGAAGCATTTTTCGGCTAAAGACGTCGCCGGAACGGAAACGGAGGAATTTAAGAAGAGCTTCTTCTTCGATTAATAAGTCGCCCTCAATCGCCATATCGCCAAGATAGAATTGATCACCTTCATCGATCTCAATCAGTACATCGATCTCTTCACGATCATCCGATAAGGTGACCAATGGCTGTTTAACCCGTACGCGGATATAGCCTTCGTTAAAATATTCATCCTTGATAAGAGCGATATCGTTTTCGAGCATCCCCTCATTATAGGTACCTGTGCTACTTAACCAAGAGAAGAGCCACCACTCTTTGGTCTGCATAAAACTACGTAACTTACGTGCTGAAAAAACAGTATTACCTTCGAAATCAATATCATCAATGGTAACTTTAGTCCCTTCAATGATATCAAAATAAACAATTGCTTCATTGCCCCGCGTCATCTCAACACGTGAGTCAACTTGTACAGCATAGAAGCCCTCATCAACGTAGAGTTGCTTAATTGCAGCAACACTTTCTTGCAATGTTTTTGGATGGAGAAGGCTAGGTGTGCGGATCACCAATGCTGAACGAACTTTTGAACGCTTTAGTTCATCATTACCGACAATTTTAACTTTACGAATTAAAGGCCGCTCTTCGACTCTATAAACAAGGGTTAGTGCACCATCTTGTCGCTCTGTCACCACTTCAATATCTTTAAAGTGCCCCAAAGCATAGATCGCTCGTAAGTCGTCATCGACTTGATTGACACTATAAAGCTGTCCCACAGATGTCTGTAAAACCTCTTCGACCTTGCCAGCATCAATACGGCTCACACCGTCAACGCGGATGGCTGAAACAACTTCAGCTGCCAACGCAGCGCCAGATAACAGTGTCACTAGTAACACAAAACAAAAAGCAAACTTTTTGAGCATCGTGTCGAATCTCCTGAAACTTCAGAATAATTTTTTAGGTGAATTACCGTCAAAGATGTACACAAACATCTAAATTTGATCGCAGAAAAAAACGAACACAAGTGGTCAACTTGCCCAATGATGTGTAAAACTTTAATGCCTTAGTTAAACCTCCACACTATAATCAATCATGGGACCAGTGTAAACTTAAAACAGGGCCAAATCGTTGACTTTTGTAACGGAGCAATTGCAAAACAAAGCTAAACTTTTCAACCCATTACTCGACCATCACAAATACGCAACGTGCGATCCATTCGTCCAGCAAGCTCATCATTGTGAGTGACAATAATCATAGTCAAATCATACTCTTTATGAACGCGATCAAGCAGAGAGTAGATACTATCAGAAGTGGCTGAATCAAGATTACCCGTTGGTTCATCAGCAATCAAAATTCGTGGTTGCAAAACGAGCGCGCGAGCAATAGCAACGCGCTGCTGCTCACCACCTGAAAGCTGACCTGGCTTGTGATGCAAACGCTGCTCTAAACCTGTTTCGCTTAGCAATTTACGAGCAAGGGCTGTTGCTTGCCGGCGGTTTTTCCCAGCAATCAAAGCAGGCATCATAACATTTTCTAGCGCCGTAAACTCGGGCAACAACTGATGAAACTGAAACACAAAACCCAATTGCTGATTGCGAAAATGATCAAGCTCGTCGGTTTTTAAGGAAAAAAGATCTGTCGATTCAAAATAACAATGGCCAGAAGTTGGTCGATCCAATGTCCCCAAGATATGCATAAGGGTTGTTTTACCCGAGCCCGACTCGCCAACAACGGCAATTCGTTCACAAGCCGAAATGGCGATATTCACATCCTGCAAGACAGTGAGAGCTCCCCCTTCTGTCCTGAAGGATTTCGTCAAGTTTTCCGTGCGTAACAACACCCGAGAATCATCTTGTTGTTCAGTGACGTTATCAATCATATCGATGCTGTGATTACTCATAGCGTAAAGATTCTGCCGGGTCGAGGCGAGCCGCGCGTAATGCAGGGTAGATGGTGGCAAACAAACAAATCGCCATGGCCATAATCACAACAGCAATCACATCGGCGGTTACCACTTGCGAAGGAAAATGTGCCATGCCGTACACCGCTTTATCAAATATTGTAACCCCTAAAGTGTGCTCTAACCAGCCAATGATGCCATCGGCATTGAGGGCGAGCAAGAGGCCGAACGATGTCCCTAACAAGGTGCCACTAACCCCGATCAACAACCCTTCAAAAACAAAGATTTTCAATATACTGCGTGACGTTGCCCCCATGGAACGCAAGATAGCAATATCTTTGTGCTTTTCCATGACAACCATGATCAATGTTGTACCGATATTAAAAGCAGCAACAAGAACAATAATGCCAAGAACGATAAATAATCCAAGTTTTTCTAATCGCAGTGCGGCAAGAAACGAACCAAACATATCCTCCCAAGAACGGATCGAATAGGGATATTCAAAGTGTGAACGTAACGTTTGCGTCACCTCTATTGCGTGATCGAATGAATCGAGTTCAATCTCAATACCACTGACCTGCTCAGGTGTACCAATAAATTTTTGCGCCTGTGCTAGATCAATATAAGCATAATAGGTATCGAGAAAACCGCCGCGTTGCCGCGCAATCGCAACCACCTCAAAGGGTTTAATCTTGGGCACAAGACCAAACGGCGTAAGGTTGAAATCGGGAGGAATCACGTTAATACGGTCCCCCAAACGAACCCCAAGATTGGCAGCGGTGTCGGCAGCAATAACGATTCCAGGGACAGTGCTTTCACGCGCAAACAACACCTCGGTCACCGTACCACCACGGGTGACAAACTCCTGTTCGAACACACGGTTTTGTAACGATATACCTTTGACATTAACAGCCGCGACGTTACCATTAGCGAGCATCATGGCTTCTTTAACAACAAAAGGTTGGGCCGAAACAACGAGCTGCGAATGTTCCTTTATTTGCTCAACGGTACTTGTCCAGTTACTTAAACTCGCACCCTGTTGCTGAAAAAGGATGTGGGGAATATTTCCCAAAATTTGCTGACGGACTCCGTCGTGAAAGCCTGTCATAATGGCCAAGACAAGAATGAGCGCAGCGACACCAAGCGTAACTCCGGTAACGGAGATAAACGAGATCACTGAAATAAAGGTTTGCTTACGCTTTGCACGCAAATAACGTAAGCTGATCAACCATTCATAGCCCATTATCGAATAACCTATCGCGCCATTTTACGCAATTGAGGGAACAAGATGACATCGCGAATTGAAGCGGAATCGGTAAGCAACATCACTAAACGGTCAACTCCAATCCCCTCACCCGCAGTTGGTGGCAAACCATATTCCAACGCACGAACATAGTCTTCATCCATTGCGTGAGCTTCGTCATCGCCAGCTTCTTTTTCAACCAGTTGATCAACAAAACGACTTTTTTGGTCGATGGGATCATTAAGCTCAGAGAATGCGTTTGCCAACTCACGACCAACAACAAACAGCTCAAAACGGTCCACCACAGCAGGGTTTTCATCATTACGCCGAGATAAAGGTGAGACCTCAGTTGGATACTCAGTGATAAATGTTGGATGCCACAAGTTCGGTTCTGCAACCTCATCAAACAACTCAGTCAACAACTTGCCATGACCGATATTGTCGTCAAAATCAAGACCAAGTTTACGTGCATAGGCCAATGCCTTTGCAGGATCTTCCAGGTCTTCAGCACTGATATCGCCATATTGAATGATCGCTTCGCGAACAGTTAAGCGTGTCCATGGCCCAGTTAGATCCACCTCTTTACCACCATAACTAATGACCCGGCTACCACAGACTTCCTCAGCGATAGAACCGATCATCTCTTCGGTAAGATCCATCAAATCATGATAGGTGGCATAGGCTTGGTAAAACTCAATCATGGTAAATTCAGGATTATGACGAATTGAAATTCCTTCATTACGGAAGTTACGGTTGATCTCAAATACGCGATCAAAACCACCAACAACTAAACGTTTCAAGTACAGCTCAGGAGCAATCCGTAAAAACAGATCCATCTTAAGGGTATTATGGTGCGTTACGAATGGGCGAGCCGTTGCGCCACCGGCAACAGGCTGCATCATAGGTGTTTCAACTTCGAGGAAATCTCGCTGTTGCATAAAGTCACGCATAAGAGAGATAATGCGACTACGCTTTTTAAACACCTCACCCACTTCGGGATTAACAATCAAATCGACATAACGCTGTCGATAACGGGTTTCGACATCCGTTAAGCCATGAAACTTTTCAGGTAACGGTTGCAGAGACTTAGTGAGCAGTTGCAGTGTTTCAGCCCGCAGTGAAAGCTCATTGGTCTTGGTGCGAAACGGCTTACCGCTAATGCCAACGATATCGCCAACATCGAGCTTACCAAACAGGGCAAAGCTCTCATCACCAATCTTATTCTTACCGACGTAAACCTGAATTCGCCCCTTGCGGTCCTGAATTTGGATAAATGCGGCTTTACCAAAATCACGACGCGCCATAATACGGCCAGCGATCGTATATTCTTGCTGACACGACTCCAACGCTTCAGCATCATGATCGACATGAGCACACTTTATCTCATCGGATAAATGGTCAACCTTAAAATCGTTCGCATAAGGGTTATGTCCTTGCTCGCGTAGATCATCTGCTTTCGCCATCCGTTGGGCGACAAATTCGTTTATCTCATCCATGAAACGGTTGTTCCTTTCTTGATATGTCTAATCAATTAGGCTTGAGAAGCTCTCAGCCTAACGGTTATAAAATCGTTTAACTGTTTTCGAGTAAATAGGCTTCGATAAACCCTTCAATATGGCCATCGAGCACTGAATCGGTGTTACCCATTTCAAAACCGGTGCGGTGGTCTTTCACCATTCGATAGGGATGAAGGACATAAGAGCGAATTTGACTACCCCAACCGATCTCTTTTTTATCACCAGACAAAGCGTTGGCTTCCTCCTCTTTACGGCGCTGTTCTTGTTCAAACAAGCGCGCCTTGAGTTGTCGCATCGCCTCAGCCTTGTTGTTATGCTGCGAGCGTTGATCCTGACAAGCCACCACAATGCCTGTTGGCAGATGGGTGATACGGATAGCCGAGTCTGTTTTATTGATATGTTGCCCCCCTGCACCACTGGCACGGAAGGTATCAATCTTCAAATCTTTATCCAGTACTTCAATCTCAATGCTGTCGTCTAACTCAGGAAAAATAAACACTGAGCAAAAAGAGGTATGACGCTTTGAGGCCGCATCAAAAGGCGAAATTCTCACCAAACGATGAATTCCCATTTCAGGACGCAACCAGCCGTAGGCATAATCACCCTCAACGGTAAACGTGACGCTTTTAACTCCCGCATCATCACCCGGTTGGTAATCAGTAATTTTTGTGGTGTAACCTTTTAAGGTGCAAAAGCGTAAATACATTCGTAGCAGCATATCGGCCCAATCTTGGGCTTCAGTACCACCAGCTCCGGCATTGATACTCAAAATTGCATTATTGGCATCGTGTTCACCAGAGAGCATTCGTGCAAACTCCATCTGGTTAATATTTCGCTCAAGATCAGGCAACAACTCTTTCACTTCAAGCTGTATCTCTTCATCCTTGTCTTCTGCGCCAATCTCTACAAGAACATTCAAATCCTCAATGGTTTGTGCTGCGCTTTGCCACGTGCTAACTAATTTATGTAAAGTCGTGCGCTCTTTTAATAGAGTCTGAGCACGCTCACCTTGGTTCCAAAACTCCGGATCGGCAATTTCAGCTTCAAGTTCACTTACCCGTTCTTGCTTAGCGGGTATGTCAAAGATACCCCCTCAGCTCGTCGAGCTTTTCGGACATCAATTTTATGCGTTCAATCTCTTCGCGAAACATGAAATCTCCTTAAATCGATCCCAGTTTTATCAATCTTAACAATGATTCAATGATCTCTTGCGACTCAGCCATAGCCAACCTACCACCACGAAACTGAGCAAAAGCGGTACACTATCACCAGTTTGGGTGTAAAGGCTAGTCTCATTACAAAAATAAACATCGCCTTCCATGGTTTCAGCACGAAACAATTGTGACTGCTGCACAACCTTACCGACTGGATCGATCAATGCACTAACCCCAGTATTGGCACAACGAGCAAGCCAAACTCGATTTTCAACGGCGCGAAAACGGGTCATCGCCAGATGTTGCCACGGTGCTGATGAATCACCAAACCATGCATCATTAGTTATATTGACAATGAGATCTGCCCCTTGTCGAACCAGATTTCGGCTAACTTCAGGAAAAATTGCTTCGTAACACACCAACACACCAAGCTGATGACCTTGAAACGATAACGGACTGTTTTCCCCGGGGACAAAATCACCAATACCTTGGGCCAATTTATCAACAAAGCTAAGCACGTTTGACAGCGGAACATATTCACCAAAAGGGACAAGATGAACCTTATCACTGCGCCCCACCAACTGTTGATCTTTCGTCAGCAAATAGGCGCTATTTAAATAACGATAACGATTCGTCAGTTCACCATTGACATCCTGCTGCTGGATATAAGCGGGACTACCAAACAACAAACCCGACTGATTCTTCTCAACGACAGCGCGAACTTTAGCCGCCCGTGAACCACCATCTTGAAAGAAAAACGGGGTTGCACTCTCTGGCCAAACGATAAGATCTGCCGAAACAGCCTGAGCACTTAACCGTTGATAGGTTTCGAGTGTTGACGATAGATGCTGAGGGTTCCATTTAAGTGATTGCTCGATATTGCCCTGAACTAAGGCGACACGTAAAGGATCTCCCGTTTTTTCGTCACATTGCGTGAGACGCCAATGACCATAACCATAGTTGAGCAGCCACAACAGCATCACCATAGCCACCATAGTCCATGGGCGCACAGTTCGTTGACGATAAGCCTGAAGCAGCAAAGCTCCCGCACAGTTTACCAGCACGATAAGAGCGACCAACAGATAAACACCCGCCAGATCGGCCCCTTGAATCAAGTGAAGATAAGGGGCTTGAGAATAGGCAATATTAGCCCAAGGAAACCCCGTCAGTAGATATGTTCGAGCGTATTCAAACACCACCCAAACACTCGGTAGCACGATAATAATTGGAAGATTAAGTTGCCGCCTAATTCGACATGCACACCAACAGATCGCCCCCCAATAGGAAGCGAGATAAACCACCAAGAGCAGATAGAGCGCAATCGATACGGCCAAAGGCAGTTGACCATAAGTCACCATTACGGTGTTCAACCAATAAAGAGTGGCCGAAAAAAACACAGTCCCAGCAATAAAACCACACCGCCATGGGTTATCTTCCATCACGGTAAACAGTGGAATTAAGGCGATCCATGCCAACCAACCAAGCTCAGCATTGGGAAATGACAATGCGAACAAAACACCAGATAGAACAGAGGCTAACAGGGTTGCCCGATTCAATTTAAAGCTCAACAAGTTAGCGATCATAGTCCTCGGTTACTGAATTCGGATCACTCTCTATTGAAGACTGAGTATTATGATCTGCAATAGGGCAAATGCGAACACGGTAAATGGCTCGTTCGTCACTATCAAGGACAACCATTTTTAGCCCTTCGAGTAATACCTCTTCACCCACTTTTGGCACATAGCCTAACTGATGGAGCAACAGCCCACCAACCGAATCAAATTGATGGCGCTCAAATTCTGACAGGTGGTAATAATCTTCTAATTCATCAAGGCCTAAGCGCGCATCAACGAGAATCGAGCCATCTTTATCTTCTGTCAGCAAAGGATCTTCCGTGTCATATTCATCCTTGATGTCACCAACGATCTCTTCAATCAAATCTTCAAGAGTGATCAGGCCAGAGGTGCCGCCGTATTCATCAATAGCGACGGCAATATGTTTACGTTTCGTGCGGAACTCACGCAACAACTCTTCAACCCGTTTGGTTTCAGGAACAAAATAAACGGTGCGCATCAACTGCTGTAAAGAAATTTCTGTTTCCGATTCGCCCCAATATTTCAACAGATCTTTGGCATAAACCACGCCGACAATTTGATCAATGGTTTGAGCATAAACAGGGATACGTGTGTGACCATATTTGATGATGGTAGCGATCAACGTCTCTAAACAGGCATCAACCGGGCAACAGTGCATTTCTGTACGCGGAACCATCACTTCACGAACAATGGTTTCACCAAATTCGATAATAGAGCTAAACATCTCCCCTTCAGCGGCATTGATAATACCATCCTCCTCGGATGCATGAATCAACTCCTGAAGGTGCTCCTCAGAGGTCACATGTTGCGAACAGCCAAACAGGCAGAGTTTACGCCACCACGGAACTTTAGAATCAGAATCGGACATAGTTAGTTACCGTCCACGGGATGAGATTCAACAGAACAGGCCGCCTTGATATCAGGGAAAATTTCCCGTTGCAGCAGTGCAAACAGCTCAGCCTCTTTTTGCTCCATCAACTCAGCCTCCTCTTGCGTGCCGCGTTCGTGATCGTAACCAACAAGATGAAGAATTCCGTGTATAAGTAGAAAACTCAGTTCGCTAAAAAAGCTCACGTCAGCGTCCTTTGCATCACGAAAAGCGGTATCCGCAGAGATCACCACATCACCCAAAAGCTCAGGACAAATTCCGGCTCCTTCGCCCTCCTGTTGGGCAAACGAGATCACATTTGTTGGCTTATCGCGCTGTAAATAGTCACGATTAATCTCTTGTATTTGCTCATCATCAACAACAACAATTGATAACTCTGTCTCGTCAGGACATTCCAAGGCGTTTAAGATCGTCTTGGCTACCGTTTTGAGGGCTGGCATCGCTATCTCGTGATTCTTTTGTTGATTCTCGATGTAGATCATCACCATTTTTCCTTTTCGTCTCTTTTTTCGTTTCTTTTTTTAACTCTTTATCCCGCTCTTTATATGCAGGCTCAGGATACTCCACCCGATGGTGAAAAATCCCCGATAATATCCGATTAAAACTTTTAGCAATCTCATGCAGATCTTTCAATGTCAATTCACACTCGTCCAACTGACCATCGATAAATATTTTATTGATAATCTTTTGCACCATCCCCTGAATTCGAGCTGGCGTTGGTTCAGACAACGTCCGCCCCGCTGCCTCAACGGCATCAGCGAGCATAATCAATGCGGCTTCGCGCGTTTGCGGTTTCGGCCCGGGATAACGGTAATCCTGCTCCTTCACCTGTGCCTCTTTATCACGCTGTTGTGCCTTATCATAGAAAAACTTGATCAGAGCGGTACCATGATGTTGATGGATAATATCGATCAAGTTTTTGCCCAACTTATGCTCACGTGCTAGCTCAACGCCATCTTTAACATGAGAGATCAAAATTAACGCACTCATAGATGGTGCTAATTTGTCATGACGATTTTCGGGCAAACGCATATTTTCAGCAAAATACAGTGGCTTTTTAATTTTGCCAATATCGTGATAATAGGCTGCAACGCGCGCCAACAGAGGGTTCGCCCCAATAGACTCCGCAGCATTCTCAACCAAATTACCGACAATGATCGAATGGTGATAAGTCCCCGGCGCCTGAATCATCAGTTCACGCAGAATCGGCGTGTTCATATTAGCCAGTTCCAGCAACTTAAAATCAGTCGTGTATTTAAACAGTGATTCCATCATTGGAATCGTACCGTTGACCATCACTGCACAGCCAAAGCCACTAACAAAAGCAAGGCCAAGACGATAGAGCAATTGGATATCAAAAACATGATCAGAGAAGATAAAAATTGCCAACACCATACCCATGTTGACCAAAGATAGATAGAAACCCGCGCGATAAAGATTGCTACGCGCCTTACTATGACGAACCCAATGAGCGGCGGTAACACTACCCACAAGGACGTAAACGGTCATGAACAGATTGTTGCCGAACAACATACCGATTAAGATAGAAAACAACAGAGAGAAAACGTATGCAACCTCAGAATTCAGCACAATTCGTACCAACATCGCCCCCGCTGCAAACGGGATCGCATAATAGTAGCAAGCCGAATCAACGTACGGAAAGGCGCTCTGCATCGCCATTGAGATAAAGATACCAACCTTAGCAACAACGAACAAACTACTGAAGATCAGTGCTAAAAAAATCAAGTCGCGAAGGTCGGGCGAATATTTACGAATGTTGACCTTCGCAAAACGATGAACAGTATAAAACAGCAGGGACACCGCGAAGAACATGCCAACAGCGCTACGGACCATTTTCATCCCATCCACCGAGGATTGCAAGGCGTGCAGCTTACGCACTTGCTCTTCGCTAACACGCTCCCCTTCACGAACAATCATCTCACCACGCTTTACTTGCAACAACACAGGAAGTACTGCTTCCGATGCTGCGCGACGGCGAGATTCCGTTTCACTTTGGTTAAATGTTAAATTGGGACGAATGAGTTTTTGCACTACACTGAGAAGCAGTTCGGCATCATCACCTGAAACATCTTGCGAAAACAAACCCTTTTCAAGGGCAATAAGAACCTCATTGAGACCTGCCATATTGGCGGTTTCAACGATGTCATACTCCTCTTGACTAGCCAGATCTCGGATCGAAATGGCCCCTTGCCAGTTGGTTTTAAACAACTCAAGGTTACCAACAATCTTACGCCCCAATGCACGCTGGACTTCATGGCTAAAGAGAGCAACAAACTCATCATCCACCGCAACACGATGCATTGCAGCGACCTGATCGTCACTTAGCTCAGCAGCTAAAACGTCGCGCACATCAATTTTTACCCGTGCTGGCGCTGGCTCAACAACCGCTTCAACCATCGGCAGACTATTCTCATCACCACCATCAACGGGGGAGACAACCTGCGCACCGTCGTGAACTAAAGTCGTTTCAGCTAAAATCTTAGCCTGTACGGCAGCTCGCTCCTCGGCCCATTTCGATTCAACATTAAGTTGTTGCAGCACCTGCGTCAGGTTTGCAGCAACCTGCTTACTTGGTCGTGAGTCATAATCGTACACCGCGACCACAGCTAATTCAGCATCCTGCTTTTTCTTTTCAGTCAGAGCAGGTTCAGGAACTAAGAAATCGCGTGGGGTTTTAATATCACGTGAGGCAATATCACCAGGGCGATAATAATCGGGAATCAACCCACCCTTCGGTATAATAATCACTGTCAACAATGCAGCAAGAACCAGAAGAAGCAACCGTTTATGCGCTGCAACATTCATCAAGAATTGGCCACGACTTGCTTTTTTAGGCGATTGAATCGCCGTTGGTTTTTGTTTCGGTGCCATGAATTATGCCTTCTCGTATGCGCGAACGATCCGCTGGACGATCGGATGACGAACAACATCAATATCACTGAAACGATTTACAGCAATGCCTTCAACGTCACTTAAAATTTTAATAGCTTGCAACAAACCTGAAGGACGACCGCTCGGCAGATCAATCTGGGTAACATCCCCTGTTACCACGGCTTTACTGCCAAAACCGATACGAGTCAAAAACATTTTCATTTGTTCCGTCGTCGTATTTTGTGCTTCATCCAAAATAATAAATGAATCATTCAAGGTCCGGCCACGCATAAAAGCCAAAGGAGCCACCTCAACAATCCCCTCTTCGATCATGGCTTGACCTTTATGCAGATCAACCATATCGAACAAAGCATCATAAAGGGGCTGGAGATAGGGGTTGACCTTTTCGGCAATATCGCCCGGAAGAAAACCGAGTTTTTCGCCAGCCTCAACGGCGGGTCGTACCAAAACGATACGGTTAATCTGCTTTTTTTGCCACGCAGCAACCGCTAACGCCATCGCTAAATAAGTTTTGCCTGTTCCCGCTGGGCCAACACCAAAAACAATATCATGCTGACGAATCGCATCGATATACATCTTTTGCGCAAGGCTCTTTGGAGCAATGAACTTATTACGTGCTGAAACAAGAACCGTATCAAAAAAGATATCGGTAAGCTGTATAGAGGAATCCGTACGGAGAATATTTGCTGCGTAGTCAATATCTGGCGGGTAAAGGGGATAACCTTTTTGTAGCAACAAAACCAATTGATGCAAAACAAGCTCAGCGAGTTTAACATCAAACGTTGCACCCGTTATTTGAATTTCTGAACCGCGCGAGTTCAGCGAAACCTTTAATAACGCTTCTAACTGATGGATGTGAGCGTTTTGTGGCCCCAATAAAGTATGGGACAACATCGGATCACTAATGGTAAAACAACTTCGATGGGTATCTTGACTCACAAAACCTCTGCATTGCGCAAACACGACTCCTAAGTTTGGCATCGATACTTCACCCAAGAAATATCCACGACAACCCTGTGTAAAACACCTTGAACAACAGCGAAAAAACAGGGGGATATGACACACTACTTCGTGACACAGCCAACCAACTCTAGGATCGATCACATTAACATCAAAAACAAATGAAAGCAACAACCCATCCACGAAGCCAACAAGCAGCTAACCATTTGATAGTAGGTCACAAATCAACAGTCAGAAAGTGATAAGTTCTCACTAACCAAGGTCAGCAAACCAAACAGGTTTAACTCGACAACAAAGAACTTTAGTGGCAAGTCAAAATTGCCTTTAATTTTTCACATCATATGCTATAAATAACTCCGTTTAAACACTAGAGCGTATACGGTTTATTGCAACGCTCAGCTTCAGTACCCTTTATTCATTTTATTTTTCATAGTTCGGAATTTTATCTATCTCAAACAACAGTTAAACTAAAGGAGTTCAAAATGGGCGAAATCATGGACATTTATGCACGTGAAATTCTCGACTCACGCGGCAACCCAACTGTAGAAGTCGATGTATTACTTGAAAGTGGCGTGCTAGGCCGTGCTGCAGTTCCAAGTGGCGCATCAACAGGTGAGCGTGAAGCCCTAGAACTACGTGATGGCGATAAGTCTCGCTATCTAGGCAAAGGGGTTCAAAAAGCGGTTGATAATGTCAATGAGACAATTTGTGATGCTCTGATCGGTTGGGAAGCCAGCGATCAAGCGGGTATTGATGCAAAACTGATTGAGCTTGACAATACTGAAACAAAAAGCAACCTCGGTGCGAACGCCATGCTAGGCGTTTCTCTTGCTTGCGCTCGCGCAGCGGCGGAAGAATCAGGCCTACCTTTCTACCAGTATCTTGGTGGTGCTAACGCTAAAGAGTTGCCCGTACCAATGATGAACATCATCAACGGTGGTGAGCATGCTGACAACAACGTTGATATTCAAGAGTTTATGATTATGCCTGTTGGCGCACCTTCTTTCAAAGAAGCGTTGCGTATGGGTGCTGAAATCTTCCACGCTCTTAAAAAAGTTCTTAAGGACAAAGGTTACAACACTGCAGTTGGCGATGAAGGTGGTTTCGCTCCTGACCTCAAAAGCAACGAAGAAGCGCTTGAGGTGATCATGGAGGCCATTGAAGCTTCAGGCTACAAAGCGGGTGAGGATATCCTTCTCGCCCTCGACGTTGCCGCTTCAGAGATCTTCAACGATGGCAAGTACAACTTTGCCAACGAAGAGCAGCCAATCAAAACAGCAGAAGAAACCATTGCATTCTATTCAGACCTCGTTGATCGTTATCCCATCATCTCAATTGAAGATGGCCTCGCTGAAAACGATTGGGCTGGCTGGAAGCTCATGACTGAAAAGCTCAGCGATAAGATTCAAATTGTTGGCGACGATCTTTTTGTCACCAATACTAAGATCTTAAAAGAGGGGATCGACAAAGGGATTGCTAACTCAATCCTTGTTAAGGTTAACCAAATTGGTACCTTGACTGAAACTCTCGAAGCGATTGAGATGGCGAAACGCGCTGGTTACACCGCAGTAATTTCTCACCGTAGTGGTGAAACTGAGGACTCAACCATTGCTGACCTCGCTGTCGCAACCAACGCCGGTCAAATCAAAACGGGTTCACTTTGCCGTACTGACCGCATCTGTAAATACAACCAACTGCTACGTATTGAAGATGAGTTAGAAGGTGTTTCAATCTTCAACGGTGCAGACGTATTTTATAACCTGCGTTAATTCTTAATCGTATCCTGTTACAACGTAAAAAGCCCGTCGTGAGAACTTCTCACGACGGGCTTTTTATTATAAAAAAAACGGATATTTGAAAATCTACTTCGGTGATGGACCATATTGATTCGAGCCTTGCATGCTATCTTGAATAAAGAAGATCAACAACACAATGGCACCTAACACGGGCACAAAACCGATCAACAACCACAGACCACTACGACCCGTGTCATGTAAACGACGCATTGAAACGGCAATACTCGGGACAAGCACGGCTAAACTATAAATGGCACCAAGAATCCCTGGGCTACCAAAAATTCCTTCAATAAAACCTAAGGCCAAAGCGATAATCATGTTGAAGAGCAAGAACATCCAATACTCTTGTCTGCGAGCACGCCCAGCAAAGCCAGCATAATTTTTCAATACCGCAAGATACCACTCCATACGTTACTCCTAACTTAGCCCCAACCCTTTAAACCCTATGCTGAGTGGGGAGTCTCACCACAGAGTCTTCATTCACACAGTGCACTATATCACAGCTGTTATAATTCAGTTAACTTTGGCAAATCAGTGCCACGAAAAACAGGGCCATCGATACAAACTAATTTCTCTTCAAGGTGGCAATGACCACAAATACCGACGCCGCATTTCATGTGACGCTCCAAGGTCGTGACAATTTGCTCACGCTTTACACCAAAGTGCTCTAAGCGTTCAATAACAAAGCGGATCATCACTCCAGGACCACAAATATAGAACTGATCATGTTGAGCAATATTATTTGCCGTCAACTGTTCCGTTACCAGCCCCACCTCACCCAACCAACCCTGTTCTTGCTGGTCGACGGTGAGATGACACCCCATACCCGCACATTGCCAACGCTCAAAATCGTGTTTAAAACAAAACTCTGTCGAACTTTTACAACCATATAATAACGATACTCTTGCAAATTTATCGCGATGATTTGTGCAATATTCGATCACTGGACGTAACGGTGCTAAGCCGATACCACCAGCAATAAACAAAGGGCTCACACCCATGTCATCAAGATCAAACGGTTGCCCATAAGGCCCGCGGATACCAACCGTATCGCCACACGATAATTGGTGCAGTGCATCAGTCAACTGGCCAGACTTACGCACTGTCAAACTAAATTTCGAACACTGAGCGCTAGGCAATGCGGAGAGAGAGAGCGGAGCTTCACCACAGTGTGGCACCGACAGCATGACAAACTGACCCGCTTTCATCGTTGCCAGCGGTTGAGCAGCACTATCATCAATTAATGTCAGTTGATAGGTATTGACTGTGCTATTCTCCTCAACAATCTCACTAATTACCGCCTGCTTCGGTACATATAGGTTAGCTGTCATCTATTTAGTTCCTCTGATCATCGACCTGATTGTCACCTTCTTGCGCACAGACCCCACGAATAAAGCGGACAATATCTACCCCACCAAAGCACATATCGACACAACGACCACATCCAACACAACTCACCTGATCGTACAGAGCAACATCGTGTTTTAACTTGTGTAGAAAACGCTTCGTCATCCGCTGCGATTCACCATCAACAGGGTTGTGATGCCCCGCCATTTGAGTGAAGCCTGAAAACGTACAGGCATCCCATCGACGAACACGCTCGCCATGTTGCTCACTCAACCTTTGATCACTGATAGTAAAACAACTACAGGTGGGACAAACAAAAGCACAGCCCGCACAGCCTTGACACCGTACCGCCAGTTGTTTCAGTAATGATGCAGAAGGGGTAGAGGTTTTTAGCACCTCCACACAGTGCTCAACATCAACATCAAGACCAAACAACGGCTGAGTTTGCTGTAGAACCTGCTCATGTTTTTGCTCATCAGCTGCGGTAACAGTGTGAAAAAAAGAGGAAAACTGCATCAGCAAATTAGTACGGTTAGACGGATTATGCTCTCCTGTTACAGCATAATAACTTTCACCAATATCAGTCAACTGGACATCGAATCCCTGTGACAAAAACGGCCCCGTTTGTGTCTTATCACAAAAACAATTAACTGCTGCGGGTTGATTACATGCCAAGGTGATAAATGTTGCCCCTTGGCGACGTTGTTGATAATACGGATCCGCTCCAGTCTTAGGATTAAAAATCGTATCAAAATATGCGACAGCATTCATATCGCAGGAACGAACAGCAAAATAGAGTGTCGGTACGGGTTCAGGCTGGGTCGCGGTAAATTGATAATCGCAGTGGCCTGTCTCTGCATTGCGCTCCAAACGGTAGTGGCTTAAAGTTTCTATTTGCGGAAACAAAAATGATTTAATTGAATTTTGTGGCTGATTAACCAGATCAATCTCCACCATTGTTGGATCGTCAATCACACAAAAGAGAGTATCACCATAGAGATTTTTAACTGGTGCCACCACCCGTTGTTGGCGACATACGTGCTGCAAAAAAGGGATCAAATTTTCTTTATCAAGTAAGGCCGTGTGGCTCATAACGTCTCCTTGCTAACCTGCACCGCACAGCGTTTAAATTCGGGGCAATTCGCAATGGGATCGGCAGCAGTCAAAGTGAGATCATTGACAGGCGCTTCATGGAAATGGAAATCGCAATACAGGTCACCGCTTTTAACACTATCGGTAATACACAGATGAAAAGAGCATTGCCCTCGGCGTGACGCCACAACAACACGATCATGAAACGACAACCCTAACCGTTGAGCATCATCGGGATGCATTTCAAGCCACGGCAGTGAGTGTTCACGGTTTAGCATGGCACAACGCCGTGTCATGGTTCCCGTATGATAGTGGTGATATGAGCGCCCCGTGATCAGCACAAAAGGATAATCGTTATCGCTGTACTCAGCTGAGTCGATAGGCTCAGCTGGTGAGAAACAGCCGCGTCCACGAGTAAATTCACCCTTGTGCAGATAGTTCGTTCCCGGGTGGTGACGGTCAAAGCAAGGCCATTGTAGCCCCCACGAATCCAGTAAGCGATCATGGTGCATCCCCCCATACAACGGCGTCAAGGAACAGATCTCCTCCATCACCGCAGCACTTGATTCATACGCCATGGGATAGCCCATACGCTGACTAAGTTCCATGATAATTTCACTATCTGTCTTACACTCACCAAGCGGTTCAATTGCTTGATTCATCAATTGCACCCGCCGTTCAGAATTAGTGACCGTACCTGTTTTTTCAGCGAACGATGCCGCAGGAAAGACCACATCGGCCAATTGTGCCGTCTCAGTTAGAAACAGATCGGCAACAGCCAAAAAATCGAGAGATTTCAATGTGGCTTCAACATGCTTTAGTCCGGGATCGGAAAGCATTGGGTTTTCACCAACAATCAGCATGGCACTCAGACCGTTATCCGTGTCACCACCATGCGTCATCTGTAACAGAGGTCGCCCCGTTTCATTTGAAAGCGGTACCCCCCACGCTTGTTCAAACTTAGCTCGAACCGCCTCATCCGTCACCGCTTGATACCCCGGATACACATTCGGCAAACCACCCATATCGCACGCACCTTGCACATTGTTTTGCCCGCGAAGGGGGTTAACTCCTGTCGATGGACGAGCGATATGTCCCGTCAGCATGGCTAAATTAGCATAGGATTGCACATTGTGTGTGCCACTGACATGTTGAGTCACACCAAGGCAATAACAGATACTCGATAGATCTGCCTTGGCGTATAGTTGTGCTGCCTGCTGAATCAAAGATTTGGCCACTCCAGTTGTTGCCGCAACCTCATCCAAATCAACAGCCATTAACAACTCATGTAATGATTGATAATTTTCCGTCTGTGCCGCCATGAAATCATGATCTTGAAGATTCGCATCAAGGATGCAGCGCATCATGCCATTAAGAAGTGGAATATCACTACCCGATTCGAGCTGCAAATGGATATCAGCCAAACGTGCGATGCGCGTCGAACGGGGGTCAATCACAATCAGTTTTGCACCACGATCCACAGCATCATAAATACGCCGTGCCACCTGTGGATGTGCCACGGTGGTATTAGAACCTGAAACAAGGATCACATCGGCAAACTCAATCTCGGCAATCGAATTGGTCATGGCACCCGAACCAAATGTTGTGGCAAGACCTGCCACCGTTGGCGCGTGTCACAAACGTGCGCAATGGTCGATGTTATTGGTACCAAGAACTGCGCGGGTAAATTTTTGCAACAGGTAGTTTTCTTCGTTACTACATTTTGCCGATGCCAATACCCCGATCTTGTCACTGCCCTGCTCTGCTTTAACGCGCAGCAATGCTTGAACTGTCGCATTCAGGGCCTCATCCCAGCTACAGGGTGTCAATTGCCCCTCTTTACGTATCAACGGTTGAGTTAAACGCTCAGGGTGATGAATAAACTCATGCACATGCCAACCCTTGACACACAGATTATTCTTAGCAACAGGGTGGTTTTTACTCGCGGTCGTGCCAACCACTCGGCCATTGTCCACCTTGAGATACAAACCACAACCACAACCGCAGTAACAACAGACACTCATCACATCTTGCATGGACATATAACTCCTTGAAAGTCTAACAGGTCATGATTGCTTGCGGATAGACCTCGCCAAACTGATCCGTATACAAAAATTAAGTTGCTGAGATAATGTCGAGTATTAGAAGAAATAGCAAGAGATAGAGGGGAATTACGTTTGAATTTTAAGTAAGAAAGTTTTTTTATCTTATCGTTTAATTTTAAACACTTATTGTCTAATTCTAGTCAACGGATGCTACGTTCTCAAAGACGAGTTAATCCATTGATCCGCAATACTTAAAACGCTCCACCTCACAGCCATCGACATTGACCATTTCAGTAAACATCGACAAGGGTCGCACCCACAACGAATGATCACCGTACAAACAGCGATAAACCACAAGCCATTGCTCCGTTTCGCTATGACGAGCTAAGTCTAAAACCTGATAATCATTCCCTTTATAATGCCGATAACGACCTGAACGTAACGTCGGTTGCATCGTCCACCTCCTTGAAAATTTCAATTATTCTGTTGTTAATAAGTATGTAACTTTGCGATCTTAACGGCGTATTTAACACCCATAGCAATCTTATAAAACCAACGTTCAGCCTGTCATTGCATCTGAAAGGTGATCTTTTTAATTTCAAACAATAGATGGTCGAATTGCACAGGAGCACAGAAAGCTCATGGCTACCTGAGAGGCCATAGCCCAATACTATGATTGAGCCACCCAACAAGGATGTTGCTAAAGTTATTCAACAAAAAGCGCAACCGTTTGCATTAGACCGTTAATGCAAAGATCACTGGGAGAACCAAAATTAAGCCAATTGCAGAGAACTGCCAGATGATCAATATCTTGGTAACCACCTTACCGTACTCTTGGCTATGTGCTTCATAGAACGCTTGATAGAATTTTTGAATATTACCCGTTAAAGCCATAATGATGGTTGCCATAAAACTCACATCGGCCACACCGCGAGTTCTTAAAAATCGGCAAAAATAAATAAGCAGGCCACTATGGCAGCAAAAAAGAAACATTAACACGCCAACAAGGCCCCACAACAATTGATCTTCATTCATATTTTCAACTTCTACCGTTTCTATTAAATGGTGACATGGCACTCTTTGAACGCCTCCACCCTGTTAAAAAGTCAGCTGCACATTGCCTAAACAAAATAACTTCGAAGCAGAACATACAAGTAGGCAAAAACAATGCTTAGCTAAAAGGCTAAGGCTGTGACTTATCAAATTTACGCAACGTCTCTTCCGATGGCTTGGCTGTAATCAAGCTAACAAGGATAATGGCAATAAAGGCCAAAATAAACCCAGGTAACAACTCGTAGAAATATTCTCCCTCAATCGTCACATAGTTTTTCACTAGGAAAATCGTTGAAGCACCAACAACCATACCAACCAGAGCACCGTAGCGTGTGGTACCGCGCCATGTTAGCGACAAGATGATAATTGGCCCAAAAGAAGCACCGAAACCACCCCAAGCATAGCCCACCATACCTAAAATAGAACCGCTACTGGTAGAGGTGATGATATAAGCCAAAAGCGCAAAACCGATGATACCAAAACGGCTGATCCACGCCTTACGGCTAGGGGTGAAATTCTTAAACAGTGGTAAATCTTCAGTCAACGTCGCAGACAATACCAGCAACTGTGAGTCTGCCGTTGACATCACCGAGGCCAACACGGCAGCCAAAATAACTCCTGAAAATACCGGATGAAACAAAGCACTAACCAAGGCAAGGAAGATCCGCTCCTTATTACCATCGGGACCAGCAACACCGGGTAGATGCACCAGCTCATTGTAGGCAATACCACTCAGGCCGATAATCACTGACAGCGTGAGGCATAACACCATCCAACTCATACCGATACGCCGAGCTTTAGCCACACTAGAAACATGGTCGATACCGATGAAGCGCGCCAAGATATGAGGTTGACCAAAATAACCAAAGCCCCACGCCAGAAGCGACGCACCACTCAACCACGTTGTTTTATAGGCAAAGGCCTTTGGGTTGACGGCCGCAATGTCAACACCCGACCCCGACACAGCGAAAAACACCAGCAGAGCGCAAAAGGTCAAAGCCGCCAGCATCAGTAGTCCCTGAATCAGGTCAGTCCAGCACACGGCGAGGTAGCCACCCAGAAAGGTGTAAGAAACCACACCAAGGTGGTGATCGTCAAGGCGGTTTGCTCAGTCGCACCAAAGCTATGCGCAAACAGAAGAGTTCCCCCTTTAAGCCCTGAAGCCACATAGAAGGTAAAAAAGACCAGAATCACCACCGCTGAAATTGTTTTCAGGATCTGCGATGAATCATCAAAACGATTAGAGAGATAGGTTGGTAAGGTGATGGCATTAAGTTTTTCGGTATAGGCACGTAGGCGCGGAGCAACGATATACCAGTTGGCGTAAGCGCCCATCGTTAAACCAAGAGAGATCCACAACCCCTCGCCCAATCCAGCACTAAACACAGCACCGGGTAAACCGAGGAGCAACCAGCTACTCATGTCCGAAGCGCCAGCGCTAATTGCCGAGGTTGCCGGGCCAAGTGTACGCCCACCGATAATAAAGTCTTCGTTGTTTTTGGTCCTTTTCATCGAGATGTAACCGATGGTCAGCATGAGCATCAGATACAGACCAAATTCAATTGCAATAAGCATCAACTATTTCCTTTTGGTGAACATCACTACAGACATGGTGAATGATAAAATTATAATAGAGCGATCCAATCAAGGAGACAACACGAACCAAGCAAGACCCCCATTACTCGAAGTGCAAATGGCGCATCGCAACCTAACGTAACTGATTAAGACTTTTGTCAGCGTAACGGCGGATCTTACGACTCTTAGCCGTTGTAGAAACGTGACTGAGTGTATCAACAAAACGTTTATCTTGCGTGTTCGCTAAAGCTTTGCACAACCAAGCCATGGCATCAGCATGGACCTTATCCACTCTTTCAGCGTTATAGCGCTGCAACAAACACTGCTCAGCAGCACTGGCTAGGTAGGCACTCCCAGAATGGTGATAATAAAGGTTCTTTGCGGCATTACGAATATCAATTGACGATGACGAAGATGAAGCAAACATGGCGGCATAGCGCTTTTCATCGGCACTCGCATTTGCTGGTACTTTAACAACAGATGCTTTTTTCTTTTTCGTCACAACTGTAGGGGCAGATACAACAACTGGTACCGGTTTCTCTTTCTTCAAAGCAATCTGTAAAGTTCTCTTTTCTCCACCTTTAAGAGCAATCCACTGCTTATATTTTTGATAACCAGCTGCGGTAACTTCGACATGATACCGTCCAGCGTTAAGTTCGATGCCCTGTTTGAAAATTGGTTTTATATTCAAAATACGGATACGCGTAGCAGCGGGTTGAGCTTCAACACGCAGCGTAGCAGGCGCAACCTGAACTCTTGGCTGCGAGGTAAGCTGCTGCTTTGGTTGAGATGATGTTGCAGGTTCAGCGATTGAAGTTGGCTTGACGACAGGAGCCACTTGACCAACCTTTACCCGTGAATCGGCAACGAGCTTTGGAGCAACACGGTAACAGGTTGCCATATACGCCTTAGCCTCATCACGATCAACCTGCGAAAACTGAAGATGACCAACTTTAACGTCAAAACGCACATAGTAAACTTGTCCAGCCTTGGCATGAACCGTAGCCGATGAGGTTTTAAAAATACCAAACTGTTTCGGCGTAAAGGTATAAGAACCTGGAGTAACCGAAATAGGGAAATAACTTAGTTCATACAACGTTGTAACAACAATCTTATCGTTTAACTTAATTCCGGGATTGGTGCTTGCAGTCATGCCGAACCGCGGACGATATACGTAAATAACGGCGTTTCCCGCTTCAGGAGCCAGCGCCTGACTAAATTGTGGGCCTCGACCTGTTGTTAAACAGCCAGAAATCATAGACGTTGAGAGCAGGACAACAATAAGAATAAACAGGTTAATTTTTCGCGTCATGAGGGTTCCTTCGAATAAGAGCGTATGGACTATAATCACTTAAAAAAAATGGTTACTACCCTACGGTGATGAGGGGATTAAGTCAACCTGTTGCTCGTGGTAATCGTTAGAGGGTTTAAAATATCGTTGGTTAGCCTTTTGGTGTGATTTAGCGTCTCAATTCTGTATTTGCTATAGATGAACAATTGCGTTTATGACTGTTTTAAGCTTTCAAACCCAAAATCAAGTTCGCGGGGTTGTCCTGCAATCTCCGTCCCTTTTTCGCTAGCCTAAAAATGGAATTGTCCCCCCTATTTATCGAGTGCGGTTCTACACTTTTACGGCTAATCATTGCAGTTATAATTTACATCTAGGAGATATCTCTATTTTCACGTGTAGTGAAATAGCTGACCCATATTTATCTTTAGTCAATTCGATTATTTGCTTCATTCATACACTAGATAACTTAAAAAACTATGGCATAATTAAGATCAATTTAAACGGCTACAAACACCCGTTAGTTCTGTACATCACCTCAATCACATCAAAGGATCCCGCGATGCGTTCTGTTCTCAAATATTTACCATTCGTATTGATCATCTTTATTCTCAGTGGATGCGCCAAAAAGTGGGATCCAACATGGCAAGAAGTGGAATCACGCAATAGCCAACAATCAACAGAGCAACTATTACAGCAAGCAAGAGTAACATTTGAACAGGCCGATAATCGCGAACGACTCACCACCTCAATTCAAGCCTACCAAAAAGTGTTACAGGCCGATCCGACAAACTACGAAGCGTTGCAGACATTAAGCACGCACTACATTTTACTAGGAACCGCCTACACCGAGAACAAATCACAAAAATCGAAACTGTTCAACAAAGCTATTATTTACGCTGAATGGGCGATGTACACCAATCCCCCCTTCCGAACTCGAATTGAGCAAGGGGAAAAGCCGTGGCAAGCCGTTGATGCTCTCACGGCCAACGAAACTGAAGCGATGTTATTCTGGGTTACAGCCATCCAATATGAATTTAAGGAAGGGATGTATCTTTACGGCAAAATCATCAATATTGATTGGCTAAAGCATGCACTAACAATGATTGAACGAATTGAAGCGGTTAATCCGCAATTTGGTGGTGGTGCCGTTGAATTCGCCAAAGCAATCTGTTATTACGCCCTACCATCAATCAAAGGTGGCAATAAAGAAAAAGGCGATATCGCCATGCAACAAGCCGTTACTCGCAATGAGAACTGGTTGCTACCGCGCTGGGCGCTGGGCAAATATTACTATCCAATTCGTGGCGAACAGGATAAAGCACAACAAGAACTGGCATGGGTTGCCAATCAGGATATTCGTCAATTCAACGATCCAATGCCGTGGCGAGTTCATTTTAGTGAAAATGCTCAGCAGTTGGTTAAGTGATTGGATGAGGATGTGGCTGTACGTTCAAGTTCGCGGGGGTTCGTCCCGCTCAATACTATTTGAAACGTTCAAAACCAAGTTCAAGTGCGCGGGGTTTCGTCCCGCTGCCGACGTCCTTTTTTGGATGGCCTCAAAAAAGTAAGCAAAAAATGGCCTTTTCTGCCCTGCGGGTTACCCTAGGTTAACTTGCAATGTGTCTGTTTCCCTTTAGCGTTACATTGGCGGCTTGTCGGCCTTTTGGCCTCCAAATCGGTTTTCATTCGTTATGATGGCGTAGAGTATTTTGATTGTGATTTCCCCTCTCGTTTTCAAGTGGTATTTGAATTGTTGCTTTGTGAGGTTGATTTCGCTATGTGGAGCACTCCAGTGGTCGGTGACCACTTAGATGAATTAGTTAATCGTAGGGTGGGCATTGTCCACCAGCTTTTTTTGTTATCTGGCACCCCTCTCCCCCATTTGCCGCAGTTGAACATATCATGCTCAATTCTATTTAAACTTTCAAAACCAAGATCAAGTTCGCGGGGGTTCGTCCCGCAGCCGACGTCCTTTTTTGGCTGGCCTCAAAAAAGTAAGCAAAAAATGGCCTTTTCTGCCCTGCGGGTTGCCCTAGGTTAACTTGCAATGTGTCTGTTTCCCTTTTGCGTCACATTGGCGGCTTGTCGGCCTTTTGGCCTCCAAATTGGTTTTCATTCGTTATGATGGCGTAGAGTATTTTGATTGTGATTTCCCCTCTCGTTTTCAAGTGGCACTTGAATTGTTTCTTTGTGGGGATGCTTTCGCTATGTGGAGCACTCCAGTGGTCGGTGACCACTTAGCTGAATTGGTTAATCGTAGGGTGGGCACTGTCCACCAGCTTTTTGTTGTTTCAACTAAATCTAAACCCGTCGGCCAATGACCGACCTACCGTAAGCAAATAACAACGGTTTTGAAATTAGTTATTTAGCACCCCACTCCCCCATTTGCCGCAGCCGAACGCAATGAGCGTCAGCGAGAACGATCACCCGTAAACTGTTTGAGCGCAGCGAGTTTTTACGGGTTTCTCGGTGATAGCGATTAAAGTGAGGGCACCCGTAGGGCAAGACAACAGG
>Ga0193954_1000285_pt1 | contig 30486 bp, 31 predicted proteins | sample BB_5_MG_FD_140340 | JGI IMG/M metagenome (GOLD analysis project Ga0193954, IMG submission 140340) | Microbial mat bacterial communities from the Broadkill River, Lewes, Delaware, United States - BB_5_MG | ecosystem: Environmental > Aquatic > Freshwater > River > Microbial mats | place: USA...
GTAAGTTGCCATTCCGAAACTTTTTAAAAGACGGGACAGAGCGTCCGATGGTTTTTGCATGGACACCAGCCATTTCAATTTATTTTGATGATCCGGATGGACATTCTTTGGAGTTTATTGGAGTATTGAAAGGTAAATCAAGACCGAAAGGGGGAGTCATCTCGTATGAGAATTGGCTCGCGTTAGAAGAAAAAGAAGAAACAAAAGATTAGATATGTTTACAGGAATTATTGAACAATTAGGAGTTGTAAAAAACATTAAACGCGAAGGAGAAAACATTCATTTCACGATGAAATCTTCGTTCACAGATGAGCTTAAAATTGACCAGAGCGTTGCCCATAACGGATGCTGTTTAACCGTAGTTGAAATTAACGGTGACGAGTATGTGGTGACAGCAATTCAAGAAACCTTAAATAAAACCAACTTAGGCGATTGGAATGTTGGAACAAAAGTGAACTTGGAACGTTGTACAGTTATGAACGGACGTTTAGACGGACACATTGTTCAAGGGCATGTAGACACTACTGCGATTTGCACAGACATTGAAGATCAAGATGGTAGTTGGAAATTTACTTTTGAATATGATACCGATCAGGTAACCGTAGAAAAAGGTTCAGCTACGATCAATGGAACAAGCTTAACTGTTGTGAACTCCAAAGATAAATCCTTTTCGGTTCACATCATTCCTTACACATACGAACACACGAACTTCCATACTTTGAAAGTAGGCGATAAAATCAATTTAGAATTTGATATCATTGGGAAGTATGTAGCGAAACTAATGGCGAGATAAAAACACAAACTACTTAAACGATTGACATACTATCCTTTACACATCAGTATAAGCATTCTTTCGAAAAAAATGAATGTGAAATTAGACGAGGATATGCTATATTGGCTGGAACAATTGAAACAAGAATGTGAGAACTAAATACAACACACAACAATGTATTTGAAATCCTTTTTATCTCTATTCTGCCTCGTAACTATCTTTGGGTGCGATAATTCTGTACACAGCTCCTCAGAAGAGGATGGATTTGTCGATTATCCCCTAACGTCTTATCTTGATATTGATGTAGATAGTCTCGGTCGCCTTCCTGAGAATCCTTATGTAGTAAATGTTGAAAAGAATGGTAAACACATTATTGTTGTGGGTACTCTTCACTCCAGAGATACGCTTGACCCATTGTTTATTTCCATCGAGAAATTATTTAATCAATTTCAACCTACCGTATCTATTAATGAAGGAGGTAAAGTCACAGATTCGTATTTGAATAGAAATAACGCGATTCAAAAAGATGGAGAAGTTGGATTGTTGAAATTTTTGTGCGACAGCCTAAAAATCGAGATGATTAATGGCGATGCACAAGAAAAAGATGAATTTTTAATGTTGTCAAAAGCATTCTCAAGAGAAGAAGCTTTATTCTATTATACCTCAGAACGATTTGTTTTACCTTTACAACATTGGGCTACTGAAGAATACGATATCGATAGTTTATACAAAACTGAATTTATTGATGGTTATTTAAATTCATGCGGGATAAAATTAAATAGCGAAGAAAAAACATTTGATTACTACAGAAACCATTATAAGCAATATTTCAAGAAGGATTTTCATATTGAAGACCTTAACTCGGATGATTTTATAACCATAAAGAATCAACATCACTTTTCAGAGCTTGCTCGCAAGTCGTGTAATTTCAGAGATCGACATCTCTTGGAATTAATTGAAAAAGAATTAAAACAGCACGACAGAATAATCGTTGTTTTTGGTGGTTGGCATGTATTAGCCATTGAACCGGCAGTCAAGCAAATAATAAACAAATCACAATAAGGTTTACACCTATTCTTTCGCTTGTGCTCTTTGAGTTTACCAAAAAACGATACGAAACCTAAAACTTCCTAGATTGGTTTAATAAAGTAGTTTATCTTTAAGCTAATACTTTTAAATATCACTTCACTATGAGTTATTCAAAAAATCAAACCGGTTGGATCATCATCATTGCTATGATCATATTGTTAGTCCTAACAGGTATGTTCTATGGCCTTGCGCCTTCCTCTGAAGAAATTAATATGTCAGCATTAATAACGTTGATTATTACGTTGAGTGTTATTTTACTTTTCTTTTATCAATTAAGGATAAACATTAGTGATTCTAAAATTCAACTGGTGTATGGTATCGGTTTAATCCGGTTCAATTTCAAGGTAGATAAACTAATATCCGCAGAAGCCACTAAAACACCTTGGTACTTAGGCCTAGGAATTCGTTTCTCAACCAATGGGATGATTTATAACATAAACACCCTAAAAGCAGTTCGTGTACAGATTATACAAAACGGAAAACAAAAGTCCTTCTTTATTGGAACTCCAAATCCAGAAGAGTTAAAGGCGAAAATTGAAGAGTTCTGTAGCAAATAATTTGTTGAATAATGAAAATCTGTGCTGCTCAAACCAAACCTATCGCTGGAGACATTCAGCAAAATATAGAGCAACACCTTGCCTTGATTAATCAAGCACTCGAATACAACGCTGAATTTATTCTATTCCCAGAGTTATCCATCACGGGATATGAGCCTAATCTTGCCGATGAATTGGTCACTGTTCCTGAGGATGAAAGATTTGATGTTTTTCAAAGTAAAAGTGATGAATATAATGTTGCAATTTCAATTGGTTGTCCGATAAAAAATGATGGAAATGTAAGTATCGGAATGATTACTTTTCGCCCGAATAAACCACGTAAACTGTATCTAAAAAAGCACCTTTTTCACACAGAGTTAAAACACTTCGTGACAGGAACTACAGAAACTAACCTTAATATCAACAACACGAATATCGGACTAGCAATCTGTTACGAAATATCAGTTCCTGAACATCAAAAAGTAGCCTTTGATAATGGCTCTAAAATATATGCAGCTGGCATTGTAGAAACAATTGAAGGCATAGAACGAGCAATTGACAAAATGGCGATTACCTCTAAGAAATACGCAATGATTTCTTTAATGTCAAATTGTATAGGTTTTTCAGGGGAATATGATTGCGGTGGTAAATCGTCCGTTTGGGATGCAATGGGTAATCTAAAAGGGCAATTAAATGGAGACGAAATAGGTGTTTTAGTTTATGATACAAATACCAAAGAAGTTGAGATTGATTATCTTCAGTGATAAATACTCATCATCATGATAGCAAACACACCAGAACCACCATATTACGCTGTAATTTTCACTTCTATTAACACAGAAGATGCTGAGGATTATTCTGAAATGGCAGATTTAATGGTTGAACTTGCTGGTCAAGAACCTGGGTTTTTAGGAATTGAAAGCGCAAGAAATGAACTTGGTATAACGGTTTCATATTGGAAAGATTTAGAATCAATAAAAAGGTGGAAAGAAAATTCAGACCACGCAGTTGCACAAGTCAAAGGTCGTGAGAAATGGTACCAATCTTACAAAACTAGGATTGCAAAGGTCGAACGCGATTACGGGTTTGAAAGCATTAAATAATCAAATATGAAACGTTCAAAATCCCTATTCGCTTCTTCAATATTTGCACTAAATGTACTGTTTTTGAGTTGTACAAATGAATCAGCATCGGTTGAAACAGAAACAACACCAGCAGTTGAAACAATTGAAGAACAGATACCCCCTGTGAAAGCAGAAATTGTTGATTCGAAAGCTGACCTTTCTACGGCTAAATTTACAATTCCTGAAGGCTACGTTTTATTTGATAAAATAGAAGGTGATTTGAATGGAGATGGGATTAACGACCATGTGTTAATGATAAAAGGTACGGACAGCGCCTATGTTGTTATCAATCGATTTGATGATGAAGTTGACCGAAACCGAAGAGGCATTTTAATTTACTTAAGCGACAAAGACAATTACGTTCTTGCTATAAAAAACCTTAGCTGTTTTTATTCCGATCAAGAAGATGGTGGGGTGTATTTCCCGCCTGAACTATCAATCAGTATTAGTAATAATAAACTCTACTTCGACTATGCGCATGGTAGATATGGATTTTGGCAATATACCTTCAGGTATCAAGATTCTGATTTTGCCTTGATAGGTTATGACGCTAGTCAAAATTACGGCCCAATAGTAAATAGAGTGGTAAGCATTAACTTTTTAACCAAAAAACGCTTGACTAAAGAAAACGTCAATCAAGATATTGAAGAAAGTGGAGAAGAAGTTTTTAAGGAAACTTGGGATAAAATTGAACTGGATGAGTTATACACACTTTCACAAATTAAAGAGTTCGAAGACTTAGATATAAAATTCTAAACTGAAAAGTCGTAATTCTGTTACTTTTTACAACGAGATAATTATATCTTTAGAACCATCACTGAAGTTGGTTTAATGAACGCACTAAAACTATTCACAATGAAAACCTTTCTTTCGTTAATATCCATCACCCTTACAATTACTTTATATGCTCAAAATCCGATCGCTGCATTAGAATCGCCGGAATTGAATGTCTTATATCGCGGTTACGCAAACAAAATTATTCCTGCCGTTAGCAATAACCAAGGAAAAACCATCATATTAAGTAGTGAAGGAACCCAAATATCAAAGCCTGAAGGAACAGATTACTTCGTTGCTAAACCTGGTCGCGATAGTAAAGTCTCCATTGCAATCAGTTTAACGGATGGTCATGACACAACCTTTGTAAGAGAAGTTGAGTATCGTGTTTCAAATTTACCCGACCCTACTCTTTATTTAGGTAAATCAAGAATAGGTTCAGCTGCCGACATTAATGCAACTGAATTACATGTAAAATACCCAGCAGAAGTTCCATTAAAAGCATCTTTTCAAATTACTAAATGGAGCATCACGGTTAACGGAGAAACCATTTCTGGAACTGGAAATAACATCAAATCAGCATCTGAACTACTTCAAAATGCTTCCGATGGCGCAGTCGTTTTTGTACAACTAAATATTCTAAGTACTGACGGAATTACGCGTATGCGAACTGGCAATTGGATCGTTGAAAAATAAAAGCAATTACAAATGAAATATCTATTTATTCTTTTCCTTTTTGTAGGAAGTATTCAATCTAAGGCTCAAACAATACCGGACAAATATGCAGGTATCTTTAACCAAACATATATGGTTCCGTATGCTGAGAAATTTGAGTTACTAGCAGATTTTTTTAAAGATAACCCCAATGAACCTTGGTATTTCTGGATGCAAGCCACGATTTATAATCAAATGAATAATAATAAAAAGGCGCTTGAAAATTATCAAAAAGCAATCAGACTTGACCCTTTCTTTTCTGGAGCGCACGCAAGTCTAGCACGCTTCTATTACTACAACGACAGTACTAAATTGGACGTCGCATTAAAACACATAAATAAAGCCATTAAACTAGAACCAGACGACTATCATTATCGCATAGACAAGGGAAACATTTACTTCGAAATGAAGAAATATGAATTTGCGCTAGACGAAGCTAATTATTTGTTATCACTGCCTAATTTTGATCGCAATTTAGCTGTAAAGTTAAAGATTCAGGTGCTGGAAGTACTAGGAAGCACAGTTGAACTACATCAATTCGTGCGAGATAATGACCTTTCCAATGATGGAGAATTTCTAGGAACTGATTTTGCGTTAATGTTAGCATCCATTTACGAAGATATGGATGATCAAACAAGGGCCTGTAAACTATATAACGGTGCATCGGAACCATATAATATAATGGGTGAAGAACTTCCAAGTGAGATAATGAAAAACATAGAAAAGTGTAAATAGTTATGCCCGTAAACAACAATAAAAGTCTCATTCTTATCATTGTTTCTTCTGTTACTTTCCTTCCAAATTTAGGAGGATTACTTGTTGCAGTATTTGGTCTAATGGACCCTCCAATCGTCTTATATATTGTACCCGGACTTATGGTTATTCTATCTACTATTGGATTTATCTATGGCATCATGATTAGGCAAAAATCAAATTAAATTTGCTCTATGAAAGCGGTAATCTACAACAAGAAAACTAATCCAAAATTAGTTGTTACAGAAGTCGAAAAACCAACGCCCAATGACGATCAAGTGTTGGTCAAAGTCGTGGCTTCTTCTATCAATGCACTAGATTATCGTTCTATGAAAATGGGATCTATTCCAAAGCGGAAGATTTTTGGAGCAGATATTTCAGGTGTAGTTGAATCGATTGGAAAAAACATTACTCAATTTAAGGTTGGAGATGAAGTGATGGGAGATCTATCCGATTGTGGTTTGGGTGGTTTTGCTCAATATGCGATTGCACAAGAGAACATTCTCGTGATTAAACCCGCAAATATTTCTTTTGAAAACGCAGCTGCTATGCCGGTTGCTTCAACAACTGCGCTACATGGTTTGCGCAATAAAGGAAACATACAAAAAGGACAAACCGTATTGATTGTGGGTAGTTCTGGAGGTGTTGGAACCTTTGCTATTCAATTAGCCAAATATTTCGGTGCAGATGTTACAGCTGTTTGTAGCACTAGAAATATTGAGCAATCACTTGAATTAGGAGCGAATCAATGCATCGATTACGCAAAAGAAGATGTGTTCAAAAAACCTGCACGTTACGACCTCATTGTTGCAGTAAACGGGAATTACCCATTACTCTCATATAAGCGATCTTTAAAAAAGGATGGAACATACGTCATGATTGGCGGTTCCATGAAACAGATTCTAAAATCCATTTTCTTTGGTAAACTGTTATCTCTAGGGTCGAAAAAAATGCGCTTCCTTTCTATGAAAGCGAATAAAACTGATTTGGAGTTCATCGCAAATATGGCCGAAAAAAATCAAATAAGGTCAATTATCGAAAAGACGTATCCACTGGAAAAATTAGCTCTAGCCATAGAAACCGTAGCTCTAGGTCGTGCCAAGGGAAAAGTGGTTATAACCATCCAATAAAGAGGGGCTGTTTCTTCTGTAATAAAGACGACAAATAATTAGACAATATTCTAGTACCTTTATCAGTATATGTCATTCTATCAAAAATTATTTGCTTCAAAATATGATTCGTTCATGACGGATTTGGAAAAAGAATTCCATCCCATTCGTGCTGAACTGATTGGAAAACTAGAAGGAAATATTTTAGATGTAGGTTCAGGAACAGGGGCGAATTTTGAACATTTTAACGCAAATGCGCATGTAATTTCCGTTGAACCTTCTTCCTATATGTTGGATAAAGCAAAATTAAAATTGCCTGAAAATTCGACGATTGCCACATATAACATAGGTGTCAATGATCCTGAACTAGAGAAAATCATCAAAGAGAATTCTTTGGATTATGTCGTTTGTACTTTGGTATTATGCACCATTCCAGATCAGCAGCTGGCTTTCGAGAAGTTTAAAAAATGGTTGAAGCCAACAGGTAAACTAATCATCTTAGAACACATTCATGCTGAACATAAAATAAACCGGTTTTTTCAAAATGTGATTAATCCCATTTGGCGTGTAATTGGTGATGGGTGCAACCTCAATAGAGATACCGATTCACATATTAAAGCTGCCGGATTTATACTGGAAAGCGAACAATACTTTAAACGCTCATTGCGATTTTATCGAGCCGTTTTTCGAAATCAATAACCTCTTAAATTCAACACGAATATTAGATAAATTGCCAAAACACCATAAAACTACGCTACTATTCACTCTGCTCTTCTATTTTCCTAAATTGAATTAATATCTTAGCGGCCGATCTAAAGATTAAAATTATGAAAGACACTAAATTGAACAATTATATTTCCGATGTATTGGAAAACATGCCATCTGATTGGTTAAACCTAACTACACATCGCCTAGATATTTATGATGAGTCATTGGCCAAATTTCAATTCTTAGATCAGTTTGAAGCATTATACAATGCCAATAATTCTGAAGCTTCTGCATTAAATGAATTACCTACGGCTTTTGATTATATTCGTTTAGGGCATCCATTATCGTGTGTTTTAGAATGGGTTATAGCAAAAATAAACAACTCCAAACATCAAAATGTCATTGGGTTCTCTTCTCAAACTACACCTATTTTAGCTGTATTGAGAAAGAATTTAATGGAAAAAAAGAATACACGAATTAACTATTCGGGAGACCTACCAAAACATTTTGATGCAGATATAATTAGAAATATCTATGGTTATACATTTGAGCTAAACAAGGTTGATAACGCTCAGTCTGTTTCGTCCTTTGATGGAAGCACAATTTATATTTCACACCCTAACGATATTTGTCATTTTGATCAAAACGTAAACATCGATTTACATGTAAATTTACATGATCAATTCGGAAGTATTTTATGTGTAAATGGTGAGAAAAATGAATCTTATATTTCAGAAATACAGCACGTTCGTAGAAGAGAAACTATTGCAATCACACCTGCTAATTCATTGGCAGTTTTACAAGAGTTAACAGGCGTTAAGAATACGCTTTCCGTAGGAAATGTAGCAACGAACAAGGCGAATATAATTCGTACAATTCAAGAAGTTACTGCTGCTGATACAAAGGCTTTAGTTGCTTCAAGTGGATTGTCTATTCAGTATGCAATTTTGATGGGACTTGTTCATGATGCGATGGAAAAACATCCAGGCAAAGCAATAAAAATCATAGTTCCACCTAACTGTTATGGAGGAACAAATGATCAAGCAAGACGTGTGGCCGCATGTTTAGATAATGTCGATGTAATGGATTTACCAGTAGATGGAGATCATAATATGGTAGAAAGTATTGACATCGTTTTGGCAAAAATTGCCGAATTAGATGCCGTACCTTACATTATCGCTGAAATACCAACAAATCCGCGCGTTGAAGTTCCAAACTTGATCAAATTGAACGAGGTTTTAAGTCAAGAACGCAAAACAACGGCTGGAACAATAGCTATTGACCCAGTATTCATTTTAGATCAAACATTTTGTCCAAACGTTCACTTTTTAGGTGAAGACGAAATATTGGCTTCCGTACGAACGATTTCTTTTGCCAGTGGATCAAAATTTCCAAGTGGTGGAAAATGTACTGCAGGTTATTGCATCGCCAATAAAAAAGCAGAGGACTTAATTGAAAAAATTGAACTTCACTTAAGTCTGTGTGATAACGAAGCAACTGATCAACAATACGAAATTCTGGCTAAACAAATGCCTTCCATGAATCAACGAATTAAAGACGCATACAAAAATACGCGTGCGTTTGTTAACTATATTCAGGAGGTTTTACCAAGTGCAAAAATCAATTTCGTTTCTGAAGAATTAGCCGCACAAGGATTTACACCTTCTGTTTTCTCACTGGACCTTCCAACTAAAGGAAATACAGATGAAGAAAGAGAAACATATAAGCGTGCTTTGAACTTGAAATTAATCAACATGATGATTAATGAAATTCCTAATGAAAGCAAATACTGTGTAAGTTATGGACAATTGAAAGGGTGCTACTGGACGATTCCTGCGACTTCAACGCAGGGAACAACAAAAGAGGGTGACAAAGACTATATCGCACGTGTAGCATTATCTCCAGATATGGATTTAGAAATGCACAAAAAAGTATTTTCAGATTTTGTGGCTGCAATTTAAATCACAAATCATTAAAGTAACCAATATGAGACAATTCTTATTTCTTTCAATCTTTTTCTTTAGCGCTACTTTATCCGTAAATGCGCAATCAATCAAGTTTAAAAAAAATACGGTTTTGGTGGATAAGGAAGTTTACCTAAACTATGAACGAAGCGGAACTGTTGGTTCTGTTTCTTATGATTTGTCAGAGCTTTCTTCTGGAAACAGAGTCATCGTTTTGGTTCAAAATAATGCCGGATCGCCTAGTGATATTAGCGATGATTACACAAAAATCATCTTTCTGAAACAAGGGTCTAATTTAGAAATAAGCGGTGGCGATTTGCGCAATGCTCTTAAACTTTTGATGAAAAATGAAGTTTTGAGAAAAGATGGAACATTGGATGAAACCAAGATCGATCTTTTTATAAAAAATTATGACGAGCAGATATCTGAAAGGACACTTCAGGTTAGGTAGTTTTTTGTAATCCAACCGAATCATATTTTCAACATTAACGATTACACCATGGAACCATTATTAAAGAGTCAGCCAAATTTCAGGGATTTAGGAGGTGTAATGACAAAAACGGGACAAAAAGTCAAAGCCAAAAAAATTTTTAGATCTGGCTATCTGGGTAAAATAGACGATCAAGATTTATCAATACTCAAAAAACTACGGGTAAATGATATTCTTGACCTGAGAACCACTCAAGAAATTGAACTCATAGGACAGGTCAATTATCCAGATTTTATCGTTTATCAAAACATTGGATTAAACGCTGGAAACATAACCAAATCTTTAATTCCTATTTTTCAAAAAGGGGAGTTTCATTTATTAGATCCAAACCTGTTGAACAATATCTATGTTGACTTAATCACGAAGTTTAATCATGAGCTTGCTGATATATTTAGGGTGATTCTTAATGCCAATCATGGAGTTGTATATCATTGCAGTCATGGTAAAGATAGAACTGGCCTTGTAAGTGCACTGCTTCTTGAATTCTTTGGTGTTGACCGTGATCACATTTACGATGATTACCTTAAATCAAATGCTCTATTAAAAAAGCAAAATGATGCTCAACTTCAAACGATTAAAGCGAACTTTATTAAGAAATTTAATAGAGAGGTTTCAGACGAAGAATTTAATCCAGTTAAATCACTTTTCTATTGCCGCACTGATTTGCTAAAAACGGTATTTGATTATATTGATAATGAGTTTATTACTGTAACCAATTACCTTGAATCGGCACTGGGATTAAGTAACCAAGAATTGGAGTTATTAAAAACTAAATATTTAGAATAAGATGTTTGAAGGATTAAAGTTTAAGCTCATTAAAAAACAACTTCTAAAACGAGATACTGAAGCCATGTCTCTAGAGGATATCGAACGGAAACATAAAGATCCAACTCAAGCTTTATTCAATGATTCATCTTATTTCAATGGAATTTCAGATGACGGTTCGTTTTTCCTTGTTCGCCAAAGCTTTAGAACCACACGCGGAAATGAATATTGGCTCGAAGTCTTCTTTCCTGACCTTGGTTTATTGCGACTAAAACAACATCCTGGACCAGAAGGTGAAGGATTCCAATCCGGCAAGTTGAAATTTGAAAAAATTCAAGCTGGTAGTGAATGGAAGGTAACATTTACCGGTGAAATGGATTTAAATGGTATAGGTAAACAAGTCAAAATAGACTTAACCTTTAAGGCGCAATCACCAATAGTCGATTTCCAAAACGCAATGATTGTAGATGCTACTGCAAAATCAATCGCACAAGCTAAATGGTCAAAATCGTTTTTTGAAAAACTAAAAGACTCCAAAAAAAATCATTTTGAACAAGGTGGCCGACTTACAGGAGTTATTGAAATAGATGGTGATTCGAGAAAAGTTGACTTCCCTTCTATGCGAGATCATAGCTGGGGAATTCGCAAATGGAGTGGCTGGAAACGTCATGTATGGATTGGCGGAATGTTAGAGAACAAAGAAGCTTTTAATCTATCTATGGTTCAATACGATTATATGGGACAGCTTTCTGCTGGGTTTATCACTGAAAATGGAGAAATCCATTATTTAAGAGAGTTTCCTTCGATTGAAGATTTTGCAACAAATCCCATTTTTCCCGAAAAAATCGACTTGAAGCTAAAATATTCGAACGGTAAAGAATATCATCTAATCTGTGATCGGAAAACATTCGTACCCTATAATATGGATGATGAATATAGAATCAACGAAGGTATCTCTGCTGGGACTTTAAATGGTGTTCCAGTCAATTTGGTTACTGAATTTGGTTTTAATCCTTCTCATTATGATTTATAAGTTTGATGAAATAACTGACGGATTACCTGTTGGAGGCAAGGCAAATGGTTTGGCGTTCTTGCATCAAAGAGGACTTAAAATCCCGGCATTTTTCGTCATAACACATGAAGGAAGAAGTTCTTTTTTTGACAATCCGGCAGCACATATTTCTTGGATGAATGATGGAAATAAAGCAGTACGTTCAAGTGGTCTGCGAGAAGATGGGGAAACTCAATCTTTTGCTGGTCAATTTGAATCATACTTGAACTTACAAACTCCCAATGAAATAGTTAAAGCGGTTAAGGATTGTATCGCTTCTGGAGAAACCGAGCGCGTTAAGAAATACGATTCTGATAGCCACAAAGAGAATCATGTTGCGGTCATTATTCAGGAAATGGTTGATGCCAAATACGCGGGAGTAGCCTTTTCTGCGGACCCAGTAACTGGAAGACGGGATATTTCGATAATCAATATTGTTGAAGGATTAGGCGATAAGCTAGTAGATGGGAAAGCCATTGCAGAACAAATTGAAATCAATAAACACGCTAGAAAAGATAGTGAAATCGTTTCAAAAATTGCGACAAATTCTATCCTGCAGGAGCTCAATAATGGCTTAATACAACTAAAAAATGAATTTGGAGCTGAGGTTGATGTTGAGTGGGCTGTTGATCAATACGATACGCTATATTGGTTGCAAGTACGACCAATTACAACACTCTCAACTGTACATCCAAATGAATTAGACTCTAAACTAGCGAGTGAAGACGAAGTGCTGACAAGAGCAAACATTGGTGAAATGATGCCGGGTCATTTGACTCCACTTTCTTTATCGACATTCGGCAGAGCCATTGAATATGGTATCCAAGATTTTTACATGCAGTGTGGCGTACAAAAGGAAATTTTCGAAGATCATTTTAATATAAAGTACTTTTACAATCACGGTTTCATAAGTCTATCAGGACTTTATAAAATCTCAGATTATATCCTTTTGCCAAAAAACGAATACATCGAATTGAGTATTCTTGGCAGAGAACTAGAACGAAAATCACCTAGTAGCCCAAGAAACATATTCATTCAAATTCGAAATCAATTTAAACAATTTGGCTATTTTAGAAAGGCAAAAAAAAGGTTGAAACTCTTACAACTTTTATGTGAAAATATTCATCAACCACAGGGTCTAGACTCAATAGAATTATATAAATGGATCGACAGTCAATTATCGAATTTAAATCTTGCTTATAGTTACCATTATTGCACATCTGGTAAATCAGGCAGTCAATATTCTGCATTAATAAGTGTCATTAGCGGCGGACCAAAACCGACTCCTGAGAGCAATACCTATGCATCAAATTTTTTACAAAATATTGATGGAATTGTTGGGGCAGATTCAATTCAACAATTGAAAACTATTGCCAAAGAAATATCAAAAGTGCTTCCAAATAATGAGACACTATCAGACTCAGATTTATTAAACGAAATTCAATCGAATGATGGAGCGTTAGGAAAAACCTATAAAAAATTCATTCTAGAACATGGTCATCGTTGCGTACGAGAAGCAGAATTGGCAGAAAAAGATTGGTCTCAAGATCCAATAAAGCTAATTCCAGTTTTACGAAACATTACACTGTCAGGTCATTTTGATAATACGAAAAAGTCGTTTGACATGAACGAAGCAATGTCAAAATTGCCCAAATTGAATGGCTTAAAGAAAATGATTATCAAAAAACTTGCGCTTTCAACTCGTGATGCTGTTGTTATGCGCGAAATGAGTAAGTCTGCCGCAATCAAATTTCAACAAAAATTAAAGTTTGCATACATCGAATTAGCTAGGGACTTAGAAAACAATGAACTTATCGATGATGCTTCTGATTTATTCTATTTAACCCATCACGAAATAGGCTTATTATTGCATGGAGAACTTGATAAATCATCGCAAATTATCACTGATCGTAAACGACTCAACCATGTTTACTCTAAAATGAGTTTTAATGAAGTTTATTATGGTCACCCATACCCCGTAAACAATCAGTCTTCAGAAGGAACCTCCCAAGGAACTGTTGTAAGTCAAGGAAAAGTCATTGGCAAGATTAAGGTAGTTCGTAGCTTAGACGAGGCAGATAAACTTGAGAAAGGCGACATTATGGTATGTCAATATACAGACATTGGTTGGTCTCCCTATTTTGCAATTATCGGGGGAATTATCACCGAGATTGGTTCACCACTAAGTCATGGCGCTGTTGTTGCTAGAGAGTATGGAATACCAGCCATTGTAAATATGCACGGCGCAATGGATAAATTCAACGACAATGAAGTTGTTGAAATCAATACAGATGAACAGGAGTTTATTAAGAGGGTATAATTCTGTGTATTTTATCTCATTGAATATTCTATTACATTTTCTGTAATTTAGGGTTTAGCTTATCACCCATGATTTTCTGATCAAGTGATTAATTGTTGCTTTAATATGAAAGAAAAATTGCTTCATTGGATAAAATCAAAACGTTTTTGGAAAAGAATGCTGATAGCAGCATTAGTAATTCCGAGTGTACTACTCGGAATCACCCTATTCGTTGTAAACCATAAGCAAGATGCAATTGTTGCAGAAATTATGACTGCCCTTAATGAAGATTTTACCGGCAGTGCCGAAATCAAAGGTTCACACATTTCCTTTCTTTCAAATTTTCCATACGTTTCTATTGATCTAGAAAATTTTAAAGTATTCGAGTCGAAAAGCAAGACCAACAAACCTTTAATCGAGGTTCAGGACGTCTATATTGGGTTTAACCTTTGGACTGTCATTACAGGTAATATGGAAATCAAAAAGATTAAACTCAAAAAGGGACACATAGATGTAGTACAACATGTAAATGGCGAGTTTAATATCCTTAAAGCCTTAACAAACGAAAAAGAAATAGAAAATGCAGAAGAAGAATTTCATCTTGACCTAAAACAAATAGAACTTATCGATATTGATGTAACAAAGTTGAATGAAGCAAATGGAATAACCGTTGAAGCATTTATTTCAGAAGCAAAATCAAAATTCAAAACATCAAATGAATTAGTACACTCGTCGCTTGATGCAAAGTTTATCTTCAATCTAATTAAAGATCAAGACACTACTTTTTTAAAGCACAAGCACATAAAAATAAAGACAGAGGTTGATTTCTTTAAGGGCGAAAATATTCTAAAACTGCAACCTACCGAAGTGCATTTGGAAGAAGCCGAGTTTAATATGGAGGGAGAAATAGATTTTGATAATGACCTTTATCTCGACTTACTTTTCACTGGACAAAAGCCCAATTTTGATTTATTAATAGCGATGGCACCGGAAGACCTCATCCCTACTTTAAAATCCTATGAGAATAAAGCAGATTTATTCATTCAAACTACCATCAAAGGACCTTCAATAAATGGGAAAAATCCAGAAATAAATGCTGTCTTCAATTGTAAGAATGGAAGTATTCTGAACCCTAAGAATAATCGATCACTAAAAGACATAAATATTTCAGGAGTATTTACCAATGGTAAGCACAGACGACCTGAAACCATGGCGTTAAAGTTTAAAAAATTTAGTGCTAAATCTGGAGATGGTGGAGGGTCAGCAAGCACTGCATTTTCAATAATTGATTTCAAAACTCCAAACCTTAAACTCGAAGCGAATACAGAAATTGAACTGGCATTTATACAAGAGTTTTTTGGACTGGAAGATTTCAGTAATGTGCAAGGAAAGTTTAAACTCGCACTTAACTTTCACGATATCATTGACCTCAATAATCCACAACGTGCGATATCTAAATTAAATGAACATTATGATTTAAGTTTAATTATCGATCAAGCGCGATTTAACCACAAACTGATTGATTTACCGATCAATAAACTGGATATTGATATTGAAATGCACGGACATGAAGCCCGCATTGAAAAAACAGATATAGTTATTGGTAAAACAGACCTTCACTTCTCTGGAAAAATTGAAGACCTTCCTGCAATCATTCACCATACAGATGTTCCTGTAGATACTCGACTAAAATTATCTAGTAACAAGATTGATTTATATGAATTAACTGGTTCGGATTCCCTGTCAATTAATGAAGTGATAACAAACATGGAAATGGACTTTGATTTTAAGGCCAGTGCACGTTCATTTACAGAATCAAAGTATTTACCACAAGGAGAGTTCTTTATTGAAGACTTTCATGCCAATTTTAAACATTATCCGCATCGTTTTCATGATTTTCATGCAGACATCATCATAGAAGATCAAGACCTCAAAATTAAGGACCTAACTGGAATGATTGACAAAAGTGACTTTCACTTTACAGGTAAACTTGAACATTATGAAAAGTGGTTGGATGAAAACCCAGGAGGAGACTCTAACATTGAGTTTAATTTAACCTCTGACATGTTACAACTGGAATCCTTGTTTAGTTATAAAGGAGAAAACTATGTGCCAGAAGATTACCGACATGAAGAATTTGACGATTTGAAAATGCATGGAAATACAGACTTGCACTTCAATCATTCCTTCCAATCAATGGACCTAAGAATAGATCAATTTGAAGCAAAAATGAAGGTGCATCCCTTACGTTTTGAAAAATTTGAAGGGCGCATACATTACGAAGATGACCATATTGTAGTAGAAGATTTTCATGGAAAACTAGGACATTCAACATTCAAAACAACCTTGAATTATTACCTAGGAGATGACGACAAAGTAAGGAAAAGGGACAATCATTTTGAATTATTTGCCAGTCGATTAGACATAGATCAACTGATTAATTACAGTCCAATCCCGAAGACCAAAAAAGGATCAGTAAATCATGATGAGGGATTTAATATTTACAATCTACCATTTACAGAGATGACGTATCATTTGGATATAAAAGAATTGAATTACCACAATTATGACATTAAAGCTTTTAAAGGAAACTTACGCACAACCACAGACCATTACATTCACATCGATCACTTAAACATGGATCTTGCAGGAGGGCATTTTAATATCGATGGATACTTTAATGGATCAAATCCAAACTTGATTTACTTCAGTCCGGACATGACCATACAAAATGTAGATTTAGATCAGCTCATGTTCAAGTTTGATAATTTTGGACAAGACCATATAGTGTCAGAAAACCTACATGGAAGATTTTCCGGGAAAATAACTGGAAAAATACATATGCATACGGATTTAGTTCCTAAGATAGATGATTCAGAAATTCATATGGACGTCGATGTAACTCATGGTCGATTAGAGAATTTTGCCTTACTTCATTATATGTCAGAATACTTTCAAAATAAGAATCTAGACAATGTTTTCTTTGATACTTTAGCAAATCATTTAGACCTCGTAAATGGAGAGATGATTATTCCAAAAATGCAAATTAATTCTTCCTTGGGACACATGGAGATTTCGGGTAAACAAACGTTGGAAGGACAGATGGAATACTACTTGAGGATTCCATGGAAAATGATTACTCAATCTGCTTCTTCACGCCTATTCGGTAAAAAAAATATAGAAGAAGTTTCAGAAGACCAGGTAGATGCGATTCAGTATGGCTCGGATAAAACAAAATACGTCAACATTAAGATCGTTGGCGATGATAACGGGTATAAGTTCTCTTTAGGAAAAGACAAGCGAAAACCTAAGTAATTCTTCCGTGAGTTATTTATGTACTCAGTTTTTACTAAAAAAATGAGCAGATTCTGTATTAAACATTTTAATTCTTCCTTTAATTATCTGAATAACTTGACTTAACTCTAATAAAACACTCAATTACAATTATCTTTGGGTTCTAAAACAACCGATAAACCAATATAAATGGCCTCAGGATTTTTTGCATTACTAGATGACATTGCTACGCTAATGGACGATGTTGCAACAATGAGTAAAGTCGCAACAAAGAAAACGGCTGGAATTCTTGCCGATGATTTAGCGGTGAATGCAGAAAAAGCATCAGGATTTGTATCATCACGAGAACTTCCAGTTCTTTGGGCTATCACAAAAGGGTCGTTTTTAAATAAACTAATTATTCTTCCAGCTGCATTTTTATTAAGTGCATTTATGCCTGTAGCAATTGTGCCAATTCTATTATTGGGTGGTGCTTATCTGGCATATGAAGGAATTGAAAAAGTCATCGAATATTTGTTTCACAAAAAAGAAGTGGAACACATCAGTGAGATGAAAAAGCTGACTAAAGTTGAAGTGCTTGAAAAGGAAAAAAAGAAGATCAAATCTGCTGTTTTTGTCGATTTTATTCTCTCAATCGAGATTATTATTCTGGCGCTTGGAACAGTGATTGAAGAACCTCTAAAAATTCAAATATTTGTGGTATCCATAATTGCCATTCTAGCAACAGTTGTAGTCTATGGGGTTGTGGCTCTATTAGTACGGATGGACGATTTAGGTTTAAGCTTAATTGAATCGAGCGAATCCACTTCTAGTTTTAAACACCATCTTGGAAATGTACTTGTAAAAACACTGCCAATAATAATAAAAGCATTAGGGTACATCGGAACATTCGCTATGTTATTGGTTGCAGGTGGTATTTTTGTACACAACATTCATTTTATTCATGATCTCTTTCATGCTTGGCCTTCAATGCTTGCTCAATTTGTCGTTGGGATTATTGTTGGAATTATTGCCGTTGCTCTGGTTAAATTGGTTATGATTGTTGTAAAGCGTATTAAAAACTAAACTGATGAAAAAAAGCAACACTTATCATTCACTTATTATCTTGAGTCTTATGTTTGGATTATTTTCATGTGCCACAATTCCAAAAGGAGCTGAAGCGGTTAAAAATTTTGAACAGGAAAAATACTTAGGTAAATGGTATGAAATTGCCCGAATGGATTTCAAGTTTGAACGTAATCTGAACAATACTACAGCAGAATATTCATTGAATGAAAATGGAACTATTCGCGTTGACAACAAAGGATTCAATACGGTAAAAAAAGAATGGAGTCAAGCTCTAGGAAAAGCCAAATTTGTTGGGTCAAATGATGTGGCCATGCTAAAAGTTTCCTTTTTCGGTCCCTTCTATGCTGGTTATAATGTCATCGCCATTGATCCAGAATATCAATACGCCTTAGTTGCTGGAAAAGACTTGAGTTACTTGTGGATTCTTTCGCGAGAGACGAGTATTCCTGACGAAATTAAATCGAACTACTTAACCATTGCAAAAGAATTGGGGTACAATACATCAGAATTACTCTGGGTTGAACACAATAAATAAACATTAAAACGTATAAAGCATCGTTTCAATCACTCCTTTTCCGTCCTTGAGTTGAATCCGCAATAGTTGTTTTTCGTTCTTTACTTGCATCGAAAATGGTGGGTCTGTCAATCGAATTCCACTCTTCTTTTTAATCCGAATGCCTTGTCCTGAAATGATATCAATATTTGGAATGAATTCTCCGTTTGGTAGATGTTCCGTAAGGATTACATAGTTATAACCGCTCAGTTTACTTACAACACGACTAACCTCATCATTGGATAAATGTTGAAGTACCTGTCTCACTATAGCACAATCTCCTTTAGGTAAAGGGTCAGTCGCAATATCTAAACTCTGAAATTGAAGGTTATTCAATTGAAATACTGACCGGTTATGTTCGATGAGTTCTGGAACAATATCTACCGCAACATACGACGACGTATATGGAACCAACTCTTTGCCAATGTTAAAATCACCACAACCAAGATCACATACGGTCAATGGAAATTCAAAAGAGCTCAAAAATGATTGAACAGCTTCTAAGTATGGTTGAACGATTGAGTCATTATGTGAACCTTCACCCGAATAGAATGCTGTATTATTATCGCCCCAAAGTTTCAAGTCGTAGACTTGTTTCATCGCATCCTTCGTTGGCCAAGGTTTCTTTTTCATTTGATAATGCTATTCGACCTAGACTTTAAATTTCTTCTTAATTGGTAAAAATCGTCCTACTTCCTTCAAATAGCGCTCATATAAAGGATACTTCTCGCGTGAAATGCTTTCACTAAAATCTGAACTACCCTTGAACAAAACTACAAGCAACAAGCAACCTGCAATCGACCAATTGATCCAATGACCTGTTGCAACCACCGAAAACAGATAGAAAACAATCCAAATACTCTGTTCTGCTGCATAATTCGGATGGCGCATAAATGCCCATAAACCGGTATGCGTAAACCCTACTTTGTGAAAATCGTCTAATTCCCCTTTCGCTTTCAGTGCATACTTTTTTTCTTGGTAATTGTATTGTTGTTGATCGGCAACAAACTCCATCACAACCAATAAAATGATTGCCGCCGCCAGGACATAGTCTATCCAATTCATTGGTGTATCACTTCCCATGGCTTTAAGCGCTGGCAAAGTGAACAATAAGATCAATCCCATTTGATATGCAGATATAAACACCAAATTAAACAGGTGCCATTTCCAATTTTGTTCAAATCCGGGTTTGGCTCGTAAAATTGCCCAGCGGTAATCTTCATCACCCGTCCAAAATTTCAAAGAGTAACCACCACGACGTCCAAAATTATAAGTCAACCGAATGGCCCAAATCGTTACTAAAACAGCCATTAAAACTATACGTGGCTCAAGATTAGAATCAACCGCTATTATCCAAACATAAGGAACTGGGATGATACTCCAGAGTTTATCCACTTGACTATAATTATCGGTCAATGAACCCACAATAAACGTTAGCGAAGCCGCTATTCCATAAACCCAAAGTAAGGTAACCAACGTACTCCATTGAGCTTCGTTTAATGGTTCATCATACATAAATGTTACGTATGGAACTGTTATTAAAGTAAACATTAAGAATAAAGCCGTTTTCCACATAATTTCAACTATTAAAAATCCAACAAGTCACGGTCAGAATCTATATTATTAACACTATTTAATACCACCGGTTTATTTGCAACACGAATGATGTTGAGCACCAAATTAGCAAATAAAATTGCCATAAATACAAGAAGAATAATTAAAAAATGTGTTCCTCCTTCAGCCTTACTGATCTTATCAACACCTTCTATGTTAAATGCTGAGGCATAAATCTCGTCTGCAAAAAAGACCAGGTAAAACGCAACTGCTACAGTGCCAACAAATGAAATAATTGAAGCGACTAATGATCTACTAATGGTAGCCACAATACTCATGAAGAAAACAATGAAAATTGCGTAATAAATTTCTGAAAATTCTTTTCCCGCCATGGTTAATCCCGTAATGTCTTGATACGGTCTTCCGCCACTTCCATCAAAATATAAGTTATAATTTAGGAATGGTGCATTTGCCGCATAAAGCAAAATGATTAATAAAAAGAATGAAATGATTGCAAAAGCAATTCGATGTAACTTCATTGGTTAGGAAAGAACTTATTTCTTCTTCCACTTTTTCAATATACGTTTTCCAACTTTTTTACGAAAACGTTTAATTACTGTCTCACGATCACCAATGTTTCCACATTTAATCATATCCGAATAAACCAATTCTCCCGCTCTAAAGAACTTAAACTCAAAGCTAATTGAAACGATGTCCTCACGATACAGTCCAAAAAGGCTACTTTGTCCTAATGCGGTTTCAAGGTTATCTTTTATTCCTGAGACTTTAAACTTTCTATCAAATCCACGTACACTCACTAAAACATAGGTATCGATTCCTTTCGCTTTCATTAAATCAGCAATTGAATCTGAAGCTAAAATCATTGCGTCTCCTCCCAACTTCATCACATTTAGTGATGGAATAGCTTTTACACCGCGCGAGTTCAATAATTCTGTTGTGTTGATTTCTAACGAATACCGGTCTTCCGTTTTATCCATCTGACCAATCACCAAGGCGTTTGTCAAATCCAATTTTACCTTCGACTTCTTTTGAGCGAATGTACCTGTAGCGATAAATGCTATCAATGCGATTAAAAGTAACTTCTTCATAATTTAAAATATTTCGCTAGCGATGGCTTTTACTGATTCCGAATTCGACATCGTATAATAATGAATGCATGGAACCCCTGCTGCTTTTAACTCTTTTGATTGTTGAATTCCCCACTCAATTCCAACGCGTGCAACTTCTTCATTGTTTTTACACTTCAATAATTCTGAAGACAGTTCTTCAGGATAATCGATGTGGAAAAATTTTGGTAAGAATGAAATGTGGTTCATTGATTTAATCGGCTTTAATCCAGGAATAATTGGAACATTAATTCCAACAGCGCGACAAGCATCAACGAATTCAAAATACTTTTTATTGTCGAAAAACATTTGTGTTACGATGTATTCTGCGCCGGCATCTACTTTAGCTTTCAAATATTTTAAATCTGTAGCTAAGTTCATTGCTTCAAAATGCTTCTCAGGATATCCTGCAGCACCAATACAAAAATCCGTTGGTTCTAATTTAATGTCGTCTATCAAGTAATTACCCCGATTCATTTCACCAATTTGATGAATTAAATCAACGGCGTGCATGTGACCGTTTTCATGCGGTTTAAAATTCGCTTCTGTTTTAATAGAATCTCCACGAAGCGCCAATACGTTGTCAATTCCTAAGAATTGCAAATCAATAAGTGCATTTTCGGTTTCTTCTTTGCTAAACCCTCCACAAATCAAATGCGGAACAGCATCAACATTATATTTATTCATAATTGCCGCACAAATACCTACGGTACCTGGGCGTTTTCGAATGGCAATTTTTTCAAGTAAACCTTGATCACGTTCTTTGTAAATGTATTCTTCACGATGATAAGTAACATTGACAAATTTCGGGTTAAATTCCATCAAGGGATCGATTCCATCAAAAATTGACTGGATACTTTTCCCTTTTAAAGGCGGTAAGATTTCAAATGAAAACAAAGTGTCTTTCGCCTGACTTAAATGATCTGTTACTTTCATAGCTCAATAGAATAGGCGCCAAAGATACCATTATTGGATTTCTCGCCATGGATTTTATCGTTATTTAAGAAACAATTCTGCAAAATTCAAATCGACCTTGCTTGTTATTTTAATATTCTCTTCGTTTCCTTCAACGGTTTTCACTTCAAAACCCGCCTCTTCAACTAAACTGGCGTCGTCTGTAATTCCGTTATGAAACGGCAAACTGTATGCCTTGATTAATATCTCTTTCTTAAAACACTGAGGAGTTTGAACAATTTTATATATTGATCTATCTACGGCTTTCGTTCCTTTATCCGTGCTTACTCGCAATGACTCTTTAAGGTCAACAACAGGAATTACAGCATCGTATTTTTTCACTGCATCTAAGCAACGCTTTAAGGTTTTATATCCTACCAAAGGACGAACACCATCGTGTACAATAATATAATCTCCATAGCAGTATTCAAGTGCATTCTTAATAGAATGGTAGCGCTCTTTTCCTCCATCAACAATGCGATGAGGAACTCTAAAATCATGTTTTACCAACAATTCTTCCCAATAGGTTTTCCAATCTTCGGGAAGCGTAAGGATAATCTGAAACTTGGGGTTACAATGGTACACCTGCGACATTGTATGCATGAGAATTGGCTTTTCATTGATTTCAATAAATTGCTTAGGAAGATCTGAATTCATTCGCTTCCCTATTCCTCCTGCGGTGATAATTACACTATATGTACCCATAAGATTAAAGTTAAGAGAAATTTTTGGAGTTTTTGGACAAAAAAAAAGGTTGTCTAACGACAACCTTAACTATTTTTAATTTCAGTGATTATTTCAACTGATCTGGATTGTTCTCAGCAGCTGCGTTGAATTTCTTTTGCATGTTTAACCAAATAAACAATCCAACGAACCCCAATGCAATACATGCATAGTTGAAGATGTTTCCAATCATGTCAGCTTCTAACAATCTGAAAGTCATCCCTAAAAAGTCACCCAATCCGTAGAAAAATCCTGATAATGTCATAATTTCAATTATTTATAGATTACAAATTAAATCAAATTTTTACATATTTCAATGCTCCAGCTTGATTTCTTAGTTATTTGAATTCAATCTAATCAAGATTCGCTTCTACCAACTGTGTCAATTCAATGAACTGATCCACGGTCAAAGCTTCAGGGCGAAGTGCCAATAATTCATGTTCAACTCCTTTCCCTTTGATAAATTGTTTGATTGAATTTCGGATTGTTTTTCTACGTTGATTGAAGCTCAGTTTCACAATTTGTTTGAATAATTTCTCATCGCAAGGCAATGATTCGCGATCGTTTCGTGTCAATCGTATAACCCCTGATTTCACCTTAGGTGGAGGATCAAAAACGTGCTCATCCACGGTGAAACAATATTCAATGTCATAATAAGCTTGCATCAATACCGATAGAATACCGCGTTGTTTTGTTCCAGGAGGTTCAGCAATACGCCAAGCAACCTCACGTTGAAACATTCCCATAATTTCCGGAACTTGATTTCTCAACTCCAAACATTTAAACATAATCTGTGAAGAGATGTTGTATGGAAAATTTCCAACCACGGCAAACGGTTCATTACCCATTAAGGATTTCAAATCAGTTTTCAAAAAATCAGCTTCTATAATTTTACCATCTAGTGCCGGTTTATGCGCCTTTAGGTAGTCGATACTTTCAGTATCGATATCCATCACCCACACATCTAAGCCTTTTTCCTCTTCCAATAAGAAATCAGTCAACGCCCCCATTCCTGGCCCTATTTCTAGCACTTTCTTGCAATCTCGGTGCGCACCATAGGTGTCTGCAATACGTTTACAAACAACCATGTCCTTTAAGAAATGCTGTCCGAGGTGTTTTTTTGCTTTTACGCTCATATTTTGAATTCTTCGATCACCGTCAACATTGTTCTAAATGCTGCAAATTGACCGTTATATTTCAACGCATGTTCACGCTGTAATTCTGCTGCGTGCTCCTTTGTGTATCGATCGTAGTCTTCTTGTGTTTTGCACAGGTATGAAATAGCAAAAGACAATCCTCCTTCCTCTTCTCCATGCACACGCGAAATTCTACTCTCAATAAAGCAACCAGTTGCCATGACATCTGGAACATGTTTTGTTTTCATCCATTCAAGCCATTCATGATGAACGCGCTCATCAATACTTACGGTAACGTTGTATAAAATCATGCCGCTAAATTACTGAAAAGGATACACATTTGAAGTTAGTTTAATCGCCATCATTCGCTTTTTGCTCTTTAAAAACAACAGGTCGCATTTTTACATTCACACAAATCAATTTAAATTCATATATTTAATACATGAAACAAATTATCTTTTGCGTCATAGTGCTATTGACTTCCGTTTCTTTTGCTCAAAATTGGCAGACTATTAATCGCACAGATTTTGGTTTCGCTTCAGGAGGTTGGCTGACACATACCTTTGGTTCAGACCATGGCTTTAATATTAGTCCGTACGACAATTCTATTTGGTTGTCTCAGAATGAAAAATTAACGCGTATAGATGAAAATGGAAATCTAACAGAATTTGACATTAATAGTCACCCAGTTCTTAACGATGGGGATTATATGGATTTTGCATTTGCCAACAATAAAGTTTATGCTTTGGATAAATGGAGTGGTATTTATTCATTTGATGGAACAGTTTGGTCCTATGATCACCTTTTTTATTATGGTGAAAATTTAAATTCCGATGGAGATACGATTTGGATTGGAGAAGTAGAAGTGGGTGGTAATGCAGCACAAATTCTCGATGGTACTATGAACTTCTTAGATTTTTCTGCATCAAACATTCGATCTAAAAACGGGGTTATGTGGTATAGTGGTGGCACAAATGGGGTTAATGGTACAAATGGTATTTACAGATATTATTCAGGCTCTTTCGGGCAAGCTCATTCTCCTGATACATGTTTGCTCTTGGGGTGGGGTATAAGTACGTTTAAATTTTCTCCAAATACCGACTCCCTTTATGTAGCTGGTGATTTAGGTATTTCCATTGCACATGATGACATGTTTATTGATACTATAACAACTTTCAACACCACAAATATGCCTTCCGGATATATTAAGGAAATGGAATTTGATGCCGACGATAACATTTGGGCTACTTTTTCAGAAAATGGAATTTCATCCACTTCACTTGCGTTTTTGAACCGAACAACAACTAACTGGACGGTTTACAATATTTCTAACTCACCTATTGATTTCCCTGAAGCCATTGCACTAGAGTTAGACACCTTTGGAAATGTTTGGGTCGCGGATGTAAGCAGAATTCATTGTTTAAAATTAGGAACGAATACTCAATGGTTAGGACAAGATGAAATCGAGAATACTACTTTTTCAATCTACCCAAACCCTTCAAACGGCGCGTTTACAATTTCACTTCATAAAGATACACACGCAACGCAGATGCACGTTTCAGACCTAGAAGGTCGACTTATTGAGTCAAAAACTTATGTTGAAAAAACATGTTTAGATTTACCAAAAGGAGTGTATTTCATTACTTTATTGAACGATGACATCATACTTGGCACGGAAAAGCTAATTGTTAGATAGCTTCCAAAACACCATTCAAATCAATAAGATGGAAATAAGATCCTGAACCTCCCATGACCATAAATTTCACTTTGTCTTGCGTTTTGTCAATCACTTTATAAGAAGAATTGATTGATTCTCGATAATTGTCGTCGGTTTGACAAAAATGATGCTTGAATTTCTTTGTGGGTAATTCTTCTTTCGTAACATTTGAAGGAGCTTCGTACACTTGATAGTTATTCCCGGCTACAACCATCAACGTATTGTATTTGTTTAAGGAAAAAACTTCCGTCTTCCCTTTCTCAACAAATAATGAATGTACACTTCCCGAAGCGTTATTTTCTGCAATATAAATAAGGATATCGTAATCAGATTCATTTTTTATCACTGCTTCCACATCTCCCGCTTTCAAAGCAATGTCCTTCACGTCTGAAGCACGCGTATATTTAATCCTTGTTTCGCATGAATCCAAATAACCAGTTGCCTGATTGTCTGCATCTTTTAAAAGGTCGTTGTAAATCCGTTCCATTATCGGATTTTTGAACTCCTTACGTAGTGTTAAGGTTGAACTTTGACCAATTAACGGAATTCCTTGATCATAATATTGTTCTTCTTCACGTTTATTGCCATTCATCGCTTGAAGCAATGAGTCAATTTTAATTCGCTCTTCTTTAGAAAATTGCTTAAATGAAGAACTATTCGTGAATTGAGGGTCATTGACCTCACTGAAAGGTTTGTAGTTAATAATGATGAACACCACTGCCACAACCCCCAATAATAGTCCTGCCATGACAATACTCTTCCAGCGAATTGGTGTTCTACCGCCTCCATGGTTACGCACTTCCAATTCACCTTCACGTAGCTCGCGTTTTAAATCGACAATTTTATGTTCATGTTCGGTATTCAACTTAACGCCTTCCATTTGTTTTAACACCCAATTGGCAAATCGTGTAGTACATGATTTCACGCGTAAAACAGCGAGCATTGAATCCACATAATCCAACTTCATTGCATACGAAGCTTTGGAAAGGTTGTTGACAGAATCAATAATTTCGTTTGAGCACAATGGTTTAACTAAATCGACTAATCCCTGTTCTGTTTCAATCGATTTTACCGAAGATTGCATGGCAACCAAACGTGCCTTTAAAGATTTGAATAATTGTGACTCAACAACCGCACTGTGATCTTCATCTAATAATTTGCAATAGGAAAGTGCATGACTCAATTTTGACATGTCCTCTTCACCAGAAAAATGCAGCAATTGTTCAGCTAAAAAAGGCGAGATAAAACGCTTGTATTTTGGAGTAAATTTGTGCTCTAAATGCTTTGCACCATCAATAAATGGCAATGGGTTTTTATCCCCAGTCAAGACATTCAAAAGTGCCTTGTTTTGCTCTACCCAACCATAAAAAACGAGGTTGTTTTGGTCTTCAATATTTGAAGTGAACGCTTTCAAGTCCGCCGCACTGAATCCCTTTGAAGTTGCAATTCCCTCTCCCTTTGTAGACAGGTTTTCTTTAAACACAGCAATACCCTCATCCGTAAGTAAATCTGAAAGAGATGAGTACAACGATTTAAAGAGAGATATCGAAATGTATTTTGGCATAATTGGCGCTTTGGCTTCTAAAATTATGTTTTTTATTCAGAATGTCATACTTTGCAATCAAATTACGAGATATGAAACAGCTACTACTATTCGTTTCGCTTACAATCAGTTACTTTGCTTCAACGCAAACCTGGAGTGATGATGTTGCACAAATTTTTTACGACAAATGTTCAAAATGTCACCATACCGGTGGAGTTGCCCCATTTCCATTGATGACCCACGCAGAAGCGAGTCCACTGGCGATTGCTATATACGACGCTGTCAATACCCAAGAAATGCCACCTTGGCCACCAAATAACAACTACCAGAATTATTCTCACGACCGATCTTTGACTCCCGCAGAAAAAACAACCGTTTTAGACTGGTTGGTTGCAGGAGCTCCTGAAGGAACACCGTCTAACACACCGCCACCGCCAGTATATCAAAATGGTGCTCAATTGGGTGGAGGAGATTTAGAATTGCAGATTCCTACCTACATGAGTAAAGCGACTGCATCTGGTGATGATTATGTGTGTTTTGCATTGCCGTCGGGATTACCTGCCGACCGTGTAATCAAAGCCATAGAAATTGTACCCGGAAACTATGAAATTGTGCATCACGCACTGATTTATGTCGACCCAACAAGTTCTTGTGTTACAGATACTGTTGGCGGAGATTGCGGAGGACCAAGTTCAAATAATGCTTCACTGGTGATGGGATATACACCCGGCAGTACACCGCTGACTTTACCAACTTCAGCACCACTTAAATTAGGTATGACGATGCCGGCAAATTCTCAAGTAATTTTTGCGATGCATTATCCCGAAGGAAGTTATGGCGAATACGATAGTACGAAAGTAATTTTCCATTTTTATCCTCCAGGGGAAACAGGAATTAGACAAGTTTCAACTGCTCCTGTCCTTCAAAACTGGGGATTCTCTTTACCGCCCGATCAATTTACAGATGTTACAGCACAATACCCTGCCTCAGGTGGATTACCATTTAACTATTCGTTATTAAGTGTGTTCCCACACATGCATTTATTGGGACAAGAGATGAAAGTGTATGGCATTAAGCCAAATAATGATACACTGAAACTTATAGATATTCCACATTGGGATTTTGAATGGCAAGATTTCTATTTCTATAAGAACATACAAAAGGCAGAAGCTGGAACCGTCTTGCATTCCGAAGCAACTTACGACAATACTGCAGGGAATCTTCACAACCCTAACAATCCACCCATTACAGTTTATGCAGGATTAAATACAAGTGATGAAATGATGCTTACGTACATGCACTACATGTTGTATTTCCCGGGTGATGAAACGTATAACTTAGATAGTTTGATGAATTTGAGTGTAAACGACCTCATCGAAGAAGAATTTGGACCCACAACCTTCAACGTCTATCCAAATCCTTTCGGGAATGAATTAAACGTGTATACAAACCAAGTTAAGACTGGAGATCAGGTATCTGTATATGTATTTGATAATAAAGGAGCGATAGTAAATCGACTAGCATCCAATGTAACGGTTCAAAACAATGAACTTCACTTAGTTTGGAACGGAGCCAACGACAATAATGACCCTGTTGAGCCTGGCATGTATTTTCTTTCTATCAATATCAATGGAGAACTTTCACATCAACGCGTTATAAAGCGTTAACGTAAAAACTTCAATGCTTCTTGAACATCAACATCTTCTGAATTTACCACTTGGAAGTAACCTTGTTCTACCCATATTTGTCGTGCAATTTCGCCTTTAATTTTCTGAGCAATTAGAACTTTGCTTGTTTCAATATCAACGGCATTTCTTTTTATCCCATATTCAGATTCAGCGAACTTCACGAAACGCATCAAGATGTCGTCCGTAACTCTAAACGCTTTGTTGAATGCTTGAGGCGAACTCCATTTACTGCGTTTATCTTGCACGTAATCAAAAGCGAATGTGGTGAATACGCTTGAATATCTCAATTCGGTAAAATACCAACTTGAACCCACTGTATCATAAGGTATAAATACATCGGGCATGATTCCACCACCACCATAAACAACCTTTCCTTTAGGCGTTGTATATTTTAATGAATCAACAAAAAGTGACGAATCAACCTTGTACATTTCACCATTTTCATAACGATCCATTTGATCCTCATAATACGAATGATAATCTCCTGAATATGGTTTTTGAATACAACGTCCAGTTGGCGTATAATAACGCGCAATGGTAAGTCGCAAGTTACTACCATCTCTCAACAACTTATCTTCTTGCACCAATCCCTTACCAAAGGATCTTCTACCAATAATGGTACCTCTGTCATTATCTTGAAGTGCTCCAGCTAAAATTTCAGAAGCCGATGCACTATTTGAATTAATCAAGACCGCAACTTCCACATCTGCCAATTCAGTATTTCTTGTCGCACGGTAAATGTAAGAGGGTGAGTGTTCACCTTTTGTTTCAACAATTGGCGTTCCTGCAGGTAGAAATGCATCTGCAATGTCCGTAGCACCTGTAAGTAAACCTCCGCCGTTACCTCGCACGTCAATAATCAATTTCTTTAATCCTTGCTGTTTTAAATTTTGAGCCGCAAACAAAAACTCCATAGCCGTTGACATTGAGAACTGATCAATACGAATGTATCCGACTTTATCTGTCATCATATAAGCAGCA
>Ga0193954_1000286_pt1 | contig 30485 bp, 27 predicted proteins | sample BB_5_MG_FD_140340 | JGI IMG/M metagenome (GOLD analysis project Ga0193954, IMG submission 140340) | Microbial mat bacterial communities from the Broadkill River, Lewes, Delaware, United States - BB_5_MG | ecosystem: Environmental > Aquatic > Freshwater > River > Microbial mats | place: USA...
TCAGCGCTATCATAAACTTTTAAGTTTTTAAGTATTTTAGCACCTAACTTAGTTTTTGGTAACATACCTCTTGCTGCTAATTTAAACAATCTCTCAGGGTTGTTTTCTAACATATCAGCCATTTTATGAGTTTTTGTAGAACCAAAGTGTCCTGAGTGAGTATAATAGTTTTTATCTGCTAACTTAGCACCAGTAAATTTAACTTTACTAGCATTGATAATAACAACATTATCTCCACAGTCAACATTAGGAGTAAAATTAGGTTTATTTTTACCTCTTAAAATAGTTGCAACTTCTGTCATAAGTCTACCGAAGATTCTATCAGTAGCATCAATAACAATCCAGTCTTTTTTAACATCAACTTGATGTAAGCTTTGTGTAAATTTCATTTGAAATATATCCTTTCTTAAAAATAAGTTCGGAATAATAGCGTTATATACTTATAAGAAGCTTAATTTAAGCATTATAAAAGTTTTATTTTCTAAACTCTAATTTCAGGTACTTTAATATATAATCAGATATGTTTAATAAAGAATTTTTAAAAACCTTAACAGTATTATATGTCGAAGATGATGATAATATCAGAACATCTTTATCTAATGTATTAACGAAGATATTTTCTAAAGTTATAATTTGTAATGATGGCAATGATGGATATAACCAATTTTACGAGTATACGCAAGAGAAGAAAGCTAAAATAAATCTCATCATTAGCGATATAAATATGCCACATAAAAATGGTATAGAGATGGTTAAAGATATCCGAAAAATAGATCAAGATATCCCTATAGTATTCACAACAGCACATGGAGAATCAGAATACTTGATGGAATCTATCAAGCTTAAAATATCATATTATGCGTTAAAACCAATTAACACTTCTGAGCTTTTAGATAATATTTCAAACTTTTGTATGATTGAGTATAATAAAACATTAGTAAAAGAAAAATCTAATCAGATTGTTCAGTATATGGATATTATACATACAATTACTTCTATTTTTAAAGTTGATACATTAGGTATTATCACAGAAGTTAATGATCTTATTTGTGAACTTTCACAATACTCAAAAGATGAACTTATAGGGATGCATATCGATTCTCTTTTACAGCAAGATACATTTGATGATACCTTATCACTTATAAAAAATAAAGACCTAGTAAAAATAAAACTAAAATTCAATTCTAAATCAGAAAGCACTTTTTATCTGAATGCAACAGTTATTCCACAAAGAAGTGAATATACACAAGATATTAAGGGTTTTATTTATATTGGTGTTGATCAAACAGATGATGAGATAGAGAAACAACAAACTATGCAAAAAGTCAGAAAAAATATGATTCAACAAAGAACAAAAGAATCTAATCTACTCAAAACTACAAAAGAGCTTGAAAATGAGATAGAGATGATTAAAGCATCTTCTATTAGTAGTAAAGATTCTCAAGTTATTTTAAGTGCACTAGCGAAAGAGAAACAAAAAGTTGCTACATTAAATGCCCAAATTTCACATTATGAAGAAAAAATAGTAAAACTTTCACAACAAACCATAAGAATCGATGCTGAGGAAAAAGCTAAAAAAATCGAATCGATGAAAAAAATCGAAGAGTTTGGAAATGAAAAAGAAAGATTTCAATCCAAAATCATAGAACTTCAAGCACTTGTTTCTAAACTAGAAGCAAAACTGAAAAAGAAAACTGTAGATTAGTTTTTATTTATCACTGTTTTGAATTACCGGAGTTTTTAGTTTCTCTGGGGATTCTTCACTATCTTGATAATTAAGTTTTTCTCTTTTATATAAAAGATAATTCGTTATTATTTTATGTTTTTCTGATAATTTTGTAAAGTCTTCTCTTTGAACTAATTTACCAACTAAACTTTCCATTGATTTTAAATTTACCGTTGCTAACTCTTCTTCAATCTCAGAATACTTTCTCATAGTAGCATCAAAGGCATAATTATAATCAAAAGCTAAAGCACCTTTTCCGTAAAGATTTTTTTTAATAGAAAGCCAATTAGAAAAGATAACTTCCCATGCTCTTTTTTGATCATCAGTGTTACATAGGTTTTCAATAATTTCTTTCCATTTATATAAACCATAATATGCTTGATGATTTGACCATAATTCAGCAATCCACCAATCCTCAAACTTTGGAAAACCTTTAAATGCTGGTAATTCATCTTCTTCTATGTTTTCTCTAATATTTTGAAGCAATACATAAAAATGCAAAATCACTATAGTTACTTTTGTGTTTAACAAACCTAACTCTTTGATATTTTCTTCTTTGATATTTTTTAACTGATTTGTAAAATCAGCTCGTATCTCAGTTAATTTTTTTTCTAAATCATCGTGTATAGAAAGATTAAGAGATATCACTTTTGATGTTATTTCAAAAAGATCTTTGTCTTCGATATAAAAATCATCTTTTAACTCATCTAAGATTAACATCGCTTCAATTTTTTCATCGTTACTTTTGGTCACATCTCTTTTTAATCGAATTTTTTGATAACTAAGATAATTTTTTCTCTCTATTGCTTCTTTTATTCTCTCTTTTTCTTCAAGTTCTGCACTATCGATAAGTAATAGTTCTTTTAATTTTTCTCTATCTCTTTCTAGTTGCATTTGAGCTTCTTCTAAATTTGTTTCAGCAGATGCTTTCCCCATATAAGATAATTTACTTTCACCTGATTCATGATTAGCTAATTGCTTTTTAATGGATTTTATAACATTTTCATTATCTTTTATCATCTCTTCTAACGCAATAATTACTTTCATTATATCCTCCATATTTTATGACAAATTCTACATATCACTATTGATTGTACTCAATATAAAATTAATTGTATATAAATAATAATTTTATAAAAACTACTTTAAGTATTATATAAAAAGATTTTCTTTATTTTATACTATTAAAATAACTGTTATTTCTTTTTTAAAATGACACCTGATTCTATATGATAAGAATACGCAAACTGATCAAAAAATGCAAACTTTTCTATTGTATGTGTTTTTGTTAACTCTTCTAAGTCTCTATGTAATGTTACAGGGTTACATGAAATATAAATAATATTATCAAACTCTTGTGATAATTGTGTTGTAGTGACATCGAGTCCAGCTCGTGGTGGATCCAAAAAGATTGTACTAAAATTGTAATCATCAAGATTCACATCTTTCATACGTATAAACTCTCTCACTTTATTTCTAGCTTCTACAAACTCTTCACTTGACATTCTTATAAAATCTATATTTTCTACACCATTTAAAGCACAGTTTTCTTTTGCAGATTTTATTGATGTTTTGCTAATTTCTGTGGCTATTACTTTATCAAATTTTTTCGATAATGGAATAGTAAAATTACCACCCCCACAGTATAATTCACATAAATCATCTTTTGCATCAATATTATTTAAAACCCATTCAATCATCTGAATATTTACATTTTGATTAGGTTGAGTGAATCCACCTTCTTTATACATAAACTTAAAATCATCACCATTAATATTTAAAGTTTCTTCTATACAATCATTTGTCAAGACTACTTTTTGTTTTCGACTTCGTCCGATTATTTTTATACCAAACTTCTTTTCTAATTCTTTTGCTTTTATATTCCAGTTCTCTTCAAGTTTTCTATGGTATATCAAAGTTACTAACATATCAGAAGTTGTTGAACTTAAAAACTCAATAGTAAATAGTTTATAATTCAAGTCAGCATCTTCTTGTAGGCTTTTTAATAAAACTGGCATAAGTTTTGATATATCATCACTTACTATAGTACAAGAATCAATAATCAAAGTATTTTTTTCTGTATCATTCATCGCATAATCTAATGTATAATTATCATTTTCATCAAATGTTTTCCAGATTCTGAACTCTGCTCTATTTCTAAATGCCCCATCTTGACTTTTTATAATATCAACATCATTATCCCATAAACTTTTAAATCTATCTTTTTCAATATCGATTTTTTTTGATAATTGCTCATCATAAGAAAGCCCCCCTAAATTACAACTACCACATACACCAAAATATTCACAAGTCATTTACTATCCTACATTTTTATTATTATACTAATTATTTATGTTGAATAATAGCATATTTACTATTTGATTTCGTTGGGAGTATTACACTCTAAATATGAAGTATAAATACTTTATAAGAGTTATTATTGTTTTGATAAGTTATTAGGTATAATAAGAGATAAAAAGTTTTAACTTTAAAACTAAAAATAAGGAGATAACATGTCAATCAATGAGATACTACAAAATGCTTATGCTTTACCACTAGAAGAGAGAAAAGAATTAACTAAACTACTAACAAAGAATATAGAAGATCCAATGTTATCAATGGATCCATATTTTTACGAAAGAAGAGAGCAACTGCATCAAATAAAAGATGATATACGAAGCGGTAAGATGGAAATGCATGATGAAGATGAATTTGAAAATGAGATGGATGAGTTTGAAAAAGAATTGATTTTAAAATATGGTAATTAAAAAATCAAATCAATATAAAAGCGAGTTAAAGATTATTTTAGAGAATATTGCAAAAGATAAAATATCTGCTATGCAAAGATTTAGAAAAGAGTTAAATATACAAATAAAAAACATACCAAATATGCCATATAAATATAGAAAATCAACTTATTTTGAAGAAGAAAACACACGTGATATGATATATAAAGGTTATACTATTGTATATGAAATATTTAATAACTATGTAGAGATACAAATGATATTTAATCAAAATCTTCCTATTTTAGAAGATAAGTTTATTTAATAAAAAGATAGCGATTAACCTATCTTTTTTTAAATCCTTCATCTATCTGAATAGCGAATTTTCGGGAACAATAACCTTTAATAGTATAATAGAAGTAGAAAGACTTTAAAATAAATTGCACTAGATTATCTTAATTGTAAATAGAATTGTCATATACTCGAATAATGCCATCATTTGCTATATTAATTTACTAAATAAATTATGTCTATGATATTGGGGTCATTCCATGTATATCAGAAAAGATAAATACGTTACAAAGCAAAGAGTATTTATCAACAATTATGTTTAAAAAAATTTTTCCGATATCTAGACTACCTCATAGTTATAGTACTGGGTGGGGACAAGAAACAAAAAAAGCTATAGATAGTTATAAAGATTCAGTTAAAACAGATATTAAACAATGGATTATGACTACTTTTAAGTTAAAAAATAAATCGTTGGAAAGTTCATTTTTTATTGATGAATTTAAAATATTTGGTAATCCTACTAGTGAAAATGAATTAAAGCAATGGATTAAAAATAATAAAAATTGGTTAAATGACTATTATTTTGGTTATCCCCAATTTTATGAGAAAAGAAACTTCTATACTCTTTATTCTTCAAATACAATTATTGGATTAGAACCATACAATAGAGATATAAACGGTGTTATAACAGGTAAAAGTATAGATGATGATATTTTGTCAAGAGTAATTGTAAAAAGCATTCATTCAGTACTTGATAAACACACAATCAAAATTGAAGATATAAAAGCAAAAGTTTTTAAATATATATATCAAAGATTTAACAATAACTATGATTTTATTAGATAGATTGAAAGAAGAATTAAAACAAAATAGGCAATATATACAACAAGAAATATCTCAAATTGGAAGACCAATAAATATCTTTGATGACAAAGAAGAAAAGAATCCGTCCGATATAATGATGAAAAATATATTTAGTAGATTAAAAGAATCAAGAAAAGAGCTTAAAATACTAGACAAAGGGATAAATAAAATCTTATCTGCATCAAATACAAAAGCAATGCTTAGGTTAACAATTATTATGACAATTTTAACAGTATTTGGAATTGGTCTCACTATTTATAATAAAATATGTCCATAAAACATAACCCTAAAAAGAATCTTTAAAATAACTTTCTAAACCTGTATTATATTTTATATGCTATTATACGAAATGATAAATACAAATTTTAAAGAACAACTAAGCGACTTATTAAACTGTGATATTAAATCACTTTATCCTCTAGCTCGTGAACTAAATAGAAAACTATATTTTTATGTGGGACCTACAAATAGCGGAAAAACCTACCAAGCAATGAGTGAGATGACAAAAGCTGATACAGGTACCTATTTAGCACCACTGCGTCTTCTTGCACTTGAAAACTACGAAGTACTTAAAAACAATGGTACTCCTGCTTCACTGGTAACTGGAGAAGAAGAGATTTTTGATGAAGATGCTGGACATATTTGTTCAACTATTGAGATGATAAATTTTAATCTTGAAGTTGATGTTTGTGTTATCGATGAAGTTCAAATGTTAGATGATGAAGACCGTGGATGGGCGTGGGTAAATGCCATCTTAGGAAGTCCAGCAAAAAAAGTTATCATGACAGGAAGTGTCAATGCACTTGATATTATTAAAAAAATAGCCGTTTATTTAAATGAAGAGCTTGAAGTTGTAAAATTTAAAAGAAAAAACCCTTTAAAAGTAGATGAAAAACATACCAACCTAAAAGATATCAAACCTGCAACGGCACTTATTGCATTTAGTAGAAAAGAGGTTTTAGGACTAAAGAGTAAACTAAGTAAGTTTCATACTGTTTCTGTACTGTATGGAAATCTTAGCCCAGAAGTTAGAAAAGAGGAAGCCAAAAGATTTCGAGAAGGTAAAAGTGATATTTTAGTAGCCACAGATGCTATTGCTATGGGTCTTAATCTTCCTATTAAACATATTTTATTTACTACTGATAGAAAGTTTGATGGAAAAGAAAAACGACCTCTTACTCCAAATGAAGTGATACAAATAGCAGGTCGAGCTGGTCGTTATGGACAACATGAAGTGGGTCATATAGGTGGAACTTCAGGGACTGTTTTAAATCACATAAGTGAAATGTTTACATCTCCCATGAAAACGATAAAACCCCCTGTAAAAGTAAAAGCTACACAAACTCAAGTAGAAGAATTATCTTCTCATTTAGGAACAAAAAATTTAACAACTATATTAAAATACTTTTCAAAACATATGAAATATGATGGTCCATTTGAAGCTGTAAATTTAAAAGGGATGTTAGAACTTTCTTTTATGCTTGATCAAAAAGAAGATTTAAGCTTAGATGATAAATATATGTTAAGTAATGCCCCTATTAATACACGTTCTCCATTGATTTTAAATGGATATAAAAAGTATGTAAATGCTATCCTTACACACAGTGTTACAAAATTTAAACTTTCATCAAAAATTAGTGGTATTGCACGAACACAACTAGAACTATTACAAGCAGAAGATGAAGTGAAAAAAATATCATTGTATTTATGGTTATCATACAAACTCCCTGAACTCTTTCCTGACAAACAAAAAGCGGAACTGTATAGAGTAGAGATAAACAACTTTTGTGAAAATTCACTAAAATCAAATAAACGACTTAAACCTATGGAAAATAGAAATCGTAACAGAAATGATGGAAAAAGTAGATACCCAAAAGAGAGATATGGGGAAAAATCAAAAAGTTATAGTAAGCCCTATAATGACAGAGATAACCGTGCAAGAAACAAATACAAAAATACTACAACTGATCTAAAAGATGAAAAAAAAGAGTCTAAAAAAGAGAGTCGACCTCCAAGAAGACGCCGAAGAAGAGAAAGATAAAGTTTATTTTTCTCTTATATGGTTAATATATTTATCAATTACTAGTTTTTCATCAAAATGAGTAACTATTTTTTTTCTACTATGTATACCCATTTTTTTTCTCTCTTCAAATGAGATAGTAATCATTTTTTCCATTTGCTCTGCTAAATCTATACTATTTTTTACTCCACATAAAAAACCATTTATCCCATGTTCCACTAAATCATTACAACCTGGTGCGTCAGTTGTAATCATAGGTTTTCCTAAACTTCCTGCTTCAAGTAATACTCTGGATAAACCCTCTCGATACGATGGTAAAACAACACAATCAACTTTTAAAATTTCTGATTTTACATCATCAGTATGCCCTAAATATTCAATGATACTATGATGAACCCAACTGTTGAGTTCCTCTTTATCTACAGCTGTCGGATTATCTAAATATAAATCACCTAAGAGCTTAAATTTTACATTGGGATATTTTTCTTTAACTATTTTAATGGCTTCTATATATTCAATAATCCCTTTATCTCGAACTAGTCTTGCTATCATAATAAAAGTAAAATCTTTATTTTCTGTATATGTTTCATTAGGTTTAAAAACATCTGTATCTATTCCAGAACCCGCCACTAAATCAGTCTGATTTTCTTTCACTAATTTATTTTTTATAAATAAATTTCTATCATGTTGATTTTGAAATAAAACTATATTTTTACGTAAAGAGATTTTGTAAAGCCATTGAGCAATTTTTGAAGATAGTTTTTTATTTAAAAAAACCGTTCCCAATCCTGAGATATTTGAGATTACTTTTTTATTAAGCAATAGTGCTGCTAATGAACCATATATATTTGGTTTTATTGTATATTGGAGGATAATATCTGGATCAATTTTTTTATATAATGTATAGTAGTTATAGATAAGTTTCATATCTTCTAAAGGATTTGTCCCTTTGTTATTCATTTTTATTGGATGATATTCAAACCCTAACTCTTCTAATTTTAAAGAATACTCATCATAAGGTGCTACGCAAATGATTTGGTATCCTTCTTGTTGTAAAGCTTGTAACAACCCTACTCTAAAATTAAATATATTCCACGATGTGTTGATACTTATAATGACTTTTTTCATTCGAAATCCTTGTAAATATTTTCAAGCTTTTTACAATATGATTTATTATCAAAAGAAGTCATAGCGATGTTATGTAAATATGTGGCACACTCTTTACCATGACAATATCGTAACATATTATATATCTTTTCAATTTCACTTTTATCATAAAAGTCATTCACCAATAATGTATAGTCTACACTCTTCAAAATATCAGGAATACCTCCCACGTTTGAAGAGATTATTGGTTTTCCCGACATCATCGCCTCAATAACAGATAATGGCAAATCTTCCGTAAGTGAAGAGATACAGTATATATCTATATCATCGTAAAATTTCTTCATATTCTCTACAAAACCTAAAAAAGTCACTTTTGTTTCAACTGCCAACTCTTGAGCATAAAACTGCAAATCTTCCATCTCACTTCCATCACCAGCTATTAGAAGTTCTACATCCAGATTTTTTTGACGCAGTTGAAATAGCATATAAATGGCTGCTTTTATATTTTTTAGGGGAATCAATCGTGATGCCATCCCAATAGTTATAGTTTTATTATCGAGTGAAAAAAGATCCATTGTAATTTTAGAATGAAGATTCACAGAATTATATAAAATATCCATCTTTTCAGCAGGGTACTTTTCTCTTTCTAATCGTAAATCATAACTCTTTTGAGAAACTACAATAAATCTATCTACTAAAAAAAGGGTAGATTTATCCAAAAGAAGTTTTAATTTTGACATCCACTGTGACATCCCATGAAAATGATTTATTATTTTACTGTTAGGTAAAATACATTTTATAAGTCGAGTGAGTATATTTGCATTATACATTTGAGAATGGATAATATCAGGGTTATATCTTTTAATACTTTTAATAAATAAATAAAAATTTTTAAAATTTTTAAATGAGTTTATTTTACATATTTCCACTTCTATATCACTATTTTTTATTTGATTTAAAAGCTGAGTTTGATCTTTCAAAACATATAACTTCACTCTATATTGTAAAGTATTTATACCATTTAAAATATTTATTTGCTGTTTTTCCGCTCCACCTAAACTTAATGTAGGAATAATAAATGCTATTTTAGTTCTCAATAATCACCGCCCTTGTTTTCCCTTTTGAAGATTTTTCTATTTTGGATACTTTAATTTTTTCAATTTTATATTTTGTTCCAATTTTACTTATTAAGGCTTTTTCATAATCTTTAAATAAAATATCATCAATAACATCTTTTGAAATATATAAAAGAGAAGCACTCATCTTATTATTACTCAATATTAATTGAGATTCAATTATCTGGGAAGGAAGATACTTTAAAACTACAGAAAATCGTGTAATATACACCCCATCTATGGTTTTAAAAATATCTTCATCTCTTCCAATAATTTCATCAATAATGACACCTTTATTACCACAAGAACAGTTCTGATTTTTTGAAACTATACACTGGTCTCCAATATCATATCGAATCAATGGCATAAAATGGCTTGTAAAACTCGTGATAATCATTTTTCCTACTTGTCCATTTGCAACAGGGAGATAATTATCATCAAGCACTTCTAATATCCCTGTTTTATTAGATAAATGTAAATGTTCATTTTTACAAGTATAAATATATACTGATTGTTCATTTGAACCATAATAATCAAATACTTTACAATGAAATACTTTTTCAATTTTTTCTTTTTGATATCTATGTAACTTTTCAGCAGTAGTATAAACAATTTTTATCGTATCTATTTTTAAATTATTTTGTTCAAATAGTTTTGCTAAAGTATAAATAGCCGATGGATAACCATCTAATGCTTGTATATTATTTTCTACAATTACATTATAATACTTATGTATTGTTTTGTCTGATATATGAAAAGCTGATAAAAAAAACTGATTATTAATAAAATCTTGTCGATAAATATTATTTTCATCTGCAATATCATGTCCTGTAATTCTCCCCACTACATCATCATACTTATATCCAAAATCTATCATTGTTTTTAAAATAATTCTATATCTAAACTGTAAATCTTTTACTGCTACTTTTATTTCCATAGGAGAACCAGAGGAACCACTTGTAAAGAGGGTTCTACAATTTTTTTGTGTAATTTCATCGGAGTAAAAGTCTTGTATATTTTTTCGTAATATATCTTTTTTTAAAATAGGATTATTTACAAGAGAACTACTCAATGAATCAGTATCTTTGTAATAAGGAGTATGTTTACGTGTATAGTTATAAAACTTTTCTAACCTCTTTTCCAATTCCTCTTTTTCATAATTTATGTTAATTTGACCTACCTCAGCGAAAATTTTTTTCATTGGTCTTATAAACGGTAAATAATTATATTTTTTATATAAAACAAACATATTCTCAATACTTATCATTATATTTTGAATACATACGGGAGATTTTGCATAAACTTTTTTTAACATGTAGATTCTCTTTTTTTATTTAACATGATACATAATTCTATTTTTTACATAGTCCCATAATGTAGGGTGTGTCCATATTTTAGATTCTAGATTAACTTTTTTTGGTTTGAGTTCATTATTTTGAACATCACTAATTGCTTTTTTTAACAACGCAATCGCTTTCGCAACTTGTAAATAGGGGTAAGTTACAAAATTATCCTCATCTGTAATTGAGATAGTATCTTGATAGAGTACTTCTCCTGTATCTATCCCTTCATCTATTAAATGTACTGTAACACCACAGTTCTTTTTATCATTGTTGCACAATGCCCAGTATCCACCATGAACACCTCTGTATTTTGGAGTAATTCCTACATGGGTATTAATAAATGGCTTATGGGTTGATACAAGGATATCTTTTGATATGATTCTCGTACCATTGACCAAAATCATATCAGGTTTGCATTCTTCTATCATCTTCTTTACTATGTTACTATTAATAGAAGGGACATTTACTACTATATCATTTGGTATCTCTTTTGCAGATAATTCTAAATCATTTAATAGTCTCTTTATTCTATTACTAGACATTTTTCTTAAAAAAGCTGCAAAAATCATAAATAGTATTTGACCAAAAACCTTCATATATCCTAATTTTCTAACTCTTTTTTTTATAATTTCTTTTTTCTCAACTGATTTTTCTACTATAACTTTTTCAATATAAAAATGTTTATTTAACTCATTAAAAAGTATTCTACTCCCATTTCCATTTTGTGCTAACATAAGAATTTTAAAATTTTTATCCATTTGTAATAAGCTCTCTCATATTTAAAGACTTCATTCCATACCTTTCATTTAAATATTTATAATGTAGGAGTATATTATGTAAGTTTTGTAAATTTTGTGTTTGGTTTATACCAAAGTTATGTGGGTGCCACCATAAATGAAAATTTTTATTTTCTTTTGCTGCTTGGGTCATAGCATTTTTAATTCTATTTATTTTTAACTTCTCAAGTAAATTTAGTTTTTGAGAATATGGTCGTAAAAACATACTGCTTTTACATTCTGTTACAGTAAGTGTAGTTAAAGGCTCTGAAATATGATTTCCTGATATATTCACATAGGTATCAACAAATCGAAAAATCCTTTGAAATAAACTTTTATTGATTTCCCCTTCCCTATAGGCCCAATGGGTTGGATTACCTCTAAATATTTTAATCCCTTTCTCTTGTAGTATGCTAATAAATTGATTATTAACTTGATTTCTAGGAAAAACAATCGAGTCTATAGTAAGATCGAGCTCTGATGATATTTCAATCGCTTTATTTAAATCTTCATCAAAAGAGTTTTTATTTCTATTTTTTTCCAAACAATAAAAATGAGAATAGGTATGTGTTCCTATCTCTTGATTTTTTACTTGCATTATATTTTGTATTATATTTCGGGCACAATGATACTGCTGTAAATTTTTTGCATCACTTAATTCTTGTATATATCCATAAGGATTTAAAAGTTCATTTTCATAATCTGGAATCTCTTGAGGAATATTTTCTTTCAACTTTTCAATATTTTTATTCAGTAATAATCCAACCGTAGCCCATGTAACATGAATATTGTACTGTTTAAAGATATCTAAAAGTTTTGGAATCACTTCAACGGTACCTTCTAGGTTATTTTTGTACGAATCTGTCGTTCTTTTATCCCGAACACCCCAAAATAATTCAAAATCTAAAGAGATAGTAAAAGAGCCTTTTTGAGTATTCATTATCGTATCTTTTTAAAAAATTTAATGAGATTATCTATCACAGTATTTCCTTCTGCACGTAATACTTGTAAATAAATAAAAAGAGTATTTAAATAACTATTCAATATTTTTGGCTTAAATTCATGATATGCAGCTACTCTGGATATTTTTCTATTTTGGGAATTAAATCTATTGAGTTCCTCCCCTTTTGAGATAACAACAAAACCATATTGATATGCTAGGTCTTGAACCAATTTACTATTTCCCCCTCCTGGCCAAACTAAATAATTAACCTTTTTTTGTAATAACTTCTCTAAATATTCTTTTGTTCCTAAAAGCTCTTTTTTAAATCTTTGTTTTGTTTCTTCTTCTGTTTCATACTCCCCAAGTCTATTTTCATCAATATAACTCTCTTTTAATTTGTTTATGTTTTTTAAATTTTGTTCTTTAGATATATTAACATCATATATAGATATAGATTCTTCTATAAATTTTTTGTTTACTTTAAATGCTTTTAAGTTAGAGAGTGATTTTTCATGCTCAAAAATAGGATAACCATGTGGGATATTTTTTAAGCTATTGTTTGTTAACCAAGTTGGCTTTTCCTTGAGAGAATTATTCCAATGTAACCATGGTAATATTTGTGTACCATCATAAATATCTATAATTCTATCACTTGTTTCATACCAAGTATGAGTATAACCATGTGCTTGAATATCTACAAGACCAGATGTTTCCATCTCGATGAGTTCTTCTTCTGAAAGATATCCCCACCAATCTTTTATATTTGATTCATTTGTTTCTTCAGAAAATTCTCTTAAAGTATGTTTCTCTATAAATTCAGGAGTAACTACAATAGAAAACTTAAAGTTTAGTTCTTTCATAATAGGAAATACAACCGTCCAGTTATCTAAAAAACCATCATCAAATTGTATATGGATACATTTATTAGGTAAACGATGATTTCCTAATAGATGTTCGTCAAGTTCTTTCCAATCACATGTTGTATATCCTAATGTATGTAAAGTTTTCATCTGAAATCTAAATGTTTTAATATCACACGATAAAAAACTCCAAGGTCTTGTTGTATTATGGTTTGCGATACTGTGATAGTATAAAACTGGTATTGAATTATTTTTCATATTATTTCTCTTTTTTTATTGTATCTATAAAAATTTTTTCATATTTATTGATTATATATTCTAAATTATATCTCTCATAAGTACTTTGATATATTTTTTTCTTATCTACTTTTGTATCTAAATTACGTTCTATTGTTATTGCTAATTTATCTATATTTTCAGGATTTACAAACCATCCATTTATATTCTCAAGAATTATTTCAGATATACCCCCTGGACATTTAAAAGCAATCACTGGTGTCTTGCAAGCTAATGTTTCTAATACTGTATTTGGGAACCCTTCAAATCTTGATGAGAGTATTCCTATATCGGCATATTTCATATAAACATAGGGATTATCTCTAAAACCTAATAATTCTACATTCTTTTCTAGTTGCAGTTTTTTAATAAGTATTTTCAGATTATTTTCTTTTGAACCCTCCCCTATAATAGAGAGTTTAAAATCCTTTCTTTTTATTTTAGAAATAGCATGAATAAGTAAATCGTATCCTTTTACATCCTCTAAACTTCCTACTGCAATAATATTTTTTGTTTCTGTATCAAAAGGATTTTGAGATAATTCAATTTTTTTTTGAATTTTTTGAAAATCTAATGGATTATTGATAACATTTATTTTATTTTTAAAAATATTATAATTATTGATAAGATCATCTTTCATATATTCAGATTGGCAAATAATAGTATCAAATTTATTATAAAAAATTCGATATAAAAAATCAAAAAGTTTTGGATATTTTTCTTTTTTATTCATTATACTTGGAATACTAGATTCCCTTCCTATAAATTTTGTTTCTTTAGGCATCAAAAATCTACACGCCATTAAAATTAAATTTAAATGTGACAGTGCAGAAAAGACTAAATCTGGTTTTTCTTTATTTATTAAAGAGACTAATGGGAAAACTGCTTTTCGCACATTTGTAATATTAAGATCTATTATTGAGATATCATCTTTTAAATCTTTCAAATAGGAACCTCTTTTTTGAAGTAGTACTAAATGAATATCAAATAAGTTTTTATCTATAGCATTTGATAAAATACTTACAACACGTTCAGTACCTCCCCTATGGAGATTTGGAATAATCAAAAAAATTTTATTCATTTGATATTTTCTTATCTTCATCAACGTATATTGACATAAGTAAAAGTGCAATAATAACAATTTTATAACTGTAAGAAACTAGTGCAGTATCCATTACTAAAAAAATCATTGAAGTAAAAATCAGGACATTTTTATTTCTATTTCTATTTTTAAAAATTTTTAAAAACATAACAATATAAATTAAATAATAACTAAAAAAACCAACTAAACCTATACCCACTATAATTTCTATATAATTATTATGAGAATAATGTTTTGTTGGATTCATCACCATAAAAGTATTAATTCCTGTACCTAAAATAGGATTATTTGAGAAATATTCTTTTCCCTTTTCTATAAAAAGTAAACGTTCACCTGTACTTCCAAAATTATCTTTTCCTTCAATTGCACTTGAAAATTCACTAGCCCTATCAACTAATCGTTCTATTTTATTACCTAATACATCAGAATTACTTTGAAACATAAAATACATTATTAATGCTAATAATGGAAATATAAATATCATCTTTTTTAAATTTTTTAAATAACTTGAAAAATATATTATACTTAATAACATTCCAAATAAAATACCTTTTTTAGATACTGTTAGAAGTATTGTATATAAAGATAAAGGAATAGAAATAAAAGAAAAAAACCGTATATACTTATTTGTCTTTTCATATTTAAGCATAATAACAGCAAAAATTGCAATAATCATAACAATAGCGACATCATTAGACCGTGCTAATGTTCCTGTAAATCTAGTAGGATTGGTAAATTCAGTAGTGTAATTTAGTAGATTTAATGCCAATAAAAAGTTGAATCCTGCACCAATTAATATACCATATATAAGATATAATTTAATATCAAATTCTTTAATAACATTAAACATTGCAAAAAGCATTATTTCTAATAATAGAATTCTCATAACAATAGGCAAACTAAAATTCAAATCTATAGTCCACATCAAGCTTGAAAAGCACACCAATGCAAATAATCCATAAAAAAAGATAAAAAAGTTATATTTATATTTATAATCTTTATGCAAAAGAGCAAAAATTACAAATAGTAAAAGAAATACATAGATAAATATATTTGAATATATTATATTTGATTTTAAAGGAAATAAAATTTGTGTTGCAACTATTGCCATTATTAAATAAGCAAAAATATTTCTCCATGAAAACATAGAATATTTTTTATTGTTCACTTAATAAATCTTCTATAATAAATGATTCTGGACAAAATTTACCAGCATACCAGTTTAAATTTTCATCCCAATAACCTGGGCAGTCTAAATATCCATTTTGTGAAAATGCGTAACTTAACTCTATTAAAAGTGGAGTATCATGTAAATAAACAAAGTCATAAGCAGAACTTTGAAGTTTTAATTTTTTTGATACATCAAATGCACTCCTTATGCAGGCTTCAGGTATCTCTTTTCTATCATAAATAATCACTCCACTACCCGACGCTCTAAAGTCTCCTTTTCTTACCATTCGTTTAATTGCAAATGCTTTTTTCCCTATTATTACTACCCTAATATCGCAATCATTATTTGGAATAAAATCTTGAGCATAAAAGTAGTTTTTTTCAGTAGGTAATGTTGTATGAATTTTCGAAGGAAAAAATATTCTAATTAATCCTTTGACTATACCTATAGCAGTATTAAGATTTTGTATAGCCTTCCACTGTAACCATTTTTCTTTGAGTACTTTAAATCTTGAGTGTTTATATCCAGTAGAAAACATCATTTTTGCATTTTTGATTGCTTCCGCTTTTGTTTTTAAAAGGATTACATTAGAAGAACCAGCACCTCCTCTTAATTTAAAAACCTTAGGAAATGAAGTAGTATGAATCCATTTTAAAGTATCTTCAAAATTATAAAATACATAACTTTTTATAAAAGGTGCATTGATAGCTTCAAATAAATACTTTTGACCAACTTTATCATCAAAATGCCATCCAGTATGGGTATTGGGAAATACTTTAATATTCATATATTCGATTGACTTGATAAATTGTCTTGCAAATAATTGTGCTTTATAGTCATTATGATGCCAATGCCATAATAAAAAAGAACAATTTTGAAGAGTTTCAATAATGTTTGTAGAATAACAATTTACTAATTTATAGTTTAAATTATTCTCTTTACAATATCTAATCCAATTTTCAGAAAAAGAATCTTTATGGTGATGTATTGCAATAATTTTGTCCATTTTTATTCCTTTAAACAAATATACACTTCTCCTCTATTCTCTAAAATAATACAATAAAAAAGCTTGAATACTATTTGAATACTTTTTTTAATTTAAAATAAATAAAAATAATCAAATAAATATTTACAATAGTACTTGTTATTGTAAACAGTATTAAAGAGCTTATTTCTGATTTAAATAGGTAATATCCTACAAAAATCGAAAGAAATCTCAAAATCATTGATATTATTTCGATAAACATTTGAATTTTTTGTAAACCCAAAATACTAAAAGCTACAATTGAAGGAGAATTTATAAATGCAAAGAAAAACCAAAATATAAGAATTTCAGAGTATTTACCTGATGTATACCAACTTGCACCAAAAAAAGTACTATATATTTCTCCACCAAAGAAGAATATCACAATCAAAGGTAAAATCATTAGCTTAAGTAAAGATAATGTTGTTTTACAATATAACTCAAAAAAGCTTTTCTTATTTATATTTAAGTTAGATGCTTTTTGATAAAAAACTTCTCGTGTGGAGTTTCCAATAAGTCCAATAGGAGCCTGTAATACTCTTACGGTAAGTGCATAAAACCCTGCTATTTCAAGTGAATAAAAATAACCTAATAAAAAAATTGGAATATTTTGAGAAATAGAATTAAAAAAAACTGTTGTACTTTGAAACTTAGGAAAATTACTATGCTTCGTAAGATTAAACTGTATCCTTCTTCTTGAAATGGAACGTAGTTGCAAAGTGTTTTTTTTCCAATGATACCTTAAAAAATAAAAAACCGAGAAGAGATCAGCAGTTAATTTACCCAAAATCAAACCATTAAAATTTAAAAAATATTGTGTGATTATTTGCAAGAATGAAATATTTAAAGCATTATACATTCTCACTTTTGCCATAACTTTGTAAAATTGGTTTCTACTAGAATATGCATTGAAAATCTGTACTAATCCAACAAATAAAATTCCTAATGGGATAAAGTATATAATATCACTATTATTAAAGTAAGGGCTAATAAGTGTATCAAAAGACAAAATAACCAAAAAGGATACCATAGCAATTATACTTGTTATAACAAAAGATATAAAAAGTAAAGTAGAGGCATCTTTTTCTTTTTTTGATAATATAATTGCTTGTTCATATTTCAAACTTGAAATATTTCCAACAATATTAATTATAGATATAAATAAAGCATATAATCCAAATTCACTTGCGGAATATAATCGAGTAATTATAGGTATAGATAAAAGCATTACAACCTGTGCCACAAGAGTACCTGACATAAGTGTCAAAATTTGTATCACATAGGTATTTTTTTTTATATTACTTAACATATCTATTATCCTAATTTACAAACTAGTTATAAACATCCATCTGCATTATCAATAATTGATTTGATATCAAATATTACAGTCTCTTTCTTAGGTGTAAAAGAGAGATTTTTAAACAAATCATGTGCTACTGCAAATACTATAGCATTATAAGTATCAAAGTTTATACTACTTGTTAAATCCAAACCATATTCATGTTTTACTTCATCCTTATCTGCCCAAGGATCTGAAACTGATATATCACAACCAAACTCTTGCAGTTCTTCAATTACATCAATCACCCTAGAGTTTCTGATATCAGGACAGTTCTCTTTAAAAGTAATCCCTAGCACGAGCACTTTTGAACCTTCAATTTTATGACCTTTTTTAATCATCAGTTTAATTACTTGATTTGCTACATAAATCCCCATATTATCATTGAGCCTTCTACCTGCTAATATTATTTCTGGGTTATACCCTATTTGCTGTGCTTTATATGTTAAATAATATGGATCTACTCCAATACAGTGTCCACCAACTAATCCTGGTTTAAATGGTAAAAAGTTCCATTTTGTTCCTGCTGCTTCTAAGACTGCATTTGTGTCTATATCAAGTTTATTAAAAATAATAGCTAATTCATTTACAAATGCTATATTGATATCTCTTTGAGAATTTTCAATCACTTTTGCCGCTTCTGCTACTTTTATTGTAGGAGCTAGATGTGTCCCTGCAGTGATAATAGAGGCATATAAATCATCTACAATTTTACCTATTTTGGGTGTTGAACCTGCTGTTACTTTAAGTATTTTTGTAACTGTATGTTCTTTATCACCTGGATTAATTCTTTCAGGACTATATCCACAAAAAAAATCTTCATTAAAGGTTAAAGATGAAAATTTTTCTAAAATAGGGACACATTCTTCTTCAGTTGCCCCTGGATATACTGTAGATTCATAAATAACAATATCATCTTTTTTAAGAACCTTCCCTATTGTTTCACTTGCTTTTACAAGTGGCATTAAGTCTGGTCTTTTATTTTTATCTATAGGAGTTGGTACAGTAACTATATAGACATTACACTCTTTAATATCGTCTACACTACAAGTAAATTTAATATTATTATCTAATGCTTCTTGCAGTTGAGATTCATTTAATTCTAATGTCCTATCGTAAGCACTATTGAGTTCATCTATTCTTGTTTGGTATATATCTAATCCAACAACTTCATACTTTTCACTAAAAGCATGTGCTAGTGGTAATCCTACATAACCTAATCCAATAATACAAATTTTATAATCAACCATCTTATTTTATACCTTTTATATCATTTATATACCATATAATTGATTCTTCTAAACCTTCTTCTAAAGTATGTGAAGGTTCATATCCTAAGAACTCTTTAGCATTTTGTATATTTGCATTTGAATGTCGTATATCGCCTGCTCTAAAATCTCTATAAATAGGTTCTTTTATCTCTAAATTAGGCACTCTTTTGGAAATTGATGTTTTAATCACTCTAAATAGATTATTGAGTGTTTCTCTTCCTCCAGCAGCTGTATTATATGCTTTTGCAAAAGCTTGAGTATTTGTAGTCATTGCTGCCATTATATTCGCTTGAACTACATTATCAATATAGGTAAAGTCTCTTGATGTTTCTCCATCACCATTTATATACACATCTTCATTTTGTAACATTTGAGATATCCATTTTGGCATTACTGCAGCGTATGCACCATTTGGGTCTTGTCTTTTCCCAAATACATTAAAATATCGAAGACCTATTGATTCAAACCCATAACACTTATAAAATACACCCATATAGAGTTCATTTATATATTTTGTAACAGCATAAGGGGAAAGTAAATTTCCCGTATTTTCTTCAACTTTAGGAAGTTCTTCAGAATCACCATAAACAGAAGAAGAACTTGCATATACAAATCTTTTTACATTATTATCTTTTGCGGCAGTTAACATATTTAAAAATCCAGTTACATTCGAGTTATTAGAAATAATGGGATTATCAATAGAACGAGGCACAGAACCCAAAGCCGCTTGATTTAAAATAATATCTACACCCTTTGTAACTTCTTGGCAAGTCTCAAAATTTGAAATATCTCCCTCTATAAAAGAAAAATGGCTCCACTCTTCTTTTGTTACACAGTTTTCAATCTGATTAAGATTATGCATATAACCAGTTGAAAAATTATCCAATCCAATTACTTTTTGATTTAATTTTAAAAGTGTTTCAACAAGATTTGACCCAATAAAGCCAGCACAACCAGTAACAAGCCATGTTTTGCAATTATTTTTTAGTATTACTTGTATCTCTTTATATTTCATTTATATCCTTATCTAAGCTATAATAATCTTTTGTTTTATTATTGTAACTAAAACTAAATAAGACAAAAATAAGACTGAAGTAAGATTTTATAAAAACTATTTAGAGACAATATTAATATTATGCTTAATTTAAATTTAATATTTTAAATGATACGATTCTAAATTATGAATGATTATATATTGCTACAAATAATCTTTACACTGTTATTTAATTATGGATTACTAAAATTATCTATAACAAATGCTCATAAACTTGGGTTAATGGATATTCCAAAAGAACGTAGTTCACATACAGTGCCAATTCCCAGAGGAGCTGGAATTGTATTTTGTTTTATATTAATATCTAATATCCTATTTTTCTATTGGACAAGTAAAGAGCATGTAGAATGTTCTTATGTCTTAATCTCTTTGCTTATAATATATATATTAGGTGCTGTAGATGATATTAAAAGTGTTAGTGTAAGAATAAAACTCATTTTTATGATTTTTATCTCAATAATTGCATACTATGATGGATTTGTGATTCATTCACTTGGAAATTATTTTGGTTTAGAATTGACATTAGGATATTTTGCTTTACCTATTACTGTTTTATTTTTAGTTGGTTTTACCAACGCAATCAATTTATCAGATGGTCTTGATGGACTTGCAGTATCGTTAACAATTATTATTGCAAGTAGTTTATTTTATATTGGTTATATAAACAATGATAAACTTCTTATCACTTTGCCTTTGCTTATAATTACAACTCTCATACCTTTTTTATTTTTAAACTGGCATCCTGCTAAAATATTTATGGGTGATAGTGGTTCATTATTTTTAGGTTTATTACTTGCTTTACTTATTGTCCATTCCTTAAAATATATCAACCCTTCTGCCGTATTATTTTTGGGGGCAATTCCATTACTTGATACTTTATTAGTGATGAAAAGAAGAAGAGAAAAAAAGAAACCTATATTTACAGCAGATAAAAATCATCTTCACCATTTATTATTACAATTGAAACAAAATCAAGTATTTGCAGTATTTACATTAATAAAATTACAACTTATTTTTACACTTATTTTTTTACAAGTGTACAACAAGTCTGATGTTATTAATGTAGTCTTATTTATCTTTTTATTTTTTATATTTTTAAAATTATTTGATCCAGAAATAGTAAAAAAAGATAAAAAAAAAGAAAAGAAAGATATAATAAAAAATTTAATTTAGTATCTACATAGAGAAAGGAGTTTATTATGAAAGTTATCACCATTTTATTTAGTATAATAAGTATCCTTGTATTTACAAGTTGTAGTAATAAAGATTATAACTTATTCCAAAATCATGATGATGAACATTTTGATGATAATATTACTAGCATTTCGAGTATAGATTATAGGAATGAAAAAAATTATGAGTATAAAATTGCCGTAAATGATAGATTATCAGTTTCAATTTACTTAGAATCAAAAATTGGTTCACCTCAAATGGACTTGATTTTAAATAGTAAAGGTATAAATATTGATATAGATCAACAAGAGAATATAGGTTTACTTGTAGCTGCTAATGGTACTGTTAGATTACCATTATTAGGTCCAGTAAGTCTCATTGGATTTACACAAGATGAAGCATCAGAATTCCTAATAAAAAAATATAAAAAATATATAAAAAAACCTTATGTAAGAGTTCAAATTAAAAATCAAAAAGTTATCGTTATGGGAGAAGTCAAAAACCCTGGTATTATAAATATTCCAAATGGAACAACAAACTTAATTGAAGTACTTGCCAGAAGTGGTGATTTTACTGAGTTAGCAGAAAAAACTAGAATAAGAGTTATAAGAGGAGATTTAAGAGATCCCGAAATTCGTATAATTGACTTAACTGATACAAAAAATTTATTTACTTCAAGTTTATTGCTCAGACCAAATGATATAGTATATGTACAATCAAGGGAGATCAATGGTATTAATAAGTTAATAAAAGATTTAAATCCATTTTTTACAACACTATCTTTTATGTTGAATCCTTTAGTTCAAAGAAAAATAATACTAGGAGGATATGAAAATTGAATCCTGTATCTACTAATAATAATGAAATCGATATCAAAAGTTTTTTAAACCTAATTACAAAATATAAAAAATCTATTGCTTACATAACTCTTTTATTTTTTATTGGTAGTTTTGTCATAAGTTATTTTAAACCTAATATATATCTTTCAAAAGCTACAATTGAAATTTTTGACAATGAAGATAAAACACCTAGTTCTACAGATTTTATGAAAAAAGCTTTCGGAGGGTACAAGTCAAATATAGATAATGAAATGGCCGTTTTAAAATCACGATTTATCGTACAAAAAGCACTCAATACATTAAATTTATCTACTAATTATTATACATTTAATAAATGGGGCAAAAAAAGAGAGTTATATAAAGAATCACCATTTATTGTTACTTCTGAAGAACTAAATGATTTTGTTTATAGTAAACAATTTAAACTTATTCCAATTGACCAGAAAAAGTTTAAACTTATATTAATGCCACTATCAAAGATTAGTATCAAACATATTCTTTCAAAAGTGAACTTAAAAAAATTAACCTATATAGATAAACTAACCTATGAAAAAATACATACTTATGGGGAAAAAATTACCACTCCAATGTTTAGTTTTACTATAAATAAAATATCACAGGCAAAATCTAAAGAATACATATTTAATTTTACCCATAAAAAATTATTCTATGATAAATATATTAAGAATTTATCAATATCTGTTGTTGCAAAATATGCATCAGTCCTAAGCTTATCCTTTAAAGATAATGTACCTCTTAGAGCAAAAGAAATTTTAAATGCTATTTCAGACACTTATATACATCAAAGTCTTATACAAAAATCGCAAAGAGCAAAATCAACAATTGGATTTATTAATACACAATTAGACACCATAAATAAAAGACTTCAGAGCACAGAACAAAATGTACAAAATTATAAAATTAAAAATAAATTAACTAATATAAATACTTTTTCAATTTTACTAGCAGAAAAATCTGTTGATTATAACATCCAAAAGAATAAAATACAAACAGAAATAAAGATTTTAAATAACCTACACGATTTAGTTAAAAAGAATAAAAAAGTTTCAGGCTTAGTAATTGGAAATCTACACTTTACAGATCGTACTATTCCCAATTTAATTAACACACTACGACTTACAACCACTAAAAAAGATAACTTATTAGTAGACTATACCGAACTACACCCTGATGTAAAAAAAATATCTGATGATATTCTAAGTTTAAAAAAAACAATTATAACTACATTAGAAAATCAGCTTAATCAATTAAAACAAAGAGAAAAAGATATACTTGATACAATAAAAAAACAAAATATCAAAATAAAAACATTACCTAGGCAAGAAAAAGAACTTGCACGACTTTCTCGACCATTAGAAGTAAATGGAAATATTTATGAATTTTTACTCCAAAAAAAAGCTGAAACATCAATAATAGAATCATCAACTATTTCTAAAGCAAGAATCTTAGATTATGCATTGACAAATTTTTCACATATTCAACCAAAAAGAACAATTATCATTCTAGTTGGAGTAATCATAGGTTTTATTCTAGGTATTTCTCAAGCTTTTTTTAGAGAATCATTCATCACGACAATTCAAAGTGCAGAAGATATAGAAAAACTATCATCTTTACCACTCTATGGAAAAATACCATTAGAATCAAACAAGGTATCAAAAACTATTTTTACTGAATCTCTTAGAAACCTTAGAGCGAATTTACAGTTTTTACCAGAAAACAAAAATCATAAAGTTATATCTATCACCTCATCTATTTCAGGAGAAGGTAAAACAACAATCGTAGCTTCTTTGTCTGAAGTACTTGCAAGAGGATCTAAAAAAGTAATTATTCTTGATTTAGATTTAAGAAAAGCATCTCTACACAAAACATTTAATCTAAAAAATGATGTAGGTATCTACGATTATTTAACATCAAAGCAAAAGTTAAAAACAATTATTCAAGAGACAGATATTCCAAATCTTAAAATCATCTCTTCAGGTAATTCCATTCTAAACCCTTCTGAACTATTATTGTCACCAACACTTAATAAGCTATTCTCTAAATTAAGGAAAAAATATGATTACATAGTTATTGATACTCCTCCTGTTGGTTTAATTAGTGATGCTATCGTTATTATGAATTATTCAGATATTTCATTATCAATCATCCGTGAAAACTATACTAAAAAGATTTTCCTGAATAACATAGATATAATAGCAAATAATCACACAAATAATAAAATGGGTCTTATTTTAAATGCTGCAAAAATTGATAAGGGTTATGATTACGCCTATGAAAATTTAGCATAATTATAGTATAACTCTATTATCTATTTTAAATATAATATAAAAAGAGAGTACGCCATGCAATCAAATCTATCTATCATAATACTAGCCGCCGGTAAAGGAACTAGAATGAAATCTTCTATTCCTAAAGTTCTTCATAAAATGTCTGGAAAAGAGATGTTGTATTATTCTATAGAAGAAGCACAAAAACTCTCAAATGACATTCATGTTGTTTTATACCACCAAGCAGAATTAGTACAAAATACGATGGAAAATTATTTTGAAAATATTCATTATCATATACAAGACCACGATAAATATCCAGGGACTGGTGGTGCAGTTATGGGTATTACCCCTAAAAATGAGAAGGTTTTAGTTTTAAATGGAGATATGCCTTTAATAGAAGCAGAAGAATTAAAACAGCTAACTGAAGATGATAATACTCATCAAGGGCAAAATCAAAAAATTACTATGTCTGTACTAAATTTAGAGTGCGCAGATGGGTATGGAAGAGTAATCGTTGAAAAAGGAAAAGTGGTAAAAATCATCGAACAAAAAGATTGTAGTAGTTATGAACTAGATGTAGTAACAGCAAATGCAGGAATCTATTGTTTTGATACTCAATTTTTACTCAAAAGCTTACCAAAACTTTCAAACGATAATGCTCAAAAAGAGTACTATATCACAGATTTAGTAGAAATTGCAGTAAATGAAGATATTTCAATTAAACCAATTGTAGTAAAAGAGGAAAACTTCAAAGGGGTAAATAGCAAATATGATTTAGCAAATGCTGAAGTGATACACCAAAACAGAATCAAAACTACTTTTCTAAAAGAAGGAATCACAATGAAACTTCCTGATACTATTTATATAGAACATGGAGTTTCAATAGAAGGGGAAACTATTTTGGACAATGGAGTAACCTTATTAGGGAATAGTAAGATTACAAATTCTCATATTAAAACAAATAGTATTGTTGAAGATTCTATTGTAGACAATAGTGAAGTGGGACCAATGGCAAGAATACGACCACTAAGTATCCTTAAAGATTCTCACATTGGAAACTTTGTAGAGATAAAAAAATCTAAGCTTACAGGAGTTAAAGCTGGACATTTAGCATATTTAGGAGATAGTACTATTGATGAAGGTACAAATGTTGGAGCAGGAACTATTACTTGTAATTATGATGGAATAAATAAATTTAAAACAATCATAGGGAAAAATGTATTTATTGGTTCAGATACTCAACTTATAGCACCAATTGTATTAGAAGACAACGTAATGATAGCAGCAGGTAGTACTATAACAGCAGATGTAAAATCAGGCGATTTAGCACTGAGTCGAACAAAACAAAAAAGTATAAAAGGTTTTTTTCACAAATTTTTTAAATAAAAATTTGTGATTTTTAATGGCATCTTTTGCACAACATATAAATAGTGCTGTAGTAATCTCAGGAATTGCTATAGCTCCATTATATTCCTCAACATTAATCAATATTAATCAAGCTTTAGCATTACTCTTTTTTGGAATGATAGGGGGAATTTTACCAGATATTGATCTTGAAAATTCAAAACCCATACAAATCACTTCAAGTATTTTGTCTATATTTATTCCATTATTAGCAATTTTAACACTTTTAGAAAGTTTATCAATTTCTAAAATGCTATTTATCTGGTTTTTATCCGCAATGCTATTACACTTTATTCTCTTTAAAATACTACTTAGTTTTACCATTCATAGAGGTGTTATACACTCTATTCCTATGGCAATTGTTTTTGCACAAACTTTAAATATATTTTTTTCTCAAATATTACACTTTGAAGAGTTATTTTCGCTATTATGCGGATTTTTTTTATTTTCTGGTTTTATTATCCATTTAGTTTTAGATGAAATTGTAAGTTTAAATGCCTTTGGGATGAGTTTTAAAAAATCTCTAGGGAGTGCTTTGAAGTTATATGATACTAGTAATCCAATAGGTTCTATATTTTTATATATTACTATCATTATTTTACAAGTTTTATATCCAATTAACATAGAACACATAATTGATATTTCTAACTCTTTTAAAAATATCAAGTTGTGATTTTTTATATATTAACTAAAAGAAAATTATTGTATACTGACTTAAATTTATAAAAAAGGTTTTTTATGTTTTCTATGTATGATGATGATGGTTTAAATTTTAGAAATAATATTGATCATTTATATAATGTTCATGAAGTTGCACCTTCTCAAAAACTCAAAAATAAAGTTAAAGATGAAGACAAAAATAAAGAAAGCTTTCAAGAAACACTTTATAAGGGAAAGATAACAAAAGAAGCAACTGATGCCTATAAACAGATGACAAATCTTGATACAAAAGAGATTATTTATCATGTTGAACAAATTATGTCACAACAAGTAATCACCGTAAATGATAGTAAAACCATCGCAGAATGTTATGAATTGATGAAAGAACACTCCATACAACAACTTCCAATCATTGCAGAAAATATGCTTCATCTAAAAGGTATCATAACAAGACATGAAATTTTAAAATTTCTTTTAAGTGATTTAGCTTCTGCTTCTGAAAATGTAGATACACCTATTAAAGAGATTGCAACAAAAAAAATTATTACTACTGATCCTATTTCAGATATAAGAAGAGTTTCTCAAGTTATGATAGACTTCAACTTAAATGCAATTCCTGTTGTAAACTCTGATGATATATTAGTAGGAATTGTATCACGAAACGATATTATTAAAGCGGTTGCATCATTACCACATCTTCAACTGTGGGCTTAAGATGACTAATAAAGAATTATTAAAAATCACCAAACCACTCACAGTCTTATATGTAGAAGATGATGAAATTGTTGCTAAAAATATGCAAAAAATATTATCTAAATTTTTTGATACTATTGTATACTGTCATAATGGGGAAGAGGGTTTAGAGAAATTTCTAATTAATACAATTGATATTATTATTTCAGATATAAATATGCCTATATTATCTGGAATCAGTATGATTAAAGAGATAAAAAAAAGAGATAAAAATATTCCTACAATACTCATTACTGCTCATCAAGAATTAAATTATTACGAAAATGCAATGGAGCTACATGTTGATGCATATATTGCAAAACCTATTAATATTGAGAAATTGATTGAAAAAATACGAGAGATTTCTATAAATATAGTAAGCAATAAAACACATGAAATTAAATATGATGCACTCACAAATGCAAATCAAAAACTTTTAGATATAAGCTATAAAGTTACTTCCCAAAAAGACTTTACTAAAATTTTGGAAACTATTTTATTAGGAGCAAAAGAATTATCCAACTCAGATGGTGGTACTTTATATCTCTATAATGAAAAAGAAAATACCTTAGAGTTTAAAATTGCTACTAATGATACCCTTAAAATTCATAATAATAAGATTGATTGGAAACCATTAAATATCTATAATAAAGACAACTCCTTAAACCAAAAAAATGTAGCTGTTGTTTCTGCTATTAAAGATCAATTGATAAATATAGAAGATGTTTATAAGTCTGATAAATTTGATTTTTCTGGTGCAAAAGCATTTGATAAAGACAAAAATTACAAAACTCAATCTATGCTTGTTTTACCTATGAAAAATAAAGACAACCAACTTATTGGTGTAATCCAACTTATCAATAAACAAGAAGATGGAAAAACGTCTGTTTTTACTCACGAAGACGAAAGTTTAATTAAAGCTATGGCATCACTTGCTACTATGATTATAGAAAATAATCAGCTCGTTTTAGACTTAGAAGCTCTTTTATATGGCTTAATTAATTCAGTCAACAAAGCACTCAGTGAAAAATCAAAATACACAAAACAACATAATGATAATGTTGCTATATTAACCAATATTATTGCAACAGGTATCAATAAAAATCAAACAATATTTCCAGAAGTTCATTATACTGATCTTGAGATGGAAGAGTTACGCTTATCAGCAATGCTTCACGATATAGGAAAAATAACTACCCCTATACATATTATGGACAAAGCTACAAAACTAGAAACTATCTATGATAGAATAGAAACTATTCAATTACGATTTGAATTAGCAAAAAAAGATATAGAGATAGAGTTTTTACATAATACTATCAATAAAGAAACAAAAAACAAAAAAATCTCTGAACTTGATAATGATTTTATACTTATAAAAACACTCAACAATGGAGAATATTTTGCAAAAGATGAAGAATATCAAAGAATAGAACAGATTGCAAAAAACTCTAACTTTACACTTTTAACAGAAGATGAACTCTATAATTTATCTACCCGAAAAGGTACTCTAACAGCAGAAGATAGAGAGATTATCAACAACCATGTTGTAGTATCTTATGAGATGATAAAAGAACTACCTTTTCCTAAAAAATTTAAAAATGTTCCCAAAATAGCGGCTTCTCATCATAAGACAATTGATGGTGGTGGTTATGCTGCAAAAGAGATTAAAGATTTAGAGTTAACTTTAAAAGACAAGATTTTGGTTATTGCAGATATTTTTGAAGCTTTAAGTTCAAAAGATAGACCGTATAAAGAACCTAATTCTTTAAGTCAAATATTTAAAATATTTACATTTTTGATTAAAGACAATAAAATAGATAAAAATTTAGTACAAATGTTTTTTGAAGATGGATTATATATTGAGTATGCAAAAGAGCATTTTGAAGCATCCCAAATTGTAGAGATAAAAGAAGATATTAAAAAGTTTTTTATTTCTAACTAATCTATCTATACAGAATTAAGATTAATCATAAATTTGTTATAATAATTAAAACCTAAAGGATTTATATGAACTGGGAAAGTATTAAGATACAGATGGTATCTTTTTTACAAAAAGAAGTTTCTGCAACTAGTTTAGAAAAAGTTGTCGTGGGAATAAGTGGTGGACTTGATTCTGCTATTGTTGCTGTTTTATGTAAAGAAGCTTTTGGAGAGAAGTTTTCTGGTGTGATGATGCCTTCCCATTTTTCAAGCGATTCTAGTATAAAAGATGCAAAAGAGTTATGTGAAAAATTTAGTATTCCTTATGAAGTAGTTCAAATTGCCCCTATGGTAAAAGGTTATTTTGAAAATATTCCTGATGCATCTCCACTTAGAATGGGAAATTTTAGTGCAAGAGTTCGTATGTCTGTTTTATATGATATAAGTGCAAGAGA
>Ga0193954_1000289_pt1 | contig 30381 bp, 27 predicted proteins | sample BB_5_MG_FD_140340 | JGI IMG/M metagenome (GOLD analysis project Ga0193954, IMG submission 140340) | Microbial mat bacterial communities from the Broadkill River, Lewes, Delaware, United States - BB_5_MG | ecosystem: Environmental > Aquatic > Freshwater > River > Microbial mats | place: USA...
CACCAAAAGCTATTTTGCTCACCCCTATCACTCTTGGGAGCGAGGGACGAACGAAAACACCAACGGGCTGATTCGGCAATATTTTCCGAAAGGCAAAGATCTTTCAGAAATTTCAGACGCTGAGATCAGGGCCGTTATGGATAAAATCAACAACAGGCCCAGAAAATGTCTTGGGTATAAAACGCACAATCAAGTATTATTGGGGATCAACCCACCTGTTGCACTTACGACTTGAACTCAAGAATCATTGTTAGTGTTATTTTCAATCTTTGTCTTTCCTGTGCGCTATTTCGCAATTTTGTAGTTGAATTTTTTGTTCTAATTGACGATAAATATTACATGAGAAATTTTTTTTCGTTCACAATTAGTGGTGAAACCTTTGGTTTTCCCTTATCTTCAATTGAAACCGTTGTTCGTTCGGCGAAATTGGTCCGCTTGCCGAAGGCCACGCCAGAGTTGCTCGGTTTACTCGATTTTCATGGAGTATTGATTCCGATTGTAAATATTCATGCGAGATTAAATCTTCCTGAACAGCCGATCCATGTTGATCAACGGATTGTGATTGCTCGTAGTCAGAAATGCACGGTTGGCTTTGTGGCTGATTCTGTGGAATCGGTGCAAACTTATGATGACGCGGATACGACTGCTAGTGATGAAATTTATCCTAGTATGGATGAGTATGTAAGTGATGTTATTTGGGTCGATGGTAATAAAGTCCTCTATTGTAATCCTGATAAATTCTTATTTGTGGATCCAGTTGATCTTTGCTCCATTCCTCCTACCAGTGATGAGGTTTAATGACCTCTACTCCGAGTCTATCGATATTGCAGAGGCAGTCTGCCAGTGATTTTATTCATGAACGCTTTGGCTTGTATTTCCCACCAGAACGTTTTGACGATATGTTGCGCGCAATAACGAAGGCAACTCAGGAGTCGGGCTTTGATAGTATAGATCGTTATGTTTGCTGGTTGTTAACGAACCAGTTAACAGATAAGCAATTAGAGCCACTCATTACCAATTTAACCATTGGGGAAACCTATTTTTTCCGCGATACAAAACTGTTTTCAGGTTTGCGGAATACGGTGTTTCCTGAAATTAGAAAAAATAGTTCGAACAATACTGTGCGTGTTTGGAGTGCTGCGTGCAGTACGGGAGAAGAGCCTTATTCCTTAGCTATCTTGTTAGATCAGGTACAAAGTTTTTCTCCCGATTGGCAGGTTAATCTTTATGCGACGGATGTGAATGTTAAATCGTTGGCTAAGGCGCGCGCAGGTGAGTATTCACAATGGTCTTTCCGTGGGATTGATGAGAATTTAAAGTCTAGCTACTTTAGCCAAGTGAATAGCCACCGGTGGCGATTGAATGATAGAATTCGCCGTAAAGTGGAGTTTTCGTATTTGAACTTAGCTGTTCATCCTCTTACCGTTGGTACCAACGGTACGCAGTTGTTTGATGTGATTTTGTGCCGAAATGTGCTGATGTATTTTTCAGCACAACGACGTCAGGAGATTCTTCAGCACTTAGTGGGGATGCTTACACCGACAGGGTGGTTAGTGGTTAGCCCGAGTGAAGTGGGCATTGTCGACATCCCAGAGTTAAGTATTATTGATGTCGATGGTATGTTGATGCATCGTAAAGGGGTGTATCAAAAGGTTAAAAATTCACCTGTTCCATGGCGGAATCCTCAACCACTAGAGCAACGCAGAGTGGGGTCTTCTTGTGGACACCCACCTACAAGGGTTGTTCCCGCTGTGGTTAATAAGCCTAAAATTCCACCGTCAACACCTCAATCAGTAACGATGGAAGGGGCAGATGGTTTAACGAGCGTTTTAAGCTTGATTGAAGACCGTGAATATCGAGCCGCAATTGATTGTTTGATGTGCATAATCGACGATGAAGAGTCGGGGAACTCCTTAACGGCTGAACCGCTTTTCTTGTTGGCACGTTGTTTGGCCAATGTGGGACAAAGCAGCGAAGCCGAAGAGTGGTTGGGCAAGGCGCTACAGCTTGATCGCTTAAATCCCTCAGGTTACTATTTATTAGCAACAATACAGCAAGAACGTGGTGATTTAATACAAGCAAGGCGCTCGTTAGAGCAATCCCTTTATTTAGACGCTAAGTATATTATGGCGACCTTTGCTTTAGGAATGCTGTTGACTTTACATGACGGTGAGAAAGAGCAGGGCGCTAAAATGTTCAGTCGAGTGAAGTCTTTGCTCTCGCGGTTAAACCAAGAAGATATTGTTCCTGATTCTGGTGGTCTTACGGTGTCGCATCTTGACAAAATGTTGGAAACATTAACCTGAATGTTGGCGATGGTCGGCATCCAGAGTAGATATAATGAGGTACACGGATGGGTGAAGGGTGCGAAATCTTAAGTCAGAGAGCAATGGCTCTAGCGCAACCACCAGAGAAGATTGCAACGGAAAAAACAATTCAAGTTGTCGAATTCTTGCTGGCGAGCGAAATTTATGCCTTTGAATTGAAGCATGTAAAGAAAGTGCTTCCACTCAATGAGGCCGTAGTTTTACCGGGAACACCAGCCTTCGTCTACGGAATTACAAACTATATGGGGCAAATTGTCTCTGTTTTAGATTTAAGAAAGTTTTTTGACTTGCCCATTCGCGGTGATGATCCGCAGTATAAGATTTTGATTTTGCAAGTTAACAGAATACAGGTTGCTGTCATTGCAGAAGAGATTATTGGAGTGAAAGATTGCGACGTGGCAAAATTACAGACGGAGCTTCCCACTTTAACAGGGGTGCGTTCGCGCTACTTAAAAGGGGTGTCACCACAGCAAACAATTGTATTGGATGTTGTTTCTTTATTGGATGATGAATCTCTTATTGTGAAGTAATGAGAGTTGCAGTTATTAAAAGTGTTTTTAACCGTTGGAGGAATTGATGAATTTCCTACGTTCTAGTCTTAAGTGGCGCTTAATTGTGCAGTTTCTGCTTGTTGCTTTAATCCCTGTACTTATTGTCGGGGTTCTTAGTTTTAATGCGATAAAACATGAACTTGAGCGCACGGCCCTAGAGCACGTTGAAACGGTTAATAAGGTCAACCGTGAGCAAGTGATGAGTTTTTTCTCTGAGACGCTTACCGATCTTGAGATGTTGAGCCTTACAGATAATGTTCGTAATGCTACGACTGATTTGAAACGCTACCATGACAAAATGGCCGCATCAAGTGATGGACCATTGAATGTTGAGACCTCTACGTATAAAAAAATTCAAGAGCGCTTAGATCCGTACTTTAGCGAATATCTCAATACTTATGAATATGATGATCTATTTTTGATATGTGCTAAGCACGGTCATGTGATTTACACACCGCGGCATGGAATAGACCTCGGTACTAATTTACAGACGGGAACGCTTAACACGAGTGGGTTAGCTACCGTATGGAAAGAGGTTGTCCAGTCGAAAGACTTAGTGATTATTGATTTTGTTCATTATGCGCCAACTGATCGCCCAGAGATGTTTGTTGCTGTTCCTGTTCCAGATGTTGATGGCAACATACAGGCGGTTTTAGCTCTTGCTGTAAGCATTGATAATATCAACGAGTTGATGGAAGAGTATGGGCAGTTTGGCGATACAGGCGAAAGCTACCTTGTCGGTACGGATTACAAGTTGCGTTCCGAGCTACGCTTTGATGAAGGGCAAATATTAAGAAAAGAGGTTCGTTCTGAGTCGGTCACGCTTGCGCTACAGGATATGTCTGGGCACCATTTTATAAATGATAAGAGTGGCAACGAGTTGTTGAGTGTTTACTCTGACCTTGGCTTGAATGAGGTCTATGGTCTTGATTTCGAATGGGTTGCCATTAGTGAAATTCAACTCGATGAGGCGTTTGCGACGGTTAATATGCTCCGGTCGCGTATTTTATGGACGTGCTTCCCCGTGGCACTTATCGCGGGTTTATTTGGTTGGTTCTCAGCGCACAAGCTTGTTGTTCCAGTGCGTAATATGCTTCATGATTTTGAAACCCTTGCTGATGGTGATTTGGATATTGAGAATGACCATGTTGCTCGTTCCGATGAACTTGGTCGAATGCAGATCGCCTTCTTAAGAATGGTTAAAGGGTTTCGTGTCCGCAGTAGTCAGCTAACGCGAATTGCTGAGGGTGACTTAAGCGATGATGTCGATGTTGTTTCGGATCGCGACGAAGTAGGTAAGGCAATGCAGCAGATGGTCGTTAGCTTGCGGGCGATCACGGTCTCAGCACAAAAAATTTCAGAAGGTGATTTAAGCGTTGAGATTTGCGAGCGAAGTGACTGCGATGAGCTTGGGTTGGCATTGCGTCATATGATCGATAATTTACGTGAAATTATTGGTGAGTTGGTCACAGGGACATCGACACTTGCTGCTTCGGTGAGTCAGTTATCCTCGACCTCATCATTATTGGCTGCTGGTGCATCGGAAACATCGAGTTCAATGGCGGAAGTAACTGCTACCATTGATGAAGTGCGTCAAACGTCGCAAATCTCTAGTGATCGCGCGAAGCAAGTCGCTGCTTCAGCGGATGATGCCAGTGGATATGCCGAAAAGGGTAATGAGGCAACGCAAAAGACTGTAGCTGGTATGGATCTTATCAAAGAGGAGATGGATTACATTGCCGAGAGTATTGTTACCCTAAGTGAACAAAGCCAAAGTGTTGGAGATATTGTTGACTCGGTTAATGATTTGGCCGATCAGTCTAATCTGCTTTCTGTTAATGCTTCGATTGAGGCAGCAAAAGCGGGTGAACACGGTAAAGGCTTTACCGTTGTCGCTCAAGAGGTGAAATCTCTATCGGCGCAGTCGAAACAGGCGACAGAGCAAATCAAAACCATTTTGAGCGATATTCAAAAAGCAACAGGGTCAGCTGTTATGGCTACTGAGCGCGGCACAAAGGCGGTTCAGTCAGGCGTTGAGTTGATGTCACAGTCGGACGAGACCATTCAGATGATGTCAGGCAGCATTGAGACTTCTGCCGATTTTGCATTACAAATTGCCAGTTCGAGTCAGCAACAGTTGTCAGGTGTAGAGCAAGTTGCACAAGCGATGCTAAGTATTAAAGACGCAGGGCAGCAAAATATGGATAGCGCACGTCAGCTTGAGGATGCAACGCTTCGCTTGGAGACTCTTGCTAATAATTTGAAGCGCCTTTCTGAGCGCTTTACCCTGTAGTCGAGTGGAGTAAGAATGGACGAACAGGAACTGCTAAAAATGCTGCGCGAAGCTTTTCGCGAGGAAGCTGTTGAGCGGCTAGCCAGCTTATCCAATTGCTTATTGCAGTTGGAACGAATCGATCATTCTGAGGTTGCTGTATCTGAGCCGCTGGAGGTGGCTTTTCGTGAGGCTCACAGCCTAAAAGGGGCTGCCCGTTCTGTTTCATTATTGGATATTGAACTGCTCTGTCAGTCACTTGAGAGTGTTCTGTCTAGAATGAAGCAAGATGAACTTGTACTGCATATTCAAAATTTTGATGTGTTGCATGACTGTGTGGCGGTGATGGAGGATTTTATCGCCACATTTACAGCGGATGTTGAAGTCAGTTGTCGTGACGCTGTTACCCCATTAATAGAGTTGCTAGAGCAGATCCAGCAGGGGCAATTTGAGGTTGCTGAAGCCGAAAATGTTGGAGACAAAAAAATACTTTTACCTGTTGTTGATCTGGGTGATGAGAAGATAGCCCTTGATCCACCTGAAGAGATTCAGGAAGGTAAGGGAGATATTGTTGATCTTGGTGTCATGCCTGAATGTCGTGCCGTCATTAAGCCATCGCCCACTTCTGATGAGGGTGGTGAGGGGGTAACGCCTAAAGAGGGAGATACGACATTACGTGTCGCCTCTGTTCGACTCGATGAGGTGATGCGTAAGGCAGAAGGGATGATCTCGTTAAAGTTGTCATCAACTCAGCGCCATATTGAAGCTGAGAGGTTGTCCGTCTCCATTCCCGTTTGGAAAAAAGAGCGTGTTAAGGCTGCGCTTCAGTGGCGAAGTCGATTAAAGCACCTTGATCAATTAACCGCTGAAGAGTGTCGTATTGTTGTCGAGCAGATTGCCGAAGACTTTGAGCATTCGACTCAGCATATTAACACGTTGGAGTCTGGGATCTCTGATCTGGCACATTGCTTGTTTCAAGATGCTGCCATTGTTAATACACAAGTCGAGGAGTTGCTTGAGGATGTCAAAGAGATCCTCATGGTCCCTTTTTCTAATACCGCTGCAAGTTTTCCGCGCATGATTCGTGATATCTCTCGTTCTCAAGGTAAGGACGTTGACCTGCGTATGCAGGGAGAAGATGTTGAGCTAGATAAGCGGATTCTCGAAAAAATGGTTTCACCATTAACCCATCTGTTACGTAACGCCGTCGATCATGGCATTGAATTACCACAAGAACGACTTGCCGCTGGCAAAGATGCTCAAGCACGCGTTGATATTTCAGTGTGTCGAACACGCGGTGGCCGAGTGGAGATTTGTATCGCTGACGATGGCGGTGGTATTGATGCGCAAAAGTTGCGGGATAAGGCGGTAGCGCAAGGTCTTATGACTCAAGAAAGTGCCGCGCAGTTGCCTGATGAAGATGCCGTAGCTCTTATTTTTAATTCGGGATTGTCCACCAGTGATATTCTGACAGAAATTTCGGGGCGCGGCCTAGGGATGGCTATCGTTAAAGAGGATGTTGAGAATTTGGGTGGACATCTACATGTTGAAACAATCCTTGGCCAAGGCTCGCGCTTCAAGTTACACCTTCCGGTTAGTCTATCGGTATTTCGAGGGATCTTGATCCATGTTCGTGGTCATGACTTGGTTCTGCCGACGACGGCTGTAGAGCGAGTGGTTAAGATTCCAAGAAGCGAGATTAGGACTTTAGAAAACCGTGAAGTAGTTGTGGTGGATGGTGTAAATCTTGCACTTGTTGAGATGGGCGATGTGCTTGCCATTACAGAGAAACCGATCACTCATGGCGACTCGTTGCAGGTTGTCGTGGTCAACGATTTAGAGCAGCGTCTAGGTTTTGTTGTCGATTCTGTTGATGGTGAATATGAGCTATTGGTTAAGAGCTTAGGACATCACCTTCAGGGGTTGCGTTATTTCTCTGGAGCATCCGTTCTTGGTGATGGGCGGATTGTGCCAATTCTTGACTCGCGCGATCTTCTTGCTTCACCGCAGGAGGGTGGTACACTCTCAACGGTTCGACAACAGAGCGAAGAACGCAGTGTTAAGAATATTCTAGCTGCCGATGATTCGATCACTTCACGAATGTTGATTAAAAACATTCTTGAGTCGTCAGGTTACGCTGTGGTGTCAGCCGTCGATGGTAAAGATGCCTACGAAAAACTTATAAGTGGTAGTTATGACCTAGTTGTTAGTGATGTTGAAATGCCACATATGAATGGGTTCGAGCTAACGACTCGAATTCGTGCAACAGATAGTGTGGCGAGTATTCCTGTGATTTTGGTCACCAGTCTTGAAACGACAGAGGATAAAGAAAAAGGGATTGTCGCTGGTGCCAACGCATATATTGTGAAGCGTAGTTTTGATCAAACAAACTTGTTGGATACAGTGAAACGATTACTCTAGGATGCAATGGTAGCTCTATGGCTGAAAACGGATTCAAAGTTCTCTTAGTTGAAGATAGTCGTACCCAAGCGTTGCGTTTGCAGTTTATCTTGCAAGCTAACGGTTTTGAGGCTGTGGTTGCGACCAATGGGATTGAGGCTCTTGAAAAACTCAGCAACGATTATTACCCAATTATTATTACCGATTGGGTGATGCCCGAAATGGACGGTGCTGAATTATGCCAAACAATTCGTTCGCGTCAATTTGATGGTTATGTCTTTATTTTCCTCGTGACATCCAAAGATGATCCCGCTGATATTGTCACAGGGCTTGAGTCAGGTGCCGATGATTATTTGACAAAACCTGTTTCCGAGCTTGAGCTTATTGCCCGACTAAGTACAGCAAAACGTGTCATCGAATTAGAGCGATCCCTTAAGAAACGCAATGAAGAGGTGTTACACCTATCGGTAACGGATGCCTTGACCAAGATCAATAATCGAAGTTACTTTAATACCCATTGTCCTGCATATATTGCTCGAGCTGCGAGGTCTGGCCACCCCGTGTCGGGGATCATTTGTGATGTTGATCATTTTAAAAAAGTTAATGACACCTATGGCCATCTTGCTGGAGATCGAATTCTCGAGGTCTTTTCAGCGTGTTTAAAAGGGTTGGTTCGTATTGATTTAGATCTGCTTGTGCGGTACGGCGGTGAAGAGTTTGTCGTGATGCTGGCCGAAACCGATGCATCGGCAGCCGTCGAAGTCGCAGAGCGTATGCGTCAAGCGATAGAGGATCTGCGTGTCCCATGGGAAGATAAGGTTCTTGAAGTGACGGCAAGTTTCGGTGTGGTGACCTATTTGCCCTCTGGACAAGACAGACATGTTGCTGTTGAGGAGTTTATGATGGTCGCAGATAATTGCCTTTATAAAGCAAAGGGCGATGGGCGTAACTGCGTACGTAATGCGATATTATGATCCGAGTTTTAATTGCTGAAGACTCAGCTTCCGTTAAAGCCTACCTTGAATACCTCATTGCATCTGTTGATGATATGGAGGTGGTCGCTGTGGTGGCCAATGGTGAAGACGCAGCACGGCTGACATGCGAATTGAAGCCTGATGTTGTTGCCATGGATATTCACATGCCAGTGATGGATGGGTATAGTGCGACCCGACGTATTATGGCGCAGTGTCCAACCCCGGTGGTGATTGTTAGTTCACTCATTCAAGGTGACGATGCACGAGAAACCTTTCGCATCATGGAAGTTGGTGCGGTTGCTGCGGTAACTAAGCCGTCTGGTCCAGGTTCTATGACGGCAAAAGAGGATGCTGAGGCATTTATCGGTAGCTTGCGCAAGATGGCTAGTGTTAACGTCGAAAAAACTCATTCAAAGTTATCTTCGGTGGTTGCTCCATCCATGAAGAAAAAAGCATCGGATTATAGTTTGGTTGTGGTTGGCTCCTCGACAGGTGGCCCCGTGGCACTACAGACGATGTTGCGCCAGTTGCCAGCCGATTTCCCTTTGCCTGTTGTCATTGTACAGCATATCTCAGTTGGCTTTATTGCTGGTATGGTTAAATGGCTTTCGCAAAGTTGTTTGTTACCCATTTGTGTCGCCAGTGCCGGTGAAAAGGTGCAGGCCGGCCGAGTTTATTTTGCTCCCGATGGTGCTCATCTGAGCATTACTCAACAGGGATCTTTTGTTCTAAAGCAAGATCCTCCCTTTCATAGTGTACGCCCCTCTGTTTCATATCTTTTTGCTAGCGTCGCGAAAAATTATGGCAAAAAAGCCATTGGTGTTATGCTTACAGGAATGGGACGTGATGGAGCTCAAGAGATGTTGGCGATGAAAAACTTTGGTGCCGTGACGCTCGTTCAGGACCAAGAGAGCTGTGTTGTTTATGGTATGCCTGGCGCAGCTGCCGCACTTGGTGTTGGTGACTACCATTTGCCTCCCGAAAAGATCGGTCAACAGTTGGTTGCTTTAGCGGCTAAATAATTCGCCTATTAATTTCGATTTGGAAAATATTCATGGACTGTGAAGTCGCTAATACGTCAAAAGTAAGCAGTGATATGTTGCTTATTGTAGAAGACAGCCAGACTCAAGCTCTCGTTCTGCAACAATTCCTGACTAGCAATGGTTTTAATGCCGTATGTGTTGCTGATGGCAAAGCTGCACTACAGTGGTTGCAGACACAAATTCCCGCCTTGATTATCAGTGACGTACTGATGCCAGAGATGGACGGTTTCACTTTTTGTGAAAGGGTCAAGAGCGCGCCCGCTACAGAGAATGTTCCTGTTTTGTTGCTCACTCGATTGTCGGAGCCAGAGGATATTGTTCGTGGGTTGGAGAGTGGAGCGGATCATTTTGTTACAAAACCGTTTGACAACGCTCTACTCCTTGCACAGATCAATAACATCCTCCTAAATCAAAAATTACGTTCCCACCCGATTGGTGAAGAGGGGGTTGAGGTTTACTTTGGAGGTAATCGTCACGTTATTAACTCCGAGCGTTCACAAATATTAGATCTATTATTGTCAACCTATGAGGGGGCGTTGCAGCAGAAACGCGAGCTTGAGCAGACCAATGATCAGCTTAATGATGCATTGGAAACGATCAAAAAGCGTAATACTGAAATCGCCGAGCTTGCTGTCCGTGATCCGCTTACTGGAGTTTTTAATCGTGGCTACTTCAACGATACTTTCCCCGGAGTGATTAAGAGAGCCATCCGGTATGCACAGCCTTTGGCACTTGTTATGTGTGATGTCGATCATTTTAAAATGATCAATGATCATTATGGGCATCAAGCTGGTGATAAGGTGCTCAAACAGGTGGCGCAGTGTTTATCAAATAGTTTGCGCCAAGGGGTCGATTGGATCGCCCGTTACGGTGGCGAAGAGTTCGTTATTGTTTTAGCCGAGACGGGTGAGCAAGGTTCGTTACAGATGGTTGAGCGGATGAGGAAATTAGTTGCGGAGTTTTTAATTGATTGCGGAACACAACCCATTCGGTTAACGGCTAGTTTTGGTGTTGCTTATTGTTCAAACGAAAATATGGACGATCTAAGTTTGAACAGTATGGTTGAAGTGGCCGACCGGTGTCTATATCAGGCAAAGAAGCAAGGGCGAAATTGTTGCTGTGGCGCTGCGGTTAATGAATAAAAAAGTCCCACCAAGTTAGTGGCGGGACTTTTTTGTTCAAGTCTTGGTAGAGACTAGTGAAGTTTTCCCATGATCTCTTCAAGGGGGTTATCTTCACATTCAAGTTTTGGCGTGACCTCTTCAACCTTAATGTCGAAGATCAGCTCTTTTCCTGCAAGAGGGTGATTTCCGTCAAAGGTTACTTCAGTGTCAGTTGCCTCAATCACCATGACATGAAATACTGAATCGTCTTGGTTGGTGATCTCAATTTGCGCGCCAACTTTATAGTCGACATCTGCTGGCAGGTTGCTACGACTGATGACTTCAATTAATTCAGGCTTAGACTCCCCATAGCCTTCTGATGCAGGTATATTCACAGTCTTTTTTTCGCCAGGAACCATTCCCGTTACTGCTGCATCAAATCCTTTGATCACCTCTTTTTTGCCGAGCATAAAAAGTAGTGGCTCTTTATCTTCCGAGGTGTCGAAAACTGTACCGTCAGCGAGTCGTCCCGTGTAGTGGACTTTGACAGTATCCCCTTTTTTTGCATTAAACATAAAAAAATCCTTTCAAGAATCAACGTTTTTCTGAGATTATGAGGAATTTATCAGCATGTCAATGCTGCATTTATTGTGTTTGGCATTTTATTGTCATAAATAGATTGGGGGCTTGTGTGAGTCAAAGTGAATTGCGACAGCAAATTGAGCAACAGTATACGGCAGAATTACCTTTTATTGTGTGGTATTCAACAGCAGCAGCTGAAGCGAAAATTGAATTGGTTGACTACTTTTTACGACAGGTTATTGATACCGTTACTGTTGATCGTTTTCAGTTACTCGATATGGAACAGATGTGGTCGAAGTTGCTGCGACTGAATGAGATAAAAGATTGCGGATCATTTTCACGCCATTGGCGTAAAACCGTTGAAGTGATTGATTGGCAGATGAAGAAAGATGATGGCAGCACTGCTCTACGAAGTTGTTGCTTCCGTTGTGAAGGGTTGTTAGCTCTTTATGAAGAGCTGCTCGAAAGGTAGCCAGTGCCGCAAAACCTTGATTTGTCGCAGCGAAGTGATCGTTGACGTTGAGGCATTGCACTGGTAGTGTTACCACTTTGTTGCTAATATCTCTTATCGGAAAATCTTATTTTAATGGAATCTTATGAGTTTTGATCTGACCGCATGGCAGCGTTTAGAGCACCCACAGGGTGGAATCTATGTGCGAGGTGATTTGCCAAGTTGGTTTGTTCCCAATTGTTCAGGAGACAAGGTCTTACAACAGCTGATGGCAGGCGAAGACCTTAGTCATATTCCAATGGTTCAGCGCTTTTTACAGCGCTTACCTTCTGGGGCAAACACACCTTATTTGGGACGTTATACCGGTCTAAACACCGACCACTTAAGTGAGTTATGGTTACATATTACCAATCGCTGCGATTTAAGCTGTCGCCATTGTTTGTTTGCTTCAGGGCCGCAAGAGGCCGATGAACTCAATTTTGCAACGATTGTTCAACGTGTTGATGAAGCTGCGCAATTAGGTTGTCGAGTGTTTGCGCTTACTGGTGGTGAACCGTTGGTTCATCCAGATTTTGGTGAAATTGTTCGTCATATTCAATCATATGACGGGGCTCATGTTGCTGTGCTGACAAATGGCATGAGCGCGAAGGCGGTGTTGCAATCAGCTGATTGGGACTGGAACCGTTTTCATTTACAGTTAAGTGTTGATGGTTTGCCTGATCGACACGACACTATTCGCGGTCGTGGCAGTTTTGCACAGCTAGAAACACAGATGGCGTGGCTACGTCAGCAATCGCGATCATTTACGTTATCAATGTGTGTTGAAAAAGATAACTACGCTGATATGGCTGATGTTGTTGATCTGGCAGCGGATTGTGGTGCCAGTAATGTCCATTTTATGTGGTATTTTATTCGTGGTCGTGGCAAGGCAGAGCAGTATGTTGAGCCGATGTCAATCTTTGCACCGTTTGTTGAAGCGTGGAAACGAGCCGAGCAACGCGGTATCAGCATTGATAACTTAGAAGCGTTAAAAACTCAGGTCTTTGCACCACAAGGAACTATTCATGATGGCTGTGGCTGTGGCTGGAATGCATTGGCGATTGGGCCAGATGATCTCCTTTATCCTTCAGCGGCGTTGGTTGGTGAGTCTGATTTGGCAACGTCACTTGAGCAGGGGCTGGCAACGGGGTGGCGAAACAGTGCTGCACTAGAGACAATCCGCCGTAGTAGTTGCGCCACACAAACGTCACCTTGGCGGTTTATCTTAGGTGGTGGCGATAGTGATCATAGTTATCATTATGCACAAACTTTTGTTGGCGATGACCCCTACTTACCACTGTATGAAATGTTGGCGACTGAACTCATTCAGTCGCAGGCTCAACGTTTTGACTCGCTCGCTGAACCCGCTCTGCGTTTGAAAATGGGCGATCTGTTAGAGAGTTGCGGTGCGCATGGCAAGGTTGCTTTGCTCCATTCGAATTGTCTGCTCGCGTTAACTCAGGATGATAGCCGTACCGTGGTCAAGAATTTTTATGCTGCCGCTGTTGGTGACACTAAAGAAGATATTTTGAATCCAGTGTGTTACGATCCTGAGATTATAAGTCATATCCCCGTTGAGTTTCGTTTGCGTGGTTATGGCTGCGGTAGTCCTGTTCTCGATGCGGATATTCTCCCAGGGGAGACAATTTTAGATCTTGGCTGCGGTAGTGGTGTTGAATGTTTTATTGCCAGCCGCTTAACCGGTAGCAGTGGGCAGGTGATTGGTGTTGATATGCTCGATCCGATGCTCGATTTAGCGCGTCGAGGTCGTGTCGGTGTTAGCGCAAACCTTGGCTATGATAATCTTGATTTTCGTAAGGGTTTTTTAGAAAAATTACCGGTCGAAGACAATAGCGTTGACCTTATTCTATCTAATTGTGTTTTGAATTTGTCGAGCGACAAGCGACGTTTGTTTGCTGAAATTTTCCGTGTTCTTAAGCCCGGTGGTCGTTTAGTTGTGGCTGATGTGGTCTGTGAAACGGAACCCGATGCAGCGATCCGTAATGATGAAGTCTTGCGCGGTGAGTGTATTGCTGGTGCCTTAAGTCAAAAAGACCTCAACGGTTTACTGGTAGAAAGTGGTTTTCAGGCGTTCTTTTGCTTGAAGCGCGTTCCTTATCGTTTAGTAGACAATCATCCGTTTTATTCTTTAACCTTTCGTGCGGCAAAACCTGAACCTGAAGCCACTGTTCGAGTGATGTATCCCGGCCCCTTTCCCTCTTTGCAGTTGGCAAGCGGGCAAGTCGTTGTTCCAGGTCAGGTGTTTGATGTTTCTTTAGTGGAGGCACAGGCTGCTGGCTCTGGGTTGCATCAACTTGACGAATCAGGGCATGTGGTTAATGTCGCTTTTAGTTCGAGTTGCAACTGCGCCTTGCCACCGCAACAGCTTGACGAAAAGATCTCCAGCGATACAGCGCCAGTGGAAAAAAATTCACAAGGTTGTATGGTTTGCGGTGCGCCACTGGTGTATGAAACGTTATTTCGCCGCCACGATTGTCACTACTGCGGTCGTATGGTCGAAGCCAGTGAACAGTGCGAGCAGGGACATTATGTCTGTGATCATTGCCACAGTACCGATTCCGTCGCGGCTATTGAGAGTATCTGTTTTAACTCCACTGAAACGGATATGTTGCGTTTGTTTCATCATGTGCGCCGTCATCCCGCGATTCCATTACATGGTCCGCAGTTTCATGCTCTGGTTCCCGCTGTCATTCTAGCGACATACCGTAATCGGGGTGGTAAGCTCGGTGATACCGTCTTGGATGCGGGGATACGCCGTGGTTCACAAGTGATCGGTGGTAGTTGTGCCTACAATGGTATCTGTGGTGCGGCTGTTGGGGTTGGAATTGCTTTTAGTTTGATTCTCGAAGCGAACCCTGTAAAAGCAGATCAGCGACAAACGGTACAACAGGTGGTCCAGTTAGTGCTAAAAGAACTGGCAACATTTAATGCTGCGCGTTGCTGTAATCGCGATTGTGTTGTGTCGTTGCAACAAGCGGCATTGTTGTCGCAACAATATCTTCCCTTACCGTTAGTGGCACAGGAATGGCTCCCGTGCGATCAACATCAATTGAATTCAGATTGTTTAGGTAAGGGGTGCCCGTTGTTTTAATGATTTATACTGGTATGTTACCTTTACACCAGTCTTTATTGTCTTGAGGAGGTTTGTATGTATCGTTGGTCGGTTGTCTGTTGTTTGTGTCTTACGTTGTTAGTGGTGGGTTGTCAGAAGGATGAAACGACCTCTCAAGGTGATGTTGATGTGGTGAACAATGTAACATTGTCCTACGCCAACTTTCCACCAGCAAGTACTTTCCCTTGTGTGCAAATGGAGCATTGGAAGGAGCAGGTTGAGCTGGGCAGTTCGGGTAGTCTAACGATCAATACCTTCCCCGGAGGAACGTTACTCGGGGCTAAAGATATGCTTGCAGGTGTTATTGCTGGGCAAGCGGATATTGGTTGTTTATGTATGTCGTACCAACCCGGTGCGTTCCCGATGACGACTGTTACTGAACTACCACTTGGATTTACTTCGTCAACCGTAGCCAGTAGTGTGTTGTGGGATCTCTACGAAAAATATCAACCGCAAGAGTTTGCTGGGGTTAAAGTGTTGACCATGTTCACCAGCGCGCCAACAAGTATTATGAGCCAAGTCCCAGTCCGTAATTTAAACGATTTGGCTGGTTTAGAACTGCGTGCTTCGGGAATTGCATCACAAATTCTTGGTCAATTGGGAGCAACGCCTGTCTCAATGCCAATGTCACAAACACCTGAAGCTCTCCAAAAAGGACTTGTAAAAGGGCTGTTGTCCTCAATGGAAGTTCTTAAAGACCTCAACTTTGCCGAATACTGTCGCTACGAAACGATAACGAATTTTCAAGTCTACCCGTTTGCTGTTGTGATGAATCTTGATAAGTGGAACAGCTTGTCCCCGAAGCAGCAGCAGGTTTTAACAGCCATGTCTCGCGAGCAAGCGCTGTGGACTGGTCGTTATATGGATGCTCATGTCGCTGAATCGCTTCAGTGGTCTGCTGATACGTATCAGGTTGAGTTGATTCAGTTGTCAGCTGAAGATCAGCAACGTGCGCAGCAAAAGATGCAACCTTTGCTCGAAACCTGGCATAAGACCTCCACAAGCCGTGGTGTTGATTCTGCGGCTGTTATGGCTGATTTGTTGGCCTTAAAAGCTCAGGCTGAACACGCTGCTAAATAAGGGGCATGACGATTGAAGCTGCTGCCGTATTTGGAAACAATTAATAAAAAAATAAGTCTAGGTTTGCTGGCTGTTGCTGGTTTTTTTATGCTGCTGATGGTGCTTTTGGCGTGCTCAAACATGATGCTACGTGCCGTTTGGCAACCTGTGAAAGGAACCTTTGAGTTGATGGGGTTTTCTGGCGCATTAGCGGCTGCCTTTGCTCTTGCAGCTACCCAGCGAGGTAAAGGACATATTACCGTTACGCTGCTCAAGGGGCGTCTACCGAACTGGCTAGAGAAAACTTTGATGCTTTTTTCGTTTATCGTCAGTGGTGGTTTTTTTATGTTAGTAAGTTGGCAGTGTGGTCAACGCGCGTTAGGTATTTGGAAAATTGGTGAGCTATCGGAGACATTACAGATGGTTTATTATCCCGTGGTGTTTGCCGTAGCATTAGGCTTTATAGCTCTCGCATTGGGCTTGATTACCGATTTTTTTATCGTTCTGTTTTCCACGAAGCAATCGAGGCAATCATGAGCTTGTTTGCTTTGGGATTAGTCGGAATTCTTGTTCTGCTGCTGGTGATTTTTGCCCTACGAGTACCTGTCGGTTTTGCCATGGCCATTGTTGGATTTATTGGTTTTTGGAGTGTGGTAAATTTACCCGCCGCATTAGGTATGATTGGTGCGGAATCGTGGAAGGTTTTTTCCGCGTATGGGCTAACGGTGATCCCACTGTTTGTGCTGATGGGCCAGATCTGTTTCCATTCAGGTGTCAATGAACGCCTATATACTGCGGCTCATGTTTGGATGGGTGGGGTGCGCGGTGGTTTAGCGATTGCAACCATTCTTGCCTGCGCAGGTTTCGCTGCGATTTGCGGCTCCAATACAGCCACTGCTGCAACAATGAGCAGTGTGGCCTTACCGCAAATGAAAAAGTATGGCTATAGCCCGTTACTGAGTACAGGTTCTGTTGCCGTTGGTGCGACCCTTGGTGTCGTCATCCCCCCCTCTGTGGTGTTGATCTTAATTGGTTTACAAACTGGACAATCGATAGCTAGCCTTTTTTGGGCAGGACTAGCACCAGGTTTTTTGTTGGCCGTTTTGTTTTTGCTGACGGTGTTGATTAGCTGTTTGATTAAGCCAGAGCTCGGCCCCGCAGGTGGGAAAACCTCTTGGCAAGAAAAGTTCGTTGCCTTGCCGGGTGCGATCGAGATGCTATTACTGTTTGCGTTAGTGATGTTGGGTTTACTGCTTGGTTTTTTTACTCCGAGTGAGGCGGGTGCAGCAGGGAGTGCTTTGGCATTAATTATTAGTGTGATGGGCGGCCATATGAGTTGGCGTAAGTTTGTCTGCGCTGTTGACGATAGCCTGCGAATTTCGTGCATGATCATGGTCATTATTTTTGGTGCCGTTGTTTTTGGTCGCTTTTTGACCATCACTCGTTTGCCATATGAAGTTGCCCAACTCGTCATAAATGCAGATCTATCACCTGTATTTATTATTGTTTTGATCTGTCTTATCTACGCCATTGGTGGAGCGATTATGGATGCACTCGCTCTACTGATTATCACGATTCCGATCTTCTTCCCCGTTGCCGAGCAGTTGGGGTACGACCCGCTTTGGTTCGCGGTACTTATCACCGTTGTCACGACAATGGGTGCTGTTACACCACCTGTTGGTGTTAACACTTTTATTGTTTCTTCGATGGAAAAAGATGTGTCCCTCGGCCAAGTCTTTCGTGGGGTTAGTTTGTTTTTACCCTCTTTTGCCTTATGTTTATTGGTGCTGATTTTATGGCCACAGCTGGCATTATGGCTGCCCAATTGGTTGCAATGATTAGAAGGTGTTGTTAGTTAGCGGTATAATTGGTAAACTCAACGCGACTTTTTATAATCCTATGAAGGAGGCTTGTGCAATGCGTTTATTGACTCGTTCCGATTTTGATGGCATCGCCTGTGCGGCGTTATTGAAAGAACTTGGTGTAATTGAATCGATGGAATATGCTCATCCTAAAGATCTACAGGATGGCAAAATCGATGTAAATAAAGATGATGTTCTGGCAAATGTTCCCTATGTTGAGGGATGTGGATTGTGGTTTGATCACCATAGCAGTGAACGTGAGCGGATGTCCTTGCAGGGGCAATATCAGGGCTGTAGTGCTGAAGCGCCGAGTGCTGCACGAGTGATTTACGATTACTATAAAGATCCGCGGTTGAGTAAATTCGATGAAATGCTCAAGTATGTTGATCGTGTCGATTCAGCTCAATTGAGTGAGATTGAAATTCTCAACCCGACAGGTTGGGTATTGCTTGGCTTTTTGTGTGATCCGCGCACAGGGTTAGGCTATCATAAAAGCTTTACTATTAGTAATTTACAGTTAATGCGCGATCTAATGGAGGCTTTGCGAACCCAGTCCATAGAAACGATCATGGCGAATGCCGATATTCAAGAGCGAGTGAAGCTCTATTTCGAGAATGATAGTAAATGTAAAGATTTTCTAACTAAGCAGACCAAGGTTGATGGTTCGATTGCCATTACCGATGCACGTGGTTTGACTGGGATGCCACCAGGGAATCGCTTCCTTATTTATTCGTTGTTTCCGCAGACGAATATACCGATTCGTATGATTGATGGTCGAGGTAAAGAGTTTGTTGCGATCTCGGTGGGCTACAGTGTGCTTAACCGTACTGCAACGGTCGATGTTGGTTCGTTGATGCTTAAGTATGGTGGCGGTGGGCATAAGGCTGTTGGTACTTGCCAAGTTCCTTATGCTGATGCTGACCGCGTGTTAGCTGAGTTGGTAGATGCGATTAACTCAGAAGTTTAAGTGTTTAATTTCTCTTGTTTGAATAAACTGGAAAGGGTCTTACATCAATGCTGTAAGACCCTTTTTTTATCTTAGACCTATTTTTAGAATAGAGTTGGTTGATTGCCGTTACTATAAATATGGTAGGTGTTGCGCCCAGCATTTTTGGCTTTATACATGGCAGCGTCTGAGCATTTTAGAAGCTTATCGACAGTGTGGCCATCTTTGGGGAAGAAACACAAGCCAATACTTGCTGCGGTTGTGATCTCTTTGTCGCCAATTGAGATCGGCTCTGCTAATGCTTGAAGCACGTTATTTGCTAATTTTGTTGCATGGTCGTTCTCACACGAGTTGTGATAAATAATCAAAAACTCATCCCCGCACATGCGCGCTACCGTATCAGATTCACGTACGCATGAACTGAGGCGATCAGCGACGATTTTTAAAACGCCATCGCCGACGCTGTGACCAAATTGATCATTAATCTCTTTGAAGTTGTCTAAATCAATAAAAGCAATAATTCCACAGCTTTTTTCTCGGCTCGCCAGAAGGAGGCTTTGTTCTAGGCGATCATGAAATAAACTTCGGTTAGGAAGTCCCGTGAGGGTGTCAAAGTAGGCAAGTTGGCTAATCTGATGTTCTTGTTGCTTGGTTTGGGTAATATCTCTGGCAACGCTCACCACCTGAATTGTTTCACCTTTTTCGTTAAGAATCGGTGAAACACAGACATCGTAGTAATGTTGCTGACCATCAATCTCTCGCATTCGTTCTTCACGACAGGGAACTTTATGTAGAGCCGCATAGCAGCCCGGGCATGGTGGATTCGACGTCTCAGGGTCTCCTGGTTTACATGCTGAAATATCGTGACAGTGAGAACCAATGGCTTTGTTGCGGGTGGTGTTATGCATGCTTAAAAAAGCACTGTTTGCAGCAATGATAGTCTGCGTTTCAGGGGCAATAACGCAAACAGCATCGCTAATATTGCTGAGAATTGTCGTAGAAAATTCGTAGGCAGCGAGAAGATCCGCTTCGCGATCTTTAATCTCTTCCGACATCTGGTTCATTGACAAGATCAGTGTATCAAGTTCATCGCTTCCTGATTGGAGCGGGGTGCTTTTAATATTTTCAGTTCTGTTTCTTTGTGATAAGTCGTGCAAAACAGTTAGTTTTGTATTGATGATGCGGTTAAATAATAGCACCGTAGTCATACAGCAGGCTGCAAGGCTAATGAGCATAATAATGAGATTGTCGTTTTGTCTTTTTATCGCTTGAATTTTAAGTTGTTCTGCTGAGAGAGTGATTGCCAATAAGCCATTGAGGGAGCCTGCTGGAAGAGGTGATTTGGGGTGGCATGAAAAACAGTATGATTCAAGAAATGTTGGCGTACTGTACTGATAAAATAGCTTGCCATTATCGTAAAATGGTTCAAGGTGTTCATGTTGATTGGGGTGATTTGAAAAAAAAGAGAAAGCTTTTTGTTCGAGAGTTGTTGCTCTGTGCATGGTGTTAATCGGTGACGTCATCAGACTGCGAAACCCTGTCCCTGCCGGTGTTGACAGTTCTTTAAGTTTTTCCGAGATCTCTTTCATCGAGTGAGAAGGTAGAAAAGTTATTGTCCTGTCAGTGGGAGGGGAATCATTTGATAAAAATTTATTGTGGTAAACAATCCGTACCGATCGAATCAACGTCGTCAGCGATTGTGCTTGGCTGCGAATGGTCTGCTCAAGAGCTTCTTTGCTGTGTTTGTGCTCAGAATAAAGAAATAGTGTGAAGAAAAGTCCAAATAAGAGCAAAATAGGCAAGAGAAATTTTGATTGAAGCTTCACGCGGAACCTCTATGGAATAAGGCAGTATTGGGTAAGCCTCCATTATTAAAGCACGACAAGGATATGGGTTCAAATAGAAAGAGCTTTCAATCGTTATTTTGCGCTGCAATTATGATGATTTGTTAGCGCACTGTTATTTTAGTCTCTTCAAAGGTGATGGTTTGTCCGCTACGGATTTTGCACCGTTTGCGTGTTTCGACCACATCATCAACCATCACAGCACCGTCTGCGATAACCATTTTTGCCATGCCACCGCTATGGCATAGCCCTGTAATTTTAAGTAAATTATTTAATTCGATAAATTCATGACCATCGAGATCAAAATTCATAGTTGACTCTCTTCCAGTGGCAAAATGCCATGTTAGGCTACATCTGCTCGCCGAGTAAAATGGTAAATAGCGGGGCAATAGCTGGGATGGTGTTGCGGGGGTGTTTGAATTTGTCCAAGCAACATTTTTGTAATCGGCTGAATTCACTAGTACTGTAACGTTGACCTTTTGGATCTTTCCAGCGTCCTCTGAAAAAACGGACAACCTCTTTGTTGTTGATAAGACAGCGGATAAATTGTAGCTCATTATCTTCTGTCTCCCAAGTAACCTTGACTTGATATTCCGTACCGAGCCAGTTAATTTTTTCTGTCATATTTTCGCGAATCATAATGTTTCCTTTAGGTTGTACGTTATCACAGCTAAGGGCGGTTGATGAGAATCAGACCAGCGGGTAACGATTCGCCAAATTGAACTTCACGATCTTCGTTACTTACGGGAATAAAGCTCTCAATGGGTCGAATGAGCTCGATAGCAGCTTTTGCTTCGCGCATTTTAGCACTAATTTTGTCTTGCGTCTCATGATCAATGTCAATATCTCGTTGATCGGTACGGCGCGCGGCAAGGCTAAATAGTCCTGCTAGCCCTTTCCAGGTTTCCGTACGCCAGTCTAGATGGGCCACTTTATCGAATAAGGTGGCAACGTGTCGAGGATGGACAATGCTATTGGCTCCCGCATAGAGTGGGGTTCGGCTGAGTAGTCGCCCTATCGCCCACACGTATGGTGCTTTGTGACGTAGACGATCTTTGAGGAGGTTTTGGCTAAACAATTTAATCAGCTCCACTTTTTTTTCTGCTGTGACGCGTTCAAGAGCGCCAGCCAAATAAATCATCTCAGGAATCGGGTCACTGTTTGAGCGCAGTAGCGGAAGAACTTTGTCTAGAATTTGTTCTTGTCGTGAGCTGTTTAAGCCGCCAGCGATACGTCTCCAGAGGAGATACCAATGGCTTTGGATCCGTTTTTCTTTTGGAAACGACATGCCCAGATTGAATAAGCGCCACAGCTCTTCTATGCGTGAATCGTCGAGTTGTACCCCGTAGCCAGGGCGGAGTGTGAATCCGGCTAAGTAAAGCCAAGCTACTTCGTGCTCAAGGCTACGTGTTTTGCGTGTCATTCCTGATGCTAGTTCAGGCCACAATGATCTTAGGGTTGTTGAGCTCCAGTCGTGGCGAGTACCGAGGTGCTGTTCAAGCTGCTTAATCAGTTGTTTTGGTTTGACTTCAGGCAGGTTTGGATTTTTTTTCTTGGCAAATACCGCCTGTATAAAGGTGGAGGCAATACGCGCCTTGTCATCGGGTTTAAATGGCGGTGCAGTCTCTGTCTTACCATTGCTTTCGTCGACCCCCCTGCGTAGGTTGAAGTCGAGACGCCAACGACCTTCACCACCTTTTTCGACACAATATAGTTGTAGTAACCCGAGTTCGTTGAGGCTCGCTTCAAGGGTTACGCGCAAGCGATTGTTGGCGACAGCAGATCGATTAGCTGGTAAGTGAATTGCTGTTTGTAGGGGCGGTAGTGGATGGAAGTCCGTTTTGTTCCAGGGGATAATTGCACCCGATAAATCTTGATTACGGCGGGCCGAATAGCAGCATTGGAATTGTGCTGGTTGGTTAACAATTAAATCAAACTCGGCGTGATCAATGTGTGTGGTGCTACCTGCTTCCATCCCTTTGGGGAGAATACAAACAAGTGAGCGCTCTTTTTTCTTTTTACCGCTCACCACCTCAAGGTAGAGGGCGTGAGCATGTCCACCAGAAATTCGACTTTCAGAAACCCGTTGCTCTAGAATCCAACCGTATCGAGCTGCACCACGGGCAACCGCCATAGAGATCGCTTCGTTGTGTAAAACGACAGGGGGAGCCTCTGCTTGCCAGTTGCAGATGAGTTGGTGTAGACGGTTGCGCAGCAATAGTGGGGTCACACTGCCCCCATTGAAAAGGACTGCATCAACGTGCTGTTGATTAAGAAAAGCCGCTAGATGCTTGGAGATTGCGGAATCGCAGGCATAAGGAAGTCCCCACTCTTTGTTGTCAGACATCGCGTGTTGTGGCCGATCGTCAGCTGTACACAGGGGGAAGAAATCGTCAAGAATACTGCGCTGTACTTCGTCCGCACGGATAGTGGTTGACAGGGTGCTGGCAAACATTCCCGCACCACTGCCTGCCAAGGTGACGGAGAATTTGCTGTCTTGATCAATATTGTTGATACAATCTTCGCCGCCAAGAACACGTTCCTTAAGGTCACGCGCCTGAACTAATAATTGGCTCCACTGTCGACCCGTGAGCTTTTTTTTGCCTCGGGTGAGTTTTTGCTCCAATTGGCTAGCAAGGGCGAGGTCAATATTGTCACCACCAAGTAATAGATGGTCACTTACCGCTAGACGTTTTAGGTTGAGTCCAGTTTTTGACTCTTTATCAGCACGGGCTTCGAACAAGCTGAGGTCTGTTGTGCCACCACCAATATCGCAAACCAAAACTTTTATTGAGGTGTTGGTTGAGGCGTTAAGCAGATTGTGTAGTTCGCTTAAGTGTTGATCTTTTCCCAGCCAAAAGTAGAAAGCGGCTTGAGGCTCTTCGATTAAGCGAATTTTGCTGGGGTATTCGGCCTGTTGGGCCGCGAGTAAAGTTAGTTCTTGAGCGGCTTCATCGAATGAAGCGGGGACGGTGATGACAATGTGTTGATTCGCGAATAGCGCATCAGGGTGATCGGGCAACATGCTACGATCCCACGCTTGTTGTAACCAACGCAAATAGAGGGCGCTTGCGTCAACGGGGGATAGTTTGGCCTCATCGCTGATCTCTTCTGACTGCCAAGGTAAGATTGTACTCGTGCGATCAATGTCATGGTGACAGAGCCACGACTTCGCTGAGTGAATAACACGTCCAGGGTTGAATGTCATTTGGTTGCGACCATGCAGCCCGGGTATCCAGTTGCTTGTCGGCTCTGGGACGCTACCGTCTTCAGCGATAAAACGGGAGGTCTCAGCTGCGGTTGGACAGTAGGCAAATGACGGAAGTTCTTTGCGTTTAATCAGGCTTCCAGCTTGATCCCATTGCTGGATCTCAAGAACTTGTGATCCGTTTTGACTCTGTTTTAAATCAACATACGAAAGCACCGAGTTGGTGGTGCCGAGGTCGATGCCGATACAGTATCGAGGTGTTGATGTCATGGTTTAATACCCCTTGACGTTCCTGTTCAATTTTTTCGTGTTGACCCAATCATCGTATTGTATCCACAATTCCAAAGTGATCCAATTTGGTCCCAGTGCCACGATATGCAGAAACGTTTAACCGTTAGTTGATCTCAACATCTGCTGGAGCCATAATGGAGCGAGCTATATCAATATGCTCCTCAGTGTTCACCACCTGTGGCAGGTTGACACGCGTTGTTTTCCAGCCACGATGGAGAACATGGCCTTCAAATGGGGCACTTTCAGGAACGTTACCAACCAAGCGAAATAGGTGGCTGTCATAGTTGTCCGCAAGGGTGATCTCTTCCATCTCTTCACCACCAAAGATGGTTTCAATGGTGAAGCTATCGTGCATGACCTCACAGCACCCTTGATGAACAATACGTGCTGCAGCGCCAATCGATTCGTTATCGTAAGCGGTAATGTCATCCATAATGAAGTCAAGGAAACGTCCCTTGTCTTGTAGTCGGGCAATAAACTGCACCACCGCAGCGTCACAGTTTTGTTCTGTGGTGATGGTTGTTGCTGCTGCGGCAGGTGGTTCTTCTTTCTTGATCTCCTCGATAACTTCGGGGATTGGTTCCGTTTTATTTTTGCCAAGATTCAACATTTGCAAGATAAGTAGCAAAGTTGGAGTGGCTATGGTGGCTATTTTCATGGGGTCGAGAAGTTGTTCAGGGATCGGGCTGTATAGCAAAGTGCTGATTAGGGCAATGGTAAGAAGTGTTAAAAATGTCATGTGTAAACTCCTCTAAGTCATTTTAGTGAGAATGTGTAAACTGTTTTAGGTCACTATTGTGAATTAAATATTTAAATGATTTGTTCGCTGAACTGGGGAACATAGCATTATAAGGCAGAGTTTTCGAATACATAATGAAAGCAGTGGTCGTTTTTGTGTTGCGGTTAGCGTGGATTGAGGCAGGGTATTTCAGGCTGCAAAGCTAGATAACTGGCAATCTTTCCGGTAGGTGTAAACAAAAACAGCTACCAGTTGATAACTGATAGCTGTCAAAATGCAGAGAGTGAAGGGAGAGAGTGGGGGGTACTCTACTGCTCAATGGTTACTTCTAAGGCGCTCATTCTATAGTTGTAGGGCCGTTGGGTATCGATGCCCAGTTCTTTGAGAAGCTTTGCCACTGTGTTCGGTTTTTTACCGATAATTTTTTTTAGTGGAATGGTGATTGACATAAACTTTATCCTCCTGTATTGCAACGTCCTTTAAATATGACAAAAATGGTTATTCTTGTCAACGTTTGATCTAAGTGAAGATCTCTCTATTGTTTTTTTACGATGGTGCTCGATATTATAACTAATACAACCTGTGTGCTTATATTTATGCAGCATGCGTGCCAGTTGGTGTTGTTGTTTTTATTTTAACTCAACTGCCTGTTTTTACTGAGGGTTGACCTGCGTGTTGATGTTGTGTCTTAGACTGTGGTGCTGTTGCTGTTGTGGCTTAGTAATATGACCAGATGGAACCATGTGAAATAGCGATGTAAATAGGTACTGCTTGGTTTAGTGTTTTGATTGCCGTTTGCCTCACTCTCTACACTGATTGCGCTCGACAAATAGGCCGATGCTGTACTACTATGCGCATCTAATGTTTGGGTGTAGCTAGCTGATTAGGCTATTGTTTTTATTGGAAGTTGATATGAAATTAATTGCGAAACTCGGTGCTGAAACTCTGCGCGTGTTAGAATTGCTCGGGCGTTTTGGTTTGTTTTTGTTGACGTGCTTATACTGCGCGCTGACGCCACCCTACAAATTAGCTCCTATCGTGCACCAAATTCGCTTCATTGGGGCGCACTCCTTGTTTGTTATCTCCTTTACTGGATTGTTTACTGGGATGGTTCTGAGCCTGCAAGGGTATTACACGTTGGCTAAGTTTGGCTCCGTGGGTTTCCTCGGCGCTGCTGTCTCCTTAAGTTTGATTCGTGAACTTGGCCCAGTGATCGGTGCGCTAATGGTTATTGGCCGTGCCGGTTCTGCCATCTGTGCTGAAGTTGGTATTATGCGCAATAGCGAACAAATTGATGCGTTAGAGTGTATGGCCATCGATCCGTACCGCTTTTTGATTGCTCCAAAACTGATTGCTGGTTTAATTGCTATGCCATTGTTGACCTGTGTCTTTGATGTTGTTGGGATCTTTGGTGGTTTTTTAGTGGGTGTTGAACTGTTTGATGTGAGTGCTGGGGCTTATTTCCAAGGGATGTATTCCAGTGTTGGCTGGCATGATATCGAGATGGGGTTGGTGAAGTCAGTTGTTTTTGGTTTGTTGCTAGTGTGGATTTGCGCCGCAAAAGGTTTTTTTCTCCACCTTGAACGGGGTGGCGGTTTTGGTGCTGAAGGGGTCAGTCGAACGACAACAAGTGCTGTTGTTATTGCCTCTGTTTCTGTTTTGGTTTGGGATTATTTGATCAGTGCTGTGTTGTTGTAGGCTAAGGGGATAGTTGGTGAATGAAAATACGTCAGAAATTGTTATTGAACTGGATAATGTCGAAAAGTACTTTGGTCAACAAAAAGTATTGAATGGTGTTTCCCTACAGGTTCGTGCTGGAACAACAACGGTTATTGTCGGTGCCAGTGGGCAAGGGAAAAGCGTTATTCTGAAGCATATGCTGGGTTTAATGCGGCCCGACACTGGTCGCGTGGTCGTGTTTGGTCAGGAGTTGTCGCAACTAAACACGAAGCAGTTACGCGATGTTCGTAGTCATTTTGGCGTGCTGTTTCAAAATGTTGCACTGTTTGATTCCATGTCAATTTTTGACAATGTTGCTTTGCCTCTGCGCGAACGTACTGATAAAAACGAGGCAGAAGTTCGTGCCAATGTTGAAGAGAAACTCGCCCTTATGGGATTAGAAGAGCATGGAAACAAATTTCCTGCGCAACTCAGTGGCGGAATGCAAAAACGAGTTGGCTTAGCGCGAGCACTGGTCTTGAACCCTCGGGTTGTTTTTTTTGATGAACCGACAACAGGACTCGATGTGAGTAAGAGTAATGAAATTTATCGTTTGTTCTTTGAGACGCAAGCGCGTTTAAATTATACCGCGGTGATTGTTAGTCACGATGTGCCGAAAATATTTAAATTGTCTGATTCTGTGGCATTGATGGCTGAGGGGACGTTGCAGGGGAGCATGTCTCCAGAAGCGTTCCAGTTATCTGATAACCCTTTGATCCGATCCTTTGTTCTTGAGACTATGGGGCCGATTTATAGTAGTGAAGCCGAGGAGGCTCTTCTGTATGAAACGCTTTAATGCTGAAATTGTCGTAGGTTTGTTTATGTTGATTGGTTTCAGTTGTTTTGCATACCTGTCTGTGAAACTGGGTGATGTAAATTTATTTGGTAACGATAGCTATCAGGTTGAGGCTCGGTTTGGTTCTGTTTCAGGGCTAAAGGTTGGCGCTAATATTCAAATTGCCGGAGTGAGCATTGGCAAGGTAGCTGCGATAGGTCTTGATCCTGTCAGCTATGACGCTTTGGTTCATCTCGAAATAAAGCCAACTATTGAATTGCAGGACGACTGTATTGCCTCAATTCGCACCGCTGGGATGATTGGCGATCGCTATATCAGTATCTCACCCGGTGGTTCCGATTTGCTGCTTGAAGATGGCGATGAGATCTTTGAAACCGAATCGGCAATTAACCTTGAAGAGCTTATCAGTAAGTATATTTTTGATAAGCAATAACGGTCCACTTGTAAATGACCTTTCTTTTATGGCTTAAAAAAGGGGGCTTTTAGTTGAAATCTTATTTGATAAGTATCGTGTTGCTGTTGTGCTTTGCCGTTCCGGTGGTCTCGGCAGAGTTGCCTGTCGACAGTCAAGTGGCCGCTGAGGCTGAGTTTGCCAACGAGCCTTATGATGATTTATATGACGACGATCTGTATGCCGATGATGAGGACACGGAAGTTTCTGACCCTCTTGAGAGTTTGAATCGTGGCACTTTTTGGTTCAACGATAAATGCTATTTTTATCTTATTAAACCGATAGCGCGCGGCTTTCGTATTGTTCCGCAACCTGTGCGAACCGGTATTGGTAAGATGTTCGATAATCTGAAATCACCTTTGCGCGCTGCTAATTCATTGCTACAATTTAAATTTAAACAAGTCGGACGTGAAGTCACACGTCTTGCTGTTAATTCGACCATTGGCTTAGCTGGTTTTTACGATCCTGCTGATGCCTTATGGCAGATAAAGAAGAAAGATGAGGATTTTGGTCAGACTTTAGGGTACTATGGTGTTGGAGAAGGGTTCTATGTTGTCATTCCTTTGCTTGGTGCTTCGAATGTGCGTGATGGGCTTTCGCTTATCCCTGATAGTTATGCCGATCCGATCCCTTGGCTCGTTGATTCTAAGACAGCGATGGCGCTAACGGGTGGCAGCATTGTTAACCGCATCTCTCTTGATAAGGATACGTACGAAAGCATTGTTGTCGAGCAGTTAGACCCTTATCTCTTTATTCGTGATGCTTATACTCAAAATCGCCGTGCAAAGGTGATTGATTAATTATTGTTTTCGGGTGTTTTTGATCTGTTGCGGACAGTATTGAAGATGCGGTACTTGGTTTGGAGATCGTGATATGAAAAAAAACTGGTTGTTTGTTAGCCTATTGATAATAAGTTTGTTTAGCTCAATTTGTAGTGCTGAAACGGTGACTGAGTCAGTCACCGCTGTTGGCCCTAAAGCACAGGTTGAGCAAACGGTGAATGCTATTCTTGATGTGTTGCGCTGCGACGTTGGTGATGAGGTTGAACAGCGTGCTCAGATTAGCACGATGATTCGCAATAAATTTGACTTTAAGGTGATGTCCGAGGGAGCATTAGGCCGAAATTGGAAAGTGGTCAGTGCCGCGGAGCGTGAAAATTTTGTTGTGCTCTTTAGCCGTTTACTTGAAGAGACCTATCTTGGTCGAATTCGTGCCTATACTGATCAAAAAATAAGCTATGGTGAGGAGTCGATTCGCAAGGGGCGTGCTGTTGTTGAAACGTTCATCCATAATGCTGGAGTCGATATTCCTATCACCTATAAGTTGATTCCGCATGGTCAAGATTGGCAGGTTTACGATGTGGTGATTGAAGAGGTTAGCTTGATCCGCAATTATCGCAGTAGTTATAAAAATATTTTACGCTCAAAAGGGATGGCTCACCTGCTTGAGCAGATGAGTATTAAGATTGAGGAACTGCGTCAACGCAGTGTGAGTGATGATAGTGTCACGACAAGCGAGGCGGCAGCATGATTCTAGAAGCACCAGAGGACCAGTGCTTACAGATGAAACGCGATTTCCGTTTTTTCAGTTTTTTAGATGAACAAGATGTGACAAAACTCTCCCCGTATTTTGAATGTCGTAGTTATCAAAAAGGGGATAATATCTGGGTAGAGGGTAGTGATTGCCAGTTTATCGCCTTTATTGTTAGCGGACGGATTGAAACAAAAAAAGAGACCGAGTTTCGCGGTAAGCAGGTTGTTGTTGGTGTGTATCGTCATGAGTCGCTGATTGGAATTCTGAGCCTTTTGTCCAACGAGCCACGCCCCGTTACTGCTACAGCTCTTGAAGATTGTCATCTACTGCTGCTACACAGAGATCGTTTTGACAAAATCAACGAGCTTTATCCAGATTTGGGTGGTCGATTGATGAAGGGGATGCTGTTTAGTTTGTCCATGCGTTTACGGCAATCTTACGAGAGGTTGGCGGCAATTTTTTAGCTTGTTACCCATTATTTAAATAGTTGATTAAGTGAACAGCCACGATAACGATATCGTGGCTGTTCGTGTTTACGCTTCATTGCTTGCTTAGGGCAAGATTGTTCAGTAGAATGTCGGCCTGTTTTAATTTTTATCTGCCTGCTGGTTTTGTCGCCATGTTGGCTGAGGATACAAAGGAGATGTTATGAAAAAACTTCTTTCGGGTAACGAAGCCATTGCCCGTGGTGCATATGAAGCTGGGGTTGTCGTAGCAACAGGCTACCCGGGTACACCCTCAACAGAAATTCTTGAAAATATCAGTCGCTATAAAGATCAAATTTATTGTGAGTGGTCGCCCAATGAAAAGGTGGCCTTTGAGGTTGCTGTTGGGGCCTGTTTAACGGGTGCACGCTCAGTGGTGACGATGAAACATGTCGGTTTGAATGTCGCGGCGGATCCATTGATGACCCTCTCTTACATTGGTGTTGAGGGCGGATTTATTGCCTGTGTTGCTGATGATCCAGGGATGCATTCTTCACAAAATGAGCAAGATACGCGACATTTTGCCCGCTTTGCTAAAATTCCTGTGTTTGAGCCAGCGGATTCGCAAGAGGC
>Ga0193954_1000290_pt1 | contig 30380 bp, 28 predicted proteins | sample BB_5_MG_FD_140340 | JGI IMG/M metagenome (GOLD analysis project Ga0193954, IMG submission 140340) | Microbial mat bacterial communities from the Broadkill River, Lewes, Delaware, United States - BB_5_MG | ecosystem: Environmental > Aquatic > Freshwater > River > Microbial mats | place: USA...
GAATATATCAAAAAAGAGATTTCAGCAGAAGAAAGTTATATGGAAAATTTTTTTAAAGTTGAAAAACTATTAAAAAAATACAAAAGTACACTCATTGCAACATCAGCTGTCATTGTGATATCTGTTGTAGGGTATTATGTATCTTCTTATTATGCAGAACAAAACAAAATTCAAGCCAATGAAGCATTCAATATTTTACTTCAAAATCCAAATGATACAGAAGCAAAGGCTGTACTCAAATCTAAAAATTTAAAGCTTTATGAGATCCTTCAATATAAAATTGATGATTCTAAAGAGATTGATGTTGCATTTTTTAAAGAGTTAGCACTTTACACACAAGCTATCAATGAAGCTAATTTAGAAAAACTGAATACTGTTACACAAAAACAAGATTTTCTTTTGAAAGATTTTGCATTGTTCAACAAAGCACTTATTCAGGCAAAAAATACACAGTACACAGATGCAAAAGAGACACTCAAACTTATCGATCAAAAATCTGAAGTATCACCAATAGCAAAAATGCTTGAGCATTTTTTACTTACAAAATAAGAGGAAGTAGTATGAATAAAATAGCCTATGTATCAGTTTCTTTTCTTTTGCTTTTTGCAGGATGTAGCTCAAAACAATATTATGAACCAAAAGATACAGTTAGTTTGGAACAAAAAACAAAAAATTTAGCTTCACCTATTATCAATCTTAATAATGATGGAGCAAGCCTTGAAGATAACTCTTTTATATCCAAAAAAGGGATTTTTAAAGGACTTCAAGAAGGATATAGATTTTTAAACTATAGTGAGGATACACTTATTGCTACAGACAATAACGGTTCACTCTCTATAAAAGATCCCCTTACGGAAAATAGTTTTCAATTTGATAAAAATATTATCTCTGCAAGTAAAAAAGATGCACTTCTAGCGTTTGGTTCTATTGATAATTCGATTACACTGTATGATATGCAAACACAAAAAACGCTTTTTAAAGAGTATCTTAAACACTCTTCTTTAAATAATGTAAAGATAGCAAACCCAATCTTTTTAGATAATATTGTACTTTTTCCTACTCTTGATGGAAAAGTAGTGATAGTCGATCTTAATAAAAAAGTGATCGTAAAAACAATTAATATTGATCCTAAAAGTGATATAAATAATATCATCTTTTTACAAGAAATTGATAACTCTTTGATCGCTGCAAGTTCTAAAAAACTCTTTACTTTTGTAGATGGTAAAGCAAATATCAAGGATCTTGATATCTTACAGATTATTATCAAAGATGAGTTTATCTATGTAGCAACTCTTGATGGTCAAGTGATTAAATATAATATCTCATTGCAACAAATAGCTTCACAAAAATTCAAATTTGCAAAGATTAATGCACTCGCATATGGAAAATATTTGTATGCCTTAGAATCACAAGATTATCTTATTGAGATAAGTGATGATTTTAAAAATGTAAAAATATATGACTTTTCATTTGATGAAGAGGAAAAAATATTTGCAATTGAGAACAAACTCTATTTTGAAGATGAATATATCGAACTCAAATAAAAAGGCACACTATGCTCCATCTTATTGGTAGAACAAAACAACTTTTCAGTAATGATATAATAAATTTAAAAAAAGAATTGGAGTCAAATATCTCCTCTTCCTCTTTTTTGGTCTTAGGTGGTGCTGGAAGTATTGGACAAGCAGTCACAAAAGAGATATTTAAACGCAATCCTAAAAAACTCCATGTAGTAGATATAAGTGAAAATAATATGGTGGAATTAGTTCGAGATATACGCAGCTCTTTTGGATATATAAAGGGTGATTTTCAAACTTTTGCTTTGGATATAGGGAGTATCGAATATGATGCTTTTATCAAAGATGATGGTCAATACGACTATGTCTTAAACCTCTCAGCACTCAAACATGTCCGAAGTGAAAAAGACCCTTTTACTCTTATGCGTATGATTGATACTAATATATTTAATACAGATAAAACTCTCGCACAATCTATAGATAATAAAACAAAAAAATATTTTTGCGTAAGCACTGACAAAGCTGCCAATCCTGTCAATATGATGGGTGCGAGTAAACGAATCATGGAGATGTTTGTCAATAGAAAATCACAAGATATCAAGGTATCTATGGCAAGATTTGCCAATGTTGCATTTAGTGATGGATCATTACTCCATGGCTTTGATCAACGAATCAAAAAAAATCAACCAATAGTAGCACCAAACGATATCAAAAGATATTTTGTAACTCCACAAGAGTCTGGAGAATTGTGTTTACTCTCTTGTATTTTTGGTGAAAATAGAGATATATTTTTCCCAAAATTAAGTGAAAGTTTACATCTTATCTCATTTGCAGATATAGCCGTAAAATACCTCGAAAATTTAGGATATGAACCGTATCTTTGTAAAAATGAAGAGGAAGCTAGGGATTTTTTTATACATCATACAAACTCAAAAAAATGGCCATGTTTATTCACATCAAGTGATACAACAGGTGAAAAAGATTTTGAAGAGTTTTTTACAGCAGCGGAAACTTTGGATATGGAGAGATTTATCAATCTTGGTGTGATTAAAAATGAAGCTATTTATGATGAAGAGTTACTAAACAATTTTGAAAATAAGCTTACTCATTTAAAGCAAAGTTTATCATGGAATAAAGAGGATATTGTAAAAGAGTTTTTTACTCTTATTCCTGATTTTGGACATAAAGAGACAGGAAAATATCTTGATGGGAAGATGTAATGCAAAATATTGTAAATTTTATACAAGAGACATTTAATACTAAAAAATTCATCCCCTTACATGAACCACGATTTAATGGTAATGAAAAAAAGTACTTAAATGATTGTATCGATTCCACTTTTGTTTCAAGTGTGGGGAAATATGTAGATATGTTTGAAGAGCAGTTTGCAAAAAAGGTGGGAAGTAGCTATGCTATTGCAACTGTCAATGGCACTAGTGCTTTGCATATTGCACTCCTTTTGGCAGATGTAACAAAAGATGATGAAGTGATAACCCAACCACTTACATTTATTGCCACTTGTAATGCTATTACATACTGTGGTGCAAAACCTGTATTTGTGGATGTTGATATCGATACTATGGGTTTAAGTCCAGATATTCTCAAAGAGTTTTTAGAACAAAATTGTGAAATTATTGCCAATCATTGTTTCAATAAAACAAGTAAAAAAATCATAAAAGCTTGTGTCCCTATGCATACTTTTGGTCACCCTTGTCGTATCGATGAGATAAAAGATATTTGTGATCAATGGCATATATCATTGGTCGAAGATGCTGCTGAGTCTTTAGGCAGTTATTATAAAGAACAGCATACTGGAACATTTGGGAAAGTGGGTGCATTTTCTTTTAATGGTAATAAAATCATCACTTCAGGTGGTGGTGGAGTGATTGTCACTGATGATGAGAGTTTAGCAAAAAAAGCCAAACATCTTACAACAACTGCAAAAGTACCGCATCCATTTGAATATGTCCATGATGAGATAGGATACAATTATCGTATGCCAAATCTCAATGCAGCTCTTTTAGTTGCACAACTCGAACAATTGGATACATTCTTAAAAAGTAAAAAAAAATTAGCAGAAAAATATGCAACTTTTTTTTCTACACAAAATAAGATACAGTTTGTAAAAGAACCAACAAATAGCAAATCAAACTATTGGTTACAAGCAATTATTATGAATAATTCAGAACAAAGAGATCAGTTTTTGGAATATACAAATAAAAATGGAATAATGACACGACCTATTTGGAGACTTATGAATGAATTAGAGATGTTTAAAGATGCACAATGTAGTTCATTGGTAAATGCTAAGTATTTAGAGCAAAGAGTTGTAAACATTTCAAGTAGTGTGATTATTTAATGCAAAAGATACTTCTTATAGGTGGTGGTGGACATTGTAAATCTGTCATTGATGTAATTGAGCAAGAAAATAAATATGTCATTGCTGGTATTATTGATAAAAGAGAGTTGATTGGTCAAGATATATTGGGTTATAAAATCATTGGATGTGATGAGCAATTGGATGAATTATTTTTAACCTATAAAAATGCAGTTGTCACTGTAGGTCAAATTCAATCAGCAAATTTAAGAATCAAACTTTTTAACACACTAAAAAAAATTGGATATTCACTTCCTGTTATTATCTCTCCATTTGCATATATATCTAAACATTCTTTGATAGATGAAGGGACAATTATCATGCATCAAGTATTGGTCAATGCTGCTGTAAAGATAGGAAAAAACTGCATTATCAATACCAAAGCACTTATTGAGCATGATAGTATCATCGAAGATAATTGTCATATTTCGACTGCATCTGTTGTAAATGGTGGTGTATTGGTCAAAGAGGGTACTTTTTTTGGAAGTAATGCGACTTCTAAAGAATCTATAGAGTGTGGTGGATTTATTAAAGCTGGGAGTTTGGTGAAATGATTGAGGATAATAGTAAATTTGATAAATGGAATGATTTAAAACAAACTATAAATCAGAAAAAGAATAAGTTTCACATTAGAGATATGGAAATTTATTTTTTATCTATAGGACATAATATAGGATTTGAATCTTATGGGAAAGATGAATTATTTTTAAGACCAATAGTTGTTTTAAAAAAACTCACTTATTCTACATTTATAGGGATACCGCTTACTAGTAAAGAAAAAACTGGAAATTTTTATTTAAAATTTTCTTATAAAAAAGATAAGTATTCTTATGCTTCACTCAATCAATTAAGAGTATTTGATACAAAAAGAATCGCTTATAAAAGTGGTAAAATGAATTATAATGATTTTATACAACTTCAAGAAAAAGTGTTAAGTTTATTAGAAATTACCTCACACTCTAAAAAAAGTGGAGGATGCATACCTCTTGAAAAACAAGAGCAGCGAAATAATGTCAAAATCTTACCACAATCTAACAATAAAGTCAATAGTGTATTCATCATAGCAGAAGCTGGTGTCAATCATAATGGATCAATAAAGTTAGCTAAAAAACTTATCGATGTAGCTGTAGAAGCTGGAGCAGATGCTGTCAAATTCCAAACATTTAAAACAGAAAATTTAGTAAGTAAAAATGCACAAAAAGCACACTATCAAAAAGAAAATATGCAAGATAGTGACGATAACCAATTTAACATGCTTAAAAAACTTGAGTTAGATATTGGTACTCATCATGAACTCATACATTACTGTAATAGTAAAAATATCATGTTTTTATCAACTCCGTTTGATTTGGATAGTATAGAACTTTTAGATAATTTAGGTTTGGAGATATTTAAAATCCCAAGTGGAGAGATTACAAATCTTCCTTATCTTAGAAATATTGGTAAACTCAATAAAAAAATTGTACTTTCAACTGGTATGGCAAATATGGATGAGATACAAGATGCATTGAATGTACTTACAAAAGCGGGAACACCAAAAGAAAATATCACCATCTTACATGCAAACACTATGTATCCAACTCCTATGCAAGATGTAAATCTCAAAGCGATGATAACCATCGGAAGTACTTTTAATGTAGCCTTTGGATATAGTGACCATACTTTAGGAATAGAAGTAGATATTGCAGCTGTTGCTATGGGTGCTAGTGTGATTGAAAAACATTTTACTTTAGACAATACTATGGAAGGACCTGACCATAAGGCTAGTTTAGAACCAGATGAATTAATATCTATGGTAAAAGGTATACGAAATATTGAATTAGCATTAGGGAGTAATATCAAAAAACCAAGTCCGAGTGAAACACCAAATATACAAATAGCTAGAAAATCAATCGTTGCCAATCAAAATATTCAAAAAGGTGATATATTTACTGAAGATAATATATCGGTTAAAAGACCTGCTAATGGAATAAGTCCAATGAGATGGGATGATATTATTGGGAGTGTTGCTAGCAAAGATTATAGTGAAGATGAATTGATATGAAACAAAAATTTGATAAATGGAATAATTTAAAACAAAAAATTGAATTAAAAGAACCTGTACAGTTTCGACAAGGTCAAATATATTTTATGTCAGTTGGTCAAAATATTGGATATGAAGTTTATGGTAAAAAAGAATTATATTTACGACCTGTATTGGTTTATAGAAAGTTATCTACAAGAACATTTATTGGTATTCCTTTAAGTTCTAAAGAAAAAGAAGGTAGCTATTTTTTCACTTTTAGATATACTCAAAAAACTTTGAGTACTGCACTCTTAAATCAAATTAAAACTTTTGATATAAAGCGTGCAGAGTATTATGATGGATATATAAATGTTAGTGATTTAGGAAAACTAAAAGATAAATTGATAAAACTGCTAGATATTACCCCTAACCCAAAAGGGAAAGGGAGTGGGCATTCTTCAAAGAAGTTGCCAAAAGATAAAAGTAGTATATCCCAAAATGTTACTAATGTCAAGGATCAGAATAATGGCTAAAAGAAAAATCTGTGTCGTCACTGGTACTCGTGCGGAATATGGTTTGTTATATTGGCTTATGAAAGAGATAGAATCTGATAATAAACTAGAACTTCAACTTATAGTTACAGGTATGCACTTAAGTCCTGAATTTGGATTGACTTATAAAGAGATAGAAAAAGAGTTTGTTATAGATAAAAAGATAGAGATGCTATTATCATCTGATACAGCTGTTGGTATCACTAAATCTATGGGATTAGCACAGATAAGTTTTGCTGAGGCCTATAAAGAATTACAACCTGATTTACTTATAGTTTTAGGAGATAGATATGAGATATTTTCTGCTGCAAGTGCTGCCATGATTGCAAATATTCCTATAGTGCATCTTCACGGTGGAGAAACTACTCAGGGTGCTTTTGATGAATCAATACGACATAGTATTACAAAAATGAGTCATTTACATTTTACGGCAACCGATGAATATCGAAATAGAGTGATTCAACTAGGAGAACAACCAGAAAATGTGTTTAATGTTGGAGGGATGGGGATAGAAAATATTAAACGACTGCGATTATTAAATAAAAAGAAGTTTGAAAGATCTATCAATTTTAAACTGAATAAAAAAAATATTTTGGTCACTTTTCATCCTGTTACTTTAGAGAAATCTACTGCTAAACAACAGTTTCAAAATTTGTTAGATGTTATTGATACACTCAAAGAAACTCATATCATATTTACAAAAGCAAATAGTGATACAAATGGTAGAATTATCAATACTATGATAGATGACTATATAAATAAAAATAGCCATAAAGCTGTTGGTTTTACATCACTAGGACAATTGCGATATCTCAGTGCATTACAATATGTAGATGCGATGGTAGGAAACAGTTCAAGTGGACTCATTGAGGCACCTTCTTTTAACATAGGAACGATAAATATTGGAGATAGACAAAAAGGTCGTATAAAATCAGATAGTGTTTTGGACTGTACTACAAGCAAAAAAGATATATCAAATACTTTTAATAACCTTTATTCTAAAGAATTTAAAAATATTTTAAATAGTAGTTCCAATCCTTATGGCGATGGATGTGCTAGTAAAAAAATCATTAAAGAATTAAAAAGAGTTGATTTGAAAAATATATTGAAGAAATCTTTTTATGATTTATAGGTGAAATATCACCTATTTGTTTCCTTACTCAATAACTCTGCTATTTTAAAATCTATCTCATCATCTATATCTATAGAACTTACACGATTCATCTCATATGCAAATATATTATCACCAAATAAAAATGTTTTTTCTTCTAATAATCTTTTAGTTTTACATATATAAATAGCACCATTAAGTTGATAATAATTTTCAATATCTTGACTTCTAGTATTTTGTAAATCTTTTCTTATAAAATTCTTCATACTTTTATCTTTTGGTAAAGTATTTGCCCACAAAGGACTATGCTCCATTTTATTGACAGATATTATTGCATCTGCTTTTTTTTCTATTAACAATTCTATAGATTCATCTATATGTGAAAAATTCCTCAAAGGACTTGTGGGTTGAAGTAGAACTACAAAATCATATTGTCTATCTATATTTTCGATTGCATGTTTTACCACATCGAACGAAGTTGCAGTATCTGAAGCTAAAATATCAGGTCTATTTATTATACTCACATCCATTTTTTTTGCTACATTTTTTATCTCTATATCATCTGTAGTCACTAGTAATGTATCGATATATTTACTTTGTAGTCCTGCTTCAATGGTATATTGAATCAATGGTTTTCCATTCAAATCCAATATATTTTTTTTTGGAAGTCTTTTACTTCCTCCACGAGCAGGGATGATTGCTAAAAAACTTCTCTTTTTCATAAAATTTCCTATTAAATTTATCTAATAATATTAACACAATTTACTTATAAAACAAATCTTTATATTAGAATTGTTACAATTATTAAAAGGTACTTCTAAAAAATCTCAATTTTAATGGTATAATAGTAAAAAATCTTTGGAATATGAAAATGATTGAATATAATAATATCACAATAAATGACAAAAAAACCATACAAGAAGCTTTAGAAGTTATAAATACTGGTGCAATTCGTATAGCCATTATTATAAATAAAGAAAATCAAGTAATTGGAACGATAACTGATGGAGATATAAGAAGAGGTTTACTTAATGGCTCTGGATTAAGCTCATCTATCGAAACTCTTTATTTCAAGACACCAACACTTGCCAATATAAGTGACTCTAAAGAATCGATAATAAAAAAAGCACTCTCAAATAAACTGTATCAAATACCAATAGTGGATGATGATGGAAAGTTAGTTGGTATCGAAGATTTAGCAACACTCCTAAAAATCAATACCAAAAAGAATAGAGTAATACTCATGGCAGGAGGACTAGGCACACGACTACGACCACTTACCCAAGATACACCAAAGCCACTTTTACATATTGGGAATAAACCTATTTTAGAAACCATTATTGATAATTTTGCAAAACATGGATTTGTAAATATAACCATAAGTGTAAACTACAAATCTCATATGATAAAAGAATATTTTGGAGATGGAAGTAAGTTTGGGGTAAATATTGATTATATAGAAGAGAGTAAAAGGTTAGGAACTGCTGGTGCATTAAGTCTTATAAAAGACAAACCGAAAGAATCATTTTTTGTAATGAATGCAGATCTTCTTACAAATACAAATTTTTTACATCTTTTAGACTTTCATTCTTATGAAAATGCAACAGCAACTATGTGTGTAAGAGAATATGATTTTCAAGTCCCTTATGGTGTGATAAAAACTAATAATGGGAAAATCTCTTCTATTGTAGAAAAACCTATCCAAAAGTTTTTTGTTAATGCTGGTATATATGTACTTTCTCCTAAAGTTTTTGAATATATTCCACAAAATGAGTTTTATGATATGCCTACACTTTTTAATACATTGATTGAAAAAGAAAAAAGTACAATATCTTTTCCTATCCATGAATATTGGCTTGATATTGGGCAAATGGATGATTTTCACCAAGCTCAAATAGAATACAAAACAGTTTTTGAGGACTAATAGATGCAAGAGATACAAGATGAGGCTATAAAAACATACCTAGAAAACCTAGAATATTTTAAAAAGCATCAGCCTGATTTATATGAAAGAATCAACATGCTTTCAGGTGCTATTGATAATGAACAATATAAAGAAAGATATCATTTAGAATATATACAAGAAGATAAAGAATTTGATATATTTGACTCACATACTGAGACATATTTATATAATAGAAAACCTAAAGAGTTTATAGAGACAGCGGTACAAAATAGTAATCTTGATAAAGAGAATAGTGTGGATATTTTAAATCCAGAAATATATAATATGAAGCAAAAGGTTACTATTGATGTTCAAGAAACAATTGAATTTAAAACAATAGGTGGAATGCAAAATGACATTTTTGACTACATAAAGATATTTCAAAAATCTACTACTAATCCAAATAAAAGATTTTTAAAAATAGAAAAATTTATATTTGCAGGAACACTACTAGGGAGACATATCAAGCCTATTGCTCTGAAATTAAAATCTTTATTATTATTAATCTATGAGAAAAATTTAGAGATTTTTAGACTATCCCTCTTTACGACAAATTATGGACAAATCCAAAATAAGCATAATATTATGCTTATTTTTTCGATTATGGAAGACAATGATAAGGAACACAAATTATTAAAGAAGTTTTTTACCTATGAGGTATATGCAAACCATATGTTAAAATTTTACTCTTCAAACTATAATATAGGAAATTTTTTCGATCGATTGTTATCTGTTGTTACAGCAGAATCTCCTCTCGTATATAATTATCAAAAAATAATTGACGGTCTTATATTTCCAGTATCTGAAAATATAACAAAATATCCTGTTCTAAATACTACCTATAAACATAAAATACTTACAAATATACCTGTACTTTTTATAGCAGCTGGTCCATCTTTAGAGCGAAATATAGAATGGGTTAAAAAATATAAAAACAGATACTTTATAGTAGCTGTTGGAGCTGCGGTAAACACACTTATAAGTGAGGGTATCATTCCAGATATGATTACATCAGCAGATTCTGATGAAGCGATACAACAGCAATTTTCACTTGAAATAAGAAGTAAAATACAACATATTCCATTTTTAGCAGCATCTTCGACTTTTGAAGATGTATTAAATATTTTTCCAAAAGAAAATATCATACTCTATGAACTCATGTGTTTTATCAAAAGAGAAAGTAAACTATTCAAAGGATATAGTGTAGGCGAAGTTTCATTAATGTTACTTAGTATTCTGGGTGCAAATCATATATATATGCTGGGTACAGACTTAGCACTCGATCAAGAAACAGGAAATTCCCATATCTCTGGACATAATGAACTAAAAATAGAATCTATTACAACAAATCAAAAAGAAGCAAACCATTTTCTAAAAAAAGCCAAATTTTCTATGGAAGATGCTACTATTGCGGTTAAAGGGAACTTGAGAGATATTGTTATCACTAAAATAAGTATGATAAATTCAATCACTGCATATCAATATAATATGAAAATAATTCAACAAAGAAATCCTGAAATAAAGATATATAACCTAAATGATGGTGCTTATTTAGAGGGGATGATTCCATTAAAAACTCAAAATGTTTCAATTCCTCTTGAAGATAAAAAAGATATCCAAATGGTACAAAGTTTACGAACTCATAGTACTTTGGGATTAGATGAAGAAAATATCCAAATGATAAAAGATTGTATTATTCAAATCAATAATCTTATTAATGTTCTAAAAAAACTAAAAAAACTAAAAATCAAATCTTATAATGAGTTAAGAGAAAAACGAGAAAGAGTATTTAATATTCTAAGACAACACTTCATCCCTTATTCAAATTTTTATGCAGATATTATCTTTCATAAATATTATCTCACAATGGAAGCCTATCTTGGATTCCAATTTAATGAGAAATTACCAAATGAAAAAGAGCTTATAAGTAAAGTGAAAATAGTTTGGTGTGACCATATGCTGAGACTTGCTTCAGAGTATAAAATACATATATCTAAACTTTGTAAATTATAAAAGGACAATTTTGAAAGTACGAATTATAGCAAAGCTCGAGATTAAACCACCAAATGTAGTAAAACCTATTGTCTTTGAAGGGCTTAAAGTTATTGATACTGCAAAGAGATTAGCAGAAAAATATTATTCTCAAGGGGCAGATGAGATTATATATATAGATATTGTGGCATCTCTGTATCAACGACAACCAATGCTAAAAGCTATGAAAGATACAGCTGAAAGTATCTTTGTTCCCTTTGGTGTGGGTGGTGGGATACACTCGATAGAAGATATTAAGCAACTCATTCATAATGGAGCAGATAAGGTGATATTAAACACTTATCCTTTACAACATAATCCAGATATTATAAATGAAGCTTCTAAAATATTTGGTAGTCAAGCAATTAGTATAAATATTGAGGCAAAAGAACTCTATTCTACTTACCAATGCTATAGTGATGGAGGAAGAATCAAGTCAGGAAAAGAGGTGATCTCTTGGGCAAAAGAGGTGGAAAAAAGAGGGGCTGGAGAGATTATAATTCAAGCGATTGATAAAGATGGTTTAAAAAAAGGTTTTGATTTAGATCTCTGTAAAGAGGTCGTAGAAAGTGTCAATATCCCTGTAGTTGTGACTTCTGGTGCAGGATGTTTAAAAGATATTAAAGAGGTGATTGAGTATGCACAACCAAGTGCTATAGCTATCTCTAGTATACTTCATAATGACACAACTTCAATAAAAGAGATAAAAGAATATTTAACAATGAACAATATAGAGGTATCAGTGTGAGTGACATAATAGGAATCTTAAATTATGGGATAATTGGAAATATTTATAATATAGAAAAAGTACTCAACAAACTTCATACAAAATATCTCATCATAAATAATAAAAATGATTTTAAAAAAGTAGATAAATTAATCTTACCAGGTGTTGGAACATTTGAAGATGCCATAAAAGAGCTACATCAAAATGATATGTTTGATACTCTAATAGCCAGTATCAAAACAAAACCAACCTTAGGAATTTGTTTAGGGATGCAGATATTATCATCTTTGGGTTTTGAAAATAAAGAAACTGTAGGATTAGATATCATCAAAGCAACAGTAAATAAATTGGATACAAAACTTCTTTTACCTCATTTGGGTTTTAATACTATTGAGTGTAATAATGATAATGAATTATTCAAAGGGATTATAGATAAAGAGTTCTATTTTATGCATTCATTTGAAGTAAATACAGATGAAAACATACTTGCAACTTCTACCTATGGGAAATATAAATTTGTCGCTGCGATACAAAAAGAGAGAGTTTTTGGGGTACAATTTCATCCTGAAAAAAGTCGAGAATCAGGGATAAAATTATTGAATAATTTTATTACTCTATAGGGTATAAATATGATAGAAAACAAACAAACACAAACAAGATATAATTTACCAGAAGATGTAATCTATTGTACTAAATGTACTATATCCAATCAAAGACCAAGAATCACTTTTGATGAAAATGGTGTATGTTCAGCTTGTAACTACAATAAAATAAAAAATAATTCAATAGACTGGAATTTACGAAATAAAGAACTTGAAGACTTATGTGATAAATATAGAAAAAGTGATGGTTCCTATGATGTGATAGTCCCTTCAAGTGGAGGGAAAGATAGTGCTTTTGTTGCACATCAATTAAAATATAAATATAATATGAATCCACTAACTGTCACATGGTCACCCCATATTTGGACACAAGATGGATTTGATAATTTTCAAAATCATATACATATCGGTGGATTTGATAATATTTTAGGAACTCCAAATGGAATTATTCATAGAAAATTAACCAAAATTTCCTTTGAGATTTTAGGAGATCCTTTTCAACCATTTATCTATGGACAAACAAACTATCCTATGCAGATGGCACTCAAACATAATATTTCATTGATAATGTATGGAGAAAATGGTGAAGTTGAATATGGTGGAAATATGAAAAATGCTTATAAACCAAATAGAGACTGGAAAAAAGATCATAAAGATCATTATTTTTCAGGATTGAGTCCTGAAGATTTAGTAGAATATGGATTGAACAAAAATGATATTTTACCTTATATGGCACCTGAAAATGAGAAACTTGAAAAGATAGGATTAGATATACACTTCTTTGGTTATTATAAAAAATGGATACCGCAAGAGTTATATTATTATGCAGTAGAACACACTGGATTTATGCCAAAATCTTCCAAAAATGAAGGTACCTATTCAAAATATGCATCTTTTGATGATAAAATAGATGGTATGCATTATTATTTAGCTTATATAAAATTTGGGTTAGGAAGAACTACTTCTGATACAGCTCATGAAATAAGAGATGGTCATATTACAAGAGAGGAAGGAAAAAGTTTAATCAAACGATTTGATGGAGAATTTCCACAAGAACATTTTAAAACTTTTTTAAACTATTGTGACATATCAGAAGAATATTGTCATGAACTCATAGACAGCTGGAGATCACCTCATTTATGGGAAAAGAAATATGGAAAATGGAATTTAAAAAATCCAATATGGAAGAAATAAAGTAAGACTTTTAAGGACTACAATGCAAGCAATACAAAACCAAGCGATAGAAACATACTTAGAAAACTTAGAGTATTTTAAAAATAATCATCCTGATTTATATAAAAGAATCAATATGCTTTCAGGTGCTATTGATAATGAGCAATATAAAGAGAGATATCATTTAGATTATGTTCAAGAGGATAATGAATTTGATATATTAGATACTCATAACGAAACATATTTGTATAATAGAAAACCTAAAAAGTTCATAGAAATAGCTGTACAAAATAGCAACCTTGATAAAGAAAATAGTATAGATTTACTTCATCCTGAAATATATAATATAAAACAAAATCTTGATATAGATAAATATGAAACAATCGAATTTAAAACTCAAGCACAAGTGCAAAATGATATCTTTGAGTACACAAAAATATTTCAAAAATCTACTCTCAATCCAAATAAAAAGTTTTTACAAATAGAAAAGTTTATTTTTGTAGGGACACTTTTAGGAAGACACATCGAAGCTATTGCTTTAAAATTAAAATCTTTACTTTTATTCATATTTGAAAAAAATTTGGAGATATTTCGACTTTCACTTTTTACTACCAATTATGCAACAATTGCACATAAACATAATAAAGTGATGATCTTTTCTATTATGGAAGATGAAAACAGAGAGTTTTCAAAATTAAAAAAGTTTTATGGGTATGAGGTATATTCTAATCATCTCCTAAAATATTATTCTACAAATTATAATATAGGGAATTTTTTTGACACTATACTAACAGTAAGTAAAACTCAATCCCCTTTTGGATTTAACTATGAAAAAATGATTGATGGTCTTATTGTCCCTATAACTAATAACATCCTACACTATCCTATATTAGATACCACATATAACTATACACTCTTTACAGATATTCCTGTACTTTTTATTGCAGCTGGTCCATCATTGGGTCGCAATATAGAGTGGGTCAAAAAGCACCAAAGCAAATACTACATAGTAGCAGTTGGTGCTGCTATAAAGACTCTCATAGCTTCTGATATTATTCCAGATCTTATCACTTCAGCAGATGCTGATGAGATTATCATCAATCAATTTCCTCTTGAAATAAGAGATAAATTACAAGATATTCCTTTTTTAACATCATCTTCAACTTTTAAAGATGTTCTCAGTATTTTTCCAAGAAAGAATATTATACTTTATGAATTGATGTGTTTAATCAAAACAACAAGTGAACCATTAAAAGGGTATAGTGTAGGAGAAATTACACTTAGACTATTAACAATTTTAGGTGCAAATGATATATATATGATAGGTACTGATATGGCACTTGATCAGGAGACAGGTGCTTCTCATATTAAAAGTCATGATGAACTCAAAACTCACGAAGTCTCAGAAGATCAAAAAGAGGAAAATTATTTTATGAAAAATAATGAATCTACTATGATAGAAAGTACTATTGTGGTAAAGGGAAACTTTCGCCATCAAGTGATAACTACTACAAGTTTTATAGATTCCATAAATGCCTATAAGTATAATATGAAAATCATAAAACAAAATAATCCTGAAATAAAGATATTTAATCTCAATGATGGTGCATATTTAGAGGGGATAACCCCTTTAAAAATTGAGGAAGTAGTTATTCCCAAGGAAGATAAAAAAGATATCGACATAAAAGAGAAACTTCTTAGCTATTCTACGCTTGAAATCAATCAAGAAGATATAGGAGACATTAAAGATACTATACTTATAGTAAATACTCTTCTTAGTAATATCAAAAAATTAAAAAAATTAAAACTCAAATCGTATCAAGAATTTAGAGATAAACGGGGTCAAATATTGACAATCATCCATCATAAATTTTCACAATATGCTGACCTGTATGCAGGTATTATTTTTAATAGATATTATCTGACTATGGAAGCATATCTTGGATTTCAATTTAATGAAAAAGTGAGTAATGAAAAAGAACTGATAAATAAAGTGAAAATAGTTTGGTGTGATCAGTTGCTACGACTTGCTTCTAGTTATAAAATGAATATATCTCAATTGACTAAGACTTAATAAAGAAATTTTTAACAATAGCGTATTCTTTTTTTTATATTGTTATAAATAACACTTACTATTTCAAACCCCTCAAGAGCCAAGAGTATATTTTCTACCCGTTCTTGAGTATCAAAAGGATACTCATGTGCCAAATTATTTCTAATTTCTCGTAACCTATCCCAATCATAAGAATGATCAATAATTTTTAATTTCTCTAATAGATTCAAAATATCTTTCATGGGTAAAGACTCGTCATCTATCTCTTTCTCTTCATATAATACTTTCCTAAAAAGTTTTGCACCTATTTTATCTTGTATTTTAGAGTAGTTAAACAAAAAACTATTTACGATTCGGGTATTACTATAGTTTTCAAAAAAATGGGTATCTATATTTAAAACTTTAAGCTCATTATAATCTATATTACAGCTTATCATCATCGTATCAATAGTATAAAATATCTCTTTTAATTGATTCATAATTGCATCCCTTTTTTACCTACTATATCTATTGCTCTGTTATGATCTCTATCTATAACTACATCTATTTTTTGTTCACCAATAATATTTTTTAATTTTACTAAAAAATGTATTCTTTTAGAACTTAGATTATCTTTATTATCAGAAATGATATAGAGGTCAATATCTCCACCTTTTTTTTTATCGTCTACTCGAGAACCAAAAAGAAATATTTTTCCACTCTTAAAAACATCTAAAAATGTATCTTTTATCGCTACCACCTCATTCTCTTGTAATCGCATATAATAATCCTTTTCAAAAGCTTAGGTAAATTATACAGATATTAACCTTAGGGTAATTTGATTTATTACTCAGCTACTATACAAAACTCTTAGTAAATAGTTGCTATAATAGCCCATAAAAACTGAAGATATAACAATAAACATTCATATAATGAAAGGACTACAATGCAAGAGATACAAAATCAAGCAATAGAAACATATCTAGCAAATCTAGAATTTTTTAAAAATAATTATGTTGATTTATATGAAAGAATCATTATACTCTCAAATGCTATTGATACAAACCAATATAAAGAAAGATATCATCTTGAATATATACAAGATGATCAACAATTTGATATATTTGATACACACCATGAATCCTATTTGTACAATAGAAAACCAAATGAATTTAACAAAACAGCTGTAAATAGTAGTAATTTTGATAAAGAAAATAGTATAGATCTCTTACGAGAAGATTATTATAATGCAAAACAATTATATAAGACAGATGAAACTTTAAATATAACCGCTCGTACTATGCATAAATGTGTCAATGACATCTCACAGTACTCTAAACTTTTTAAAGCACAAACAACATCACCTACAAAAAAATTTCAATATATAGAAAAGTTTATATTTGCTGGGACTCTTTTAGGGGGTCATATACAAGGAATTGTGAATAAACTGAAGTTTAGATTGTGTATTATTTATGAATATAATTTAGAAATTTTTAGACTCTCTTTATTTATTACAAATTATGTAAAAGTGGCTCAAAAAACAAAAATAATTTTTTCTATAATGGATGATATCAATATATTAGAACAAAAACTCAAACAGTTTTTACCTTATGAGTTTCGTTCAAACTATATGCTCAAATATTTTTCTACACACTACAACTTAAATAATTTTTTTGATACGCTTAGAAATATACAAGCATTAGAAGACCCTTTTTCGGTGAATTATTATAAACTTTTAGAGGGTCTTATTACTCCATCTTTAGATAATATTTCAAAATATAATACTTTGGATACTTCTAAAATAGCTACTCTTTTGACAAATATTCCTGTACTTCTTTTGGCAGCTGGTCCTTCATTTGGAAAACAAATAGAGTGGATAAAGATACACAAAAACAATTTTTTGATTGTCGCTATTGGTGCTGTGGTAGAAAAACTTATCTCAGAAGATATCGTACCAGATTTGATTGTATCTGTTGATCCTGATGAAAAGATTTTACAACAATTTCCAGAACATATCCATAATAAAATCAAAAATATACCTTTTTTAACAGCCGCAGCTACCCACAAAAGTATTTTACAACTATTTAATACAAACAATATCACTTTATATGAAACGATGACTCATATGAAAGAGAATAGTAAACTCATCGAAGGTTTTAGTGTAGGGGAGATCTCTTTGGAATTGTGTTTGATTTTGGGTGCAAATAGGCTCTATCTTTTAGGATCAGATTTATCATTTGACCATGAAAGTGGTTCGTCACATTTTGGTAATCACCAAGGTAATTTTAATACTCACAGTTCACAACAAAATTCTCTGCAAAATAATACAGTAGATTTCAAAGAATATACACAAAGTATCAAAGGAAATCTACGAGATACAGTAAGTACCAATATCTATTTTAAAAGATCAATAAGCCTCTATGAGGATACTCTCAAAAAATACTCTCAAAACAATCCAAATATACAAGTATTTAACCTCAGTGATGGAGCTTACTTCCAAGGTGCATTCCCTACAAAAATAGAAGAGTTACAAATAGAAAAAGAACATTTTAAAATTGATGTTAGTAGTGATTTACAAAAATTAAGTGAAATAGGATTCAATAAGAAAGAGTTAGAAAATATCCACTCAATTGTAGAACTACTTGATACTCTGAACGATGCTATTAAACTTGTACAAAAAAGAAAATACAAAAATTATACTGCCTTTGTGATAGATAGATATGAGATATTTAGAATTATAAATGAAGATTTAAAGAGATACGATGGATTTTTACCTCATAGGATTTTTATGCTTTATATACTCTCAATAGAACCCTATTTGGGCTATCAGTTCAATGATAAAAATATTCTCAACGAAAGTAATATCCTTAAAAAAGTAAAAAAAATATGGTGTATAGATATGCTTAGTCTTATTGATGATTATAAAAAAAGACAAGAAAAGCTGAGATAAGGTCACCGTTCAAATCAAAATAACTAAGAAATAGTTTTAAGTCAATAAAAATAAACTTTCGATATAATCGCACAAAATTATTTTAATTTAAAAGGAAATATAATGGCATTAGATGTATATTATGACAAAGATTGTAACATTGACTTAATCAAGTCAAAAAAAGTAGCAATTATAGGGTTTGGATCACAAGGTCACGCACACGCAGAAAACTTAAGAGATTCAGGTGTTGAAGTATGTGTTGGTTTAAGAAAAAATGGTTCTTCTTGGGCAAAATCTGAAGCAAAAGGTTTTGAAACTTTAACAGTTGCAGATGCATCAGCTGCTGCGGATGTTGTTATGATTTTATTACCAGATGAAAATCAAGCAGAGATCTATGCAAATGAAATTGAGCCTAACTTAAAAGAGGGTGCTACTATTGCATTTGGACATGGTTTTAACATTCACTATGGAAGAATCGCTCCAAGAGCTGATATCAATGTAACTATGGTTGCTCCAAAAGCTCCAGGTCATACTGTAAGATCAGAATTTGTAAGAGGTGGTGGTATTCCAGATCTTATCGCTGTTGGTCAAGATCCAAGTGGAGTAACTAAAGAATTAGCACTTTCTTATGCATCAGCAATCGGTGGTGGAAGAACTGCTATTATCAAAACTACATTTAAAGATGAAACAGAAACTGATTTATTTGGAGAACAAGCTGTATTATGTGGAGGTGCAACAGCACTAGTTCAAGCTGGTTTTGAAACATTAACAGAAGCTGGTTATGATCCACAAATGGCATACTTCGAATGTTTACATGAGTTAAAACTAATCGTTGACTTAATGTTTGAAGGTGGTATTGCAGATATGAGATATTCTATCTCTAACACAGCTGAATATGGTGATTATATTGCTGGTAAAAGAATCATTAATGATGAGTCTAAACAAGCTATGAGAGATCTTCTAAAAGAGATTCAAGATGGTAGATTTGCAAAAGACTTCATCCTTGAAGGTCAATCTGGATACCCTCGAATGAACGCTGAAAGAAAAAATCAAAAAGCAACTCTTATCGAAAGAACTGGTGTTGAACTTAGAGAAATGATGCCTTGGATTGCTGCAAATAAAATCGTAAATCAAGATAAAAACTAATTTAAGAAAATATACTTTTTGAATCTTCAAAAAGTATATTTATCTCTAAAATTATAAAATATTGATGAATAAAACACCCAAGCGAAGAACTCCCAAAAAATTTAAACGCACACCACTCAAATCATATAAAAAAGTATTTTTAACACTTATTATTATATCTTTTATCATATTTTTAGGATTGGTCATAGGTATATTGTATGGCACCCAAATCGAAGAGTTAAAAGATGACTTTGAAACGGTAACCACAATTAATATAGAATCCATAAAGAGTGCAAAAAAAGAAAACATCACTTTCGAAGAAAAAACAAGAGCTTTAGAGATAGCATATGCTAAAAATTCAGATAATAATATATATATTGAAACAAAAAAAGAGAAACAAAAAAAAAGAGATACATTTCATTTTGAAGAACCTAATCTTGAAGAGATTGATAAACATGAAGAGCATAACAATGAAAAAATAGGAGTTGAAAAACCTGTACTCGTAGATACAAAAGTAGAAAAAGTTCAGATTCCTATTACCAAAAAAAATATTTCAAATAAACCAAAACTTGCAATTATTATTGATGATATGACAACTCAAAGGCAGATTGATAACATTCAAACTATAGGATATAAGGTAAATATGGCTTTTTTACCACCAACTAAAGGACATACCCGATCTGCAAAGATAACAAAAAATCTTGACCAGTTTTTGATCCATCTTCCTTTACAGGCAAGTAGTGTACGATATGAAGAAGAAAATACATTACATATAAATGACCCAATTCAAAAAATAGAAAAAAGAATTAGGTACTTACGCCAATTGTATCCCAATACAAACTATTTGAATAATCATACAGGGAGTACTTTTACATCCAATACAGCAGCTATGGATAAACTATTTAAAATATTAAAAAAATATAATTATACTTTTATAGATAGTAGAACAACGGCAAAAACTGTTGCTAAAAAAACAGCAAAAAAATATGGCGTAAAGATGTTTAGTAGAAATATCTTTTTAGATAACAAAAAAGATAAAAAATATATACAAAAACAGCTCAAAAAGGCGATTAGAATTGCGAAGAAAAATGGAATGGCTATAGCAATTGGACATCCTTATAATATAACATTTAGAACTTTAAAAGATTCAAAATATCTTTTAAAAGATTTAGAATTAGTTTTTGTGACAGAGTTATGATACAAGAGATTGGCTTCCACATCGACAAATTAGATTCGATGAAAAAATATCCTAAAAATATTTATTATATAGGTAATACAGATCTTCTTCAAAAAAGAACAATATCCATAGTAGGTACAAGAAAACCAAATGGATACACCAAACAATATACACATGAACTAGCAAAAGAGTTATCAAAACATAATATTTGTATCGTTAGTGGTGCTGCTATGGGTGTCGATGCTATTGCACATAATGCAGCAGGAAGTTCCAATACCATTGCAGTTGCTGGGACAGGTTTGGATATACGCTATCCACTTGTCAATAAAAAACTTATCGAAAGTATTGAAACAAATGGTTTGGTATTGAGTCAATTTCCTATGCAAACACCCTCAACAAGATACAATTTTCCTATTCGTAATGAGCTAGTTGTTTCTTTGGGGGAAGTACTCATTGTTACACAAGCAGATGAAAAGAGTGGAACTATGAGAAGTGTAGAGTTTGCCTTAAAAATGAAAAAACCAATCTATGTATTAGCACATAGAATAGGGGAAAGTATAGGCACCAATAAGCTTTTGGAGCAAGGCTTAGCAAAACCTATTTATGATATTACAAAGTTTATAGAAGATTTTGTAGGGTATAAAAATGAGATCAAACATAGTGATAATTTTTTAGAATATTGTAAACAAACTCCAACATACGATGAGATGATGTCTCTCTACCCAGCAAAACTTTTTGAATATGAGTTATTAGGAAAGATCAAAATTGAAAATGGTTTGGTTTTTGTAGTTTAGTAGATATAAGAGATAAAGAGTATCTTAAAAAGATAATCTTTACCTATGCCATTAGAGAGATGTTGCTAAAAGTTTATTGTATGCTGCAACACGATCATTCACTTTTTTCAAATATTTTTTTGTTTCATTATAAGGTAAATTACTCATAAGTTTTGTATACACTTGTTCTGGTGTTAATTTGTTGATAGTGATTGCTGCTTTATTTATATTTCTATTCCCTATAAAAGTTTTTGCTACATTTCCAGCACCTGTATTATAAGCAGCAATAGTACAGTACAATCTACTTTGCGGATTTGTTATTTTTTTCAAATATCTATAATACAAAATATGGAGATAACCAGATCCTATAGTAATATTTTTTGATGAATCATATAAGTATTCAGAAGATAGTATCTTTTTTTTCTTGTACAAATATCTATAACTATCCACACCAGCACTTTTAGGAACAATTTGCATCAATCCAAAAGCAGGAATATGTGAACGAGCCATAGGATTAAAAGAACTTTCACTATGGATAATAGCAAATACAAGTTCAGCAGGAATTTTTTGTTTTTGAGAATTGGCAAGCACTTCTTTTTTAAATGTTTTTGCTTTCCGTATCATGGAATCAGCAGGCATTTTTACATTTGCTTTATAGATAAATTTACCTTTGTATTTCACAACTGCAAGATCTTGATTTTGAAGTTTATTTTGCATAGTTGCTTTTTCTCTAGCTGTTAAAATATCAGCAATAAGTTGTCTATTTGATGTTACAATTTTAAGAGGCTTTTTTAGTTTTCCTGCAATCTTTTTTTCTAGCAAATCTTTTTTATGTGCAGTTTTTACTGTTTCTTTCAAAAGATCATCAAACATTACAGCAAGTTTTTTCTTTGCTTCTTCTTGTGTTGTAGCTATAACTTCTAAAGAGATATTTTGTTTAGCATAATCTACAATTTTTTTACTATTTAAATTTTTAGCATATTCTACATATCTATTTTTTGTAGATAATACGGCTTTCCCATTATAATTTGGCCATTTTTCTTCTATCTCTTGTGAAAATTCATTAAAAGCCTCTTGATGTGCTTTTCGATATTCTAAAAATTGTTCTTCTATAGTTTTTTTATAGAGAGTATACCCCGCTTCTTGTTGCTTTTTAAAATCCGAAAATTCATCCGCTATGCTATTTGTTACAAATAACAATCCTACTATCACTAATAATTTTTTCATCGTTGTACCACCCATGCGCAAATTTCTCCATTTGATTTAGTATATAAAGCTTTTGTTTTTGTACTTATTTTTATCTTATCTACAGTGTGTAATGAGGAAGAAGAAGTAGCACTTATTCCTTGGCGTCCGTTTTCAGAAATTTTTTGACGCATTGTTACATTATCTACTACAACACTATTTTGTGTAGCTATTCGATCAATTGCTCGGGAGATAGCCAAATCTTTTTGTGCTTCAATTCCTTTAAAATGTCTTCTTGAACAACCAATCGCAGCAATAGTGTCATTTTCAATATAAGGATCAAGTAACCATTTTGGTTCTTTATTTTCTTTTGTTTTGTTAGTATTATTTCCTGAAACACATCCCATTAAGAATAGTATACTACTAATAAGAAGAGTCGTTTTTAACATTGTTTTCCTTACAATAAAAAAGCAGGGAAAAGTTCCCTGCTTTTTAATATATTTAAAATTTAGAAACTACTGTGCAGCTTTTTCTAATTCAAAATCAAGTTCACCTTGTGCTTTAGCTGCCAAAAACTTTTGGTACATTGCTTTGTCATTTTTAAATGATGTTTTCACTGCTTTTTCCATTTGCTCTTTTACTGGTTCATTACTTAATCCCACTAAAACATATAATGTTCCCGCTTTACTTTTCCAAGATTCAACACCTCTACTACCATTTAATGTTTGGCTTGCAAGTTGTTTTGAAACTTTTGATGTTGCTTTATCAAATGTTGCATCAGCTTGAGAACCTGTAGTAGCTTTAAATGATTTAAATAAAGTACTTACTTTCACACTTAATTGATTTGCTAAAGCATCTCTACCCTCAGCAATAGCTTCTGCTCTTTGCATACCATAATCATTACCAGCATTATTTTGAGCAATTCCTAATGCCACTATTGAACCCTCTAAATAAGGATTACAAGTCCACTTAGGAGCATATTGTCCATCTTGTTGACATCTAAAGTCAGGTTCAGCAAGCGTTTCAAGAGATTTTGTTCCTGCACAACCAACTAATATTGTTGTAATAACAGCAACAGAAGCTAACTTTAATATATTTCTTTTCATGATCTTCCTTTTCTTTGTCTTAAATTATATACCAATTCTATTTAAGTATCCTTAAATCAGGGATTATTATATACTAATTACACTTACCTCCAGAGATTTAAAGCGAGCAGTTTTTGTATTAATATCACTTTCATCTCCAAATATAAAATTTATATTTGATGTAGCATGATGAAATGTTGCAAATAATGTTTTTGTTTTAATTGTTTTTACAAATTTTATAGATAAAGGTTGTGTTTGCCCATATTGTGTTTTCAAAATTACTTTATCTCCCTTGATTTTATCTCTATCATCGATACAGGCTAATATGGTATCTTCACTATGCCTTGAGAGTAGTTTTTCTGTTTCTTTTGTTTGAGCTGCATTATTATAGTGAATGAGACTTCTTCCTGTTGTTAAATAAAATGTATCAAAACTTTCTTTCTTTACAAGTTTTTCAATTTGTCCACGCAAAGTATAGCTATTATAGATAAATGTACCTAATCCATCAGGAGTGTTAAAGCTTTCAAGATGAAGTATAGGAGTATCTTTTTTTCCTACAGGCCATTGCATCCCTTTTGTTCGATGTTTTTTAAGTTTATTATAACTCGCTCCTCCATATCGGTAAGGAGCTTCAACTCTCACATCTTCCCAAATGTCTTCACTCGTTTTATATAAAAATTGCCCTTTTATTTTATTTTCAATATCGGTAGTGACATTCCAATCATCAGGTAAATTATTTTCTACCAAAGGTTGAGAGAGATGTAACCTTCTCATAGCATTTACATATACACCTGTTTTTTCATAAGCAGATTTTACCCCAAAAACAATGTCAGATTTTTGAGCTATCTCATTCATAAAAAGATCTTGAGTGATGATGAGTTCCAATTGATCGAGTGCTTTGTTTACTTTATTAAGGTTGGGATGAATATGTGCTGTATCTTCTCCCATAATCATCATAGCTTTTACTTCGCCTTGTAACATGGCATCCATCAGATCAGGTGTTTTGAGTCCAATCTCTTTTGGTGTTGAATAATCAGGTCCATAATAGGGCAAACATCCCATATCACAAGTTCCTTGTACATTATTTTGCCCTCGAAGTGGCATAAGACCAGCCCCTTCTTTTGCAATATTTCCAGTCATCAATGCTAGATTTACCATCGCCATGACAGCATAACTTCCATCTAAATTTTCCGTAATCCCTAAACCCCAAAATATCATTGATTTTTTACTTGCATATTTTCGAGCAATCACAGGAATTTGTTCTGCTAAATCTTCATACCCTACAATATTTAAAAAATACTCTGGATTTGCAAATGGATCTTGTAAAATTGATTTTTTATACTCTTCAAATTCTTTTGTTCTTGTATTTATAAATTCTTGATTGTATAAGTTCTCTTGTACTATCACATAAGCAATTGCATTCAAAAATAAAAGGTTCGATTCATAAGGCATCACTACTGTATCTGTAGCAAATTTACTAAGTTGTATTGTTCGTACATCACAGACTACTAACTCACTCGTTTTTGCACGACTCGCTTCTATCATTCTATTGGCTACGATTGGATGAGCTTCTGTTGTATTTGATCCAATGACCAGCATAAACTCTGTTTTAAAAATATCATCAAAAGGATTGGTTGCAGCACCCTCACCAATTGTAGCTGCCATTCCATTGAGACTAGGGGCATGACAAACTCTTGCACAGTTGTCAATATGTGGAGATTCCATTGTCTCTCTTGTAAATTTTTGAAGTAAAAATCCACTTTCACAAGATGTTCTAGCTCCCCCTGTTGCACAAAAACTATGCCGACCATAGCGTTCTTTAATTTGAGACAATTTCCAAGCAGCTATAGAAGTAGCCAGTTCATAATTAGATTCATACCACAATTCATTTAGAGATTGTAGTGTATGCACCCGTGCTTTGAGTTCTTGAGGAAAAGATTCTAGATTTTTTTCTATAAATGATTTTTTGATACGAGTATTTCGTATTCTATTATCCGATGCAACAAAATCAAAACCAGTTTTCCCTTTGATACAAAGTTTTCCACGACTTACATAGCCATCACTTTGGGCATAAATTTTGAGTATTTTATTATCTTGAACTTGAGCAGTGATATCACAGCCAACTCCACAGTAAGTACAAACTGTTCCTATATCATGCTGCATATCATCCTCCACCAACAAATTGTAATAATTCTATGGTATCATTTTCCCGAAGTATACATTGACTCCATTGATCTTTTTTAACAATATCCATATTCACAGCAGCTGCCATCACTTTATCTTCGATTTGAAGTGATTGAATAATAAAGCTTAAGGTATCACCTTCTTGAAATGTTTTATTTTCTCCATTTATGATGAGATTCATTTTTATCCTTTTTATTTTATAAGTTATTTTGTCTAAAGCGTGCCATTTTAAACCTGTCTCCCATACCTGTTGGATTAAGAAGAGTTTTTACTTTATTTGCTTCACTTAAGTATGTTTTTTCATCTACATTTTTATGTAATATTTCCAAAAGTTCTATAATCCCGAACTCTACCAAAGCTTTTAATTGTGTTTGAAATTGTATATTTTGTACACCGACATCCTCAAAACAATCAATAAGATGTTGAAAATGAACATCATAAGTGATGTCTGACTTTTGATACAAGGTATTGAGATTTATATTGTCATCAAACAAAGGATATACAGAGTGTTGTGCATATATCCTACAAGAAAAATCGTTTCTAGGATATCTCTCACCATAATCAAATGTAAGAAATTCAAACTTTTTTATATTTTTAGAAAGATGGGAAGTAAACTTTTCGTATCCTCTGGCAACTTCCCCTTTTGTTATATTATACCGTTTACAATAATCGAATAGATAAGTATCCTCTTTATCTGTTGTATCAAGGTTTGTAAATTCAATAGTATGATTATGAACCAATCCTTTTTGAAGTACAGTATCTTGATCTGTAAATATAATGTCACAAGCAAAGGCATCAAATATCTCATTTGCAACAACAAATGCAGTTTCTAAATCTAATTTTGATATATCATCATAATGCGTGAGATGTATTTGATCACCAAAGCATTTCTGAAAATATTCTTTTTGTTTTATTTGGAGATGTTTTTGTTTCTCAATGATTACAAAATGAAGTGTTTGTATAAGAGATGGATTGAGAGTAAAAATAAATTGAATAATATCTGCTAACAAATAGCCATGATGAGCCCCTATTTCTACAATAGTTGTGTTTTTAGGTAAAAAAGATTCTTCTATTACAGATACTATATGTTTGCCTATAGCACCCCCAAAAAAACTACTCGAACTGACAGCAGTATAAAAATCACCTTCTTTCCCTATACTTTTATAATGTGTGTAATAGCCGTTATCTCCGTAGAGCCAGTGCTGAAAATAGTTACTAAAAGATATTTTTTCTGTCTGCATATACTTAGCTTTCCATCCTTGAATATAGCTCCAAAAGCTCCATTTGTTTTTCAACTTTGAGGCTTTGAATCTCTAATATTTTAATCTTTTGAGAGTTTTGAATTGTTTCAAGATCAGATTGTGTTTTCATTCCTACTTCGAGTTGCTCTTGTATTTGTGTGACTAAAGAATCATAAAGTGTGATGTCATTTTTAGCAATTGCTATTTTTTTATCAAGACTTTGTAATTTTGCTTTCGAATTTTTAAAAACTACTGCCTCTTCTCTTTTTTTATCTTCAAGTGATGCTTTGTTTTGTAAGTATTCTATTTTAGCACTTTCAATAGTATTAGAATATTTTATATCCAAAGGGATCGTGATATTAAAACCATAGGTGTGTGCACTCTCATCAAGTGCTGCATTGTTATCTGTATTATGATATCTTGTATAGTCAGCTGTAAGATTAATTGTAGGTAAATAGTTTGATTTTACCATATTTTTTATCCAGTAAGAGGTGTCTATCTCATCTTGTGCTTGTTGAATATAAATATTATTTTCTATAAATGTGTCATCCATAATCAATGAAAAAATAGGGAGTTCTAGCTCTTCGTATTTTTTATCCGAAAGTTGTGAAAGTGTATTGACAAAAGTATCTCTTTGATACTCCAAATCAATAAAACTATTCCTTTTAGAATTTAGATCAAGTATTGCATTATCTAAAAATGAAGTATCGAGTATACCGTTGAGCACTTGTTCTTTTTTTCTTTGTACATCAAGTTTTGCATTTTGGATTAGTAAAGCCTGCTTTGAAAGAGTTAGATCACTTTTTTTAATCTCATAAAGTATACTGATAACTTGTTTGATTAGCTCTTTTTTTTGAATATCAATAGAATTATTTGTTTGATTCTCAACACTTTTTGCATATTTAATAGCATAGTATATTCCACCACTTTTAAATATAGGTTGAGATATACTAATATAAGATTTTGTAGTATCATATGTTTGAGTATTTAAATAGCTGTATTTGTAAGTGATTGGATTAATCCAATCATTTTTTAGTTTTGTACTATCTTCCATAGCTTTTTTATAAGAATAGTTAAGTATATTTTTTTTTGGTTCTGATAAATATTGATCATTCGCACTAAGCATATTCAAAGAACCTATAAAGATTAAAGCTGCAAGATTATATTTTTTCAACAGCTTGCTCCAATCTTTTAAATCCTTCATCAATCTCCTCTTTTGAAATAGTAAGTGGTGGCAAAAATCGTAATGTATTTTTTCCTGCTTTTAATACCAATACACCATTTACAAATCCATTATTGATGATTTCAGCTAAAGTTTCAGCATCTTTTACACGCAATCCTCTCATAAGACCAAGTCCAACAATATTTGTAAATATATTTGTATTATGTTTATAAAATTCCTTAAGTTTAGATTCAAAATAGATAATTGTTTCGTCTAAGCTACCATCATTTTTAATATCATCCAAAATTGTACAAGTTTCTAAAGCAGAAGCAGTACTAAGATAATTACCACCAAATGTACTTCCATGATCACCAGGTACAAATATATTTTTGAGTGTTGTCATAACAATACCAATAGGCACTCCACCACCCACACCTTTTGCCATAGTGATAATATCTGGGGTTATCTCATATAAGTTTGAAGCCAAAAATTCACCTGTTCTATACGCACCTGTTTGGACTTCATCAATGATAAGTAATATTTCATGTTTTTTTAAATATTTTGCCAATTTTTGTACTTCATCTTTTGGAAGAGGTTGAACACCACCCTCACCTTGAACAAGTTCAATCATAACAGCCACAGTTTCATCATCTATTGAATTATAAATGTCATTTATCGTAGCATTGTAAGAAAATCCTTCAGGATAAGGGGTGAAGTTTTCACTATGCATACTCCCTTGTCCCGTTGCTTTGACTGTTGTGATAGTTCGCCCATGAAATGAATGCTCTAAAGTGATAACTTTATATCGTTTATTATCAAATTTTGTTTTACCATATTTTCGAGCAATTTTAATAGCTCCTTCATTAGCTTCAGCTCCACTATTCCCAAAAAACATAGCCATATCATAGCCACTAAGTTGTGCTATTTTTTGTGCAAGTTTTGCTTGAGGTTCTATAGCATATAAGTTTGAAATATGAGTAATATTATTCACTTGTTTTGAAATAGCACTGGCTATTCTTTTATTTCCATGACCACAAGATACTACACCAATACCAGATGTAAAATCAATGTAATCTTTATTTTCATCACTATACAATGTAGCATTGACACCTTTAGTAAAATTTACATAATTTCTAGCATATGTATGTAATACATATTCTTTATCTATTTTTTCTAAATTCATTTAACTATTCCTCTTTTCTTTGTATTATATCAAATAATGCTGTATTTTATTCAATTTAAATATTAAATAAATAGTATAAAAAGAATTTCAAAATTTAAGTTATTTTTAATAAGTAATGCTTGACATTAATATAAAAATGTATTATAATCCGCTCCACAAAACAAGAAGAGACAAATGAAGTAATTCGTTGAAAAAGCCCTTGAGTTGTATGATCTTTAAATAAATATAAATGTTAATAAATTAATCAAGTTTACAATTATTACTA